>Ga0326727_10010259_pt1 | contig 22420 bp, 21 predicted proteins | sample MB2enrmetagenome_FD_207643 | JGI IMG/M metagenome (GOLD analysis project Ga0326727, IMG submission 207643) | Lab enriched peat soil microbial communities from McLean, Ithaca, NY, United States - MB29MY | ecosystem: Environmental > Terrestrial > Soil > Wetlands > Peat | place: USA: New York...
CAAGAGGTCGCTAATGGGAGACCCGCGCTACGACCGATTCATCAACCCGATGAGGGGTCAGTTTTATCGGACCTTTTCTTCGCGACGGAGCGGCGAACCACTGCATTGAACGTTTGGTCGAACGCGCCGGGTCTTTCGTCAGCCTCAACCTCGCACGCCATATCGATAAAGCGTTGATGGGCATGTCAACTGAAACATTGCCGGATAAGATCCACAACGAACAGCGCGCAATTGACACCCGCCAACGCCCCCGCCTAGCGTCCCGCCCCCCGCACCACATCGCACACAGGCACCACCCAATGCCCAAGCGGCTCAAAATCGGGGTCGTCGGCTGCGGCCTGGTCGCCCAGGTGATGCACCTCCACTACCTCCGCGAACTTTCCGAACACTTCGAGATCGCCGCCCTCTGCGACGTCTCGCAACCCCTGCGCGAAACCTGCGCCCGCGACTACGCCGTGCCCTATACAACCGCCGACTGGCGGGACCTTATCGCGCAACAACTCGACGCCGTGCTGATCCTCACCTCCGGCAGCCACGCCCCCATCGCCATCGCCGCCGCCGACGCCGGCCTGCACATCCTGGTCGAAAAACCGATGTGCTTCTCCCCCGCCGAGGGCCACGCGATGATCGAAGCGGCCGAACGCGCCCACGTCACCCTCATGGTCGCCTACAACAAACGTTACGATCCCGCCTATCGCCGCTTCGCCGAGGACGCAGGCGCGCTTCCCGACCTCCGCCTGGTGCGCATCACCACGCTCGAAGCGCCGTTCCTTCCCTACGTCGCGCACTACCGCCTGCACCGCGCCAGCCCACCATCCCCAGAGCAACAAGCCAGCTTCGCCACCGACAACGCCGCCCGCATCGCCGCCGCCATCGGCAAGGTCGATCCGCTCTCCGCCCACGCCTACCACCTCGTGCTGCTCGACAGCCTGGTGCACGAATTCAACACCGTCCGCGGCATACTGGGTGAGCCGGACCAACTGACCTTCGCCGACATCACCGATACCTCCCTCACCGCCGTGCTGCGATTCGGTGCCACCCGATGCGTGCTGAACTGGGTCGACCTGCCCGGCATCGCGCGCTACGCCATGGAATTCGCCTGCTACGCCCCGCACGCCCGCCTGACGCTCGCTTTCCCGTCCCCGTTCCTGCGCAGCGCCCCCACCCTGATCACGCGCGAGGGCGGCGACGCCAACACCGCCCGCAGCTGGCAGACCGAGGAAATCACTGCCTACGACGAGAGCTTTCGCGAGGAGCTGATCCATTTCCACACCTGTGTAACAACCGGGACCGCACCGATCACCTCGGCCACCGACGCGCTGCACGACCTTGCACTATGCCAATCTGTCATCGAGGTGCACCGCAGCCGCACCCCGCGCGACCGCCCCAGCGAATGGACCCAAGCCTGATGGCGCGCTTCAAACTCGGCCTGATCGGCGCCGGCCGCATGGGCCGCACCCACCTGCGCGCCCTCGCCGACAGCGAAACGGTCGCGATAACAACCGTCACCGAGCCCGCACCCGCCGCGCGCGCCGACCTGGCACAATCCGGCCTGACAACCCACGCGACACTCGACGCCATGCTGGACGCCGGCGGCATCGACGGCGTGCTGATCGCAGCACCCAGCAACGACCACCTCGCCCTCGTCCGCCAGGTCGCCGCGGCTGGCCTGCCAATCCTGTGCGAGAAACCCTGCGGCACCACCGCCGCCGCAGCCGCCGCGGCCGCCCGCATCACCGCCGCCGCCAACGTCCGCCTGCAAATCGCCTACTGGCGCCGATTCGTTCCGGCCCTGCGCGCGCTACGCCAACGCATCGCCGCGGGGGAGCTCGGTGGCATCTATCTCGCCGCCTGCTATCAATGGGACGGCAGCGCACCCCCGGCATCGTTCCGCGCCCATAGCGGTGGCATCTTCGTCGACATGGGCGTGCACGAGTTCGATCAGCTACGCTGGCTCACCGGCCAGGACATCGTGGCACTTCACCCCAGCATCGCAACGATCGAGCACGACCCGCACGTCGACGGCGACACCGAAAGCGCCCAGGTGCTGTGTGACCTGTCCCAGGGAAGCACCGGCCTGGTCTCCCTCGGCCGCCGCTTCCCGCAAGGCGACGTCTGCTGGGCGCACATCTTCGGCACGCGCGACGCCGAGGAATGCCGCTTCCTATGGCCCCCCGAGGCCGACGCCGTATTCCTGCAAGCCCTCCGCGCCCAAGCCGAAAGTTTCGCCCGCAACGACCCCGAAGGCGCCCGCGCCGAGGACGCAGTAGCCGCCCTGACCGCCGCCGAAACGGCTTCCCAGGCTCTACGCTAGATCGGCACGCTCATGACCCCTGTCATTGCGCCGACCAAATGTCCCCTGTCATTGCGAGGAGCGAAGCGACGAAGCAATCTCCCGCCACGCAGGCCCGGCTCACTTCGTCGCTTCTCGCAATGACAACGGACGGCAATCCCGGGCCGAATGTCTCCTCTTGAGGATCCCACCCATCATGTCAGTCCAAATCGGCATCAACCCCATCACCTGGACCAACGACGACATGCCGGAGCTCGGCGGCGACATCCCGCTGGAAACCTGCCTCGCCGAAACCCATCTCGCCGGCTACGCGGGCACCGAGCTCGGCGGTAAATTCCCCCGCACCGCCGCCGAGCTCGGTCCCATCCTCGCCCGCCACGATCTGCGCCTGGTCTCCGGCTGGTACGACGGCCGCATCTGCGACCGAGATCCCGACGAGGAATTCGCCGCCGTCCTCCCCCACCTGACGCTTCTCCGAGACCTGAACTGCAAACATGTCGTCTACGCCGACACTTCTCGAGGTCGCCACGGCGACATCCACCGTCCGCTCTCGCAACGACCGAGACTCGCCAACGCCGACTGGCCCGCCTACGGTCGTAAACTCACGGACCTTGCCGACCGCATGGCGGCCTTCGGTATCGGTATGGCATTCCATCACCATATGGGAACGATCGTGCAGACCGACCACGAGGTCGATTTGATGATGCAACATAGCGGCCCCTCCGTCGGCCTGCTGTTCGATACCGGCCACTGCCTGTTCGCCGGCGGCGATCCCGCTTCCCTGCTGCACCGTCACATCGACCGCGTCGTGCACGTTCATTGCAAGGACGTGCGCAAAGACATCCTCGATCGCGCGCTCGCCACCGACATGGGCTTCATGCCAGCCGTGCTGCAAGGCATCTTCACCGTCCCCGGCGACGGCTGCATTCCGTTCCTGCCGCTGCTGCAGGACTTGCAAGCCCACACCTACAACGGATGGTTCGTCGTCGAAGCGGAACAAGATCCGCGCATTGCCCACCCGCTTACCTACGCGAAACTCGGCTACCGCAACCTTCTCGCCACCGCGCAAGCCGCCGGCTTCGTCGTCACCGAATCGCAACAATGATCGCCTGGCGTCCCCGCGTCGCGCTGATCGGCACCGGCGGCATCGCGCATGTCCACGTCCGCCTGATCCACGAGCTCGGCGGCGAGCTCGTCGCCGTCTGCGGCCGCACCCTCGGCGCCGCCACCGCCTTCGGCCACGCACCCGCCTATGACGCCCCCGCCCGCATGTTGCACGAAACCACCCCCGACATCGTCCATGTCTGCTCGCCGCACCACCTGCACGCCGAACACAGCATCGCCGCACTCACCGCCGGCGCCCACGTCCTGTGTGAAAAACCAATGGCCACCAGCGTCGACGACGCCAACCGCATGATCGAGGCCGCCGCGCGCGCCAACCGCATCGGCGCCATCGCCTACACCTACCGCGGCTACCCGCTCATCGAGGTCTTGCGCGCCAAAATCGCTGCCGGAACGTTCGGCACGCTGCGCCGCGTCGGCGGCTGTTACCTCTCGCAGGACGTCTTCGCCGCCGAAAAATATGTCTGGATGTTCTCCCCCGGCACCACCGGCGCCTCTTACGCGCTGATGGACCTTGGGGTGCACTGGCTCAACTTGGTCGAATACGTCACCGGCGAACGCATCACCGAGATCACCGCGCAATTCTCCACCCACCAGCCCGAGCGCATCTGGCGCGGCGCCCCCGGTGAAGGCGCGCAACCGCCCGGCACGCCCACCGACGACGGCGGCATCCGCGTCCATCACACCTTGGAAGACCAGGCCGATTTGTTGATCCGCCTGAGCAACGGTGCCGCCGGCAGCACCACCATCAGCGGCGTCTCCCCCGGCCATCCCAACACGATCACCCTGTCCCTCGATGGCTCCGACCGAGGTGCCGACTGGCACCAGCAAGACCCCAACGTCTGGATCGAACGTTCCCCCACCGGAAGCACCACGATCCAGCGCAGCCCCGAAGCGCTCCCGCCCGCTTTGTCCTGGATGTCAAAACTCCCAGCCGGCCACGCCGAGGGCTACATCGACGCCTTCCGCAACGTCATCGCCCAATCCTGGTCCGCGATGCGCGGCGAGCCGGTAACCTACCCCAGCTTCACCGAAGGCCAACGCGGCCTACGCCTGATAGAAGCCGCCATCCAAAGCGCCACCACCCACCGCACCGTTGCGGTAACGGACTGATCGTCCGCTCGGCTTATCCGTCCCCACCTATCTAACCTACCCCCCACCCGTCATGGCCGGGCCCTGACCCGGCCATCCTCTTCGTGCCCCCCACACCGACGCCCAGCCCTACTGCAACGTCAACCCCTGCGGCCGGATCAACCCGTCCGGCACCGGCACAAACCCGCCAACACGCTTACTCAACGCGTACAACCACGTCATATGGTACAAAAACAAAATCGGCCGATCCGCGATATACGTCGCCGCCACCTGGTGATACGCCGCCTGCCGCTTCGCCGGATCGGTCAGCGCCCGCGCCGCCTCCAGCTCCGTCTGAAATGCCGGGCTGCAATACTTCATCCAGTTCTGAAACCCGTCGCACGACAGATATTGCGTGATGTTGAAATCGGGATCGGAACGTCCGCTCCAGATCACCAGCGCGGTCTGGAAATCGCCCCGCTTGTTGGCATCGATGTTCGCGTTCGTCTCCCCGGCCTGCAGCTTCACCGTGATCCCCGCCTCGGCCGCCATCGACTGGATGATCTCCCCGATCTGCACATCGAACGGCGTGTTCAGCGTGCGCAGCGCCACCGTCAGATGCGCCACGCCCGCCTGCTGCAACAGCGCCTTCGCCTTCGCGACATCGCGCGCCGGCACCGGCAATTGCTGATTGAAATACGGACTGTTCGGCAGCTCCGACTGGTTGTCCGGCACGAACAGCCCCGACGCCGCCACCTGGTTGATCACGTTCCGATCAATCGACGCCTCGAACGCCTCCCGCACCCGCGGATCCTTCGCGAGATCGGGATTCGCCCCCGTCCCATTCCCCAGATTGATCATCATCGCCTGGTAACCAAGCGCCTTCGTCGACGCCAGTTGCAGCCGAGGATCATGTTGCACCTTCACCGCGTCGGTCGGCGCGATCTCCTCAATCATGTCGAGCTGCCCAGCCTGCGCCCCGACCAGCCGCACGCTTGAATCCGGTATCGGATGGAACTCCACGCGATCGAGATGAATCGCGTCCGCGTTCCAATATCCCGGAAACCGCTGCAACGTGATGTGATCCTGCGCCACCCGCTCGACAAAGCTGAACGGCCCGGCACACACCGGATGCGTAAGGAAATCCTTGCCGAGCTGTTCTATAACTTTCGGCGCCGCCATCATGCCCGACCGGTCCGACAGCACCGCGATCAGCGGCGCATAAGGCTGCGACAGCACCAGGCGCACCGTGTGAGGATCGACCACTTCCACCGCGGTGACGGGCTTCAACTCGCCACGCCGTACACTGTAGGGCGCGGTGCGGTAACGTTCGATGTTCGCCTTCACCGCATCGGCATCGAATTTTTCCCCGTCCTGAAACACCACGCCGTCCCGCAACGTCAGCGTCAGCGCGCGCCCGTCGGCCGACCACGACCACGTGGTCGCCAGTTGCGGCACGAATTCCAGCTTGTCATTCAGGTCCACCAGCTTGTCGCACATGCTGGCGAAAACGATGCGCCCGGCGAACGTGCCGCCCAGCGCGGGGTCCAACGCATCCGGATCATCCTGCATGCCGATCCGCAGCGTGCCCGCCGCCTGCGCCGTCGCCGCCGTCACCAACAACGCCGCAACCAACCCCAACAGACGCAAGTGTCCCATACCCCGGCTCCCCATCGCGGTCGATGATAGCTTGTTCGATCGCAACGACCCTGTCACGCCCGCACCCTCAGTCGATATGCACATACTCGAAATCACCCGGCTGGTTGTCGATCCCCACCTTCGGCGGCGCGATCCATCCTGCGTATTTGCCCGGCTCGCGCACCGGGACCATCAGGCTGTCCAGATACACCCCGTCATCCGCGGTGGGCAGGAACGCATCGCGCCGCGCCGCCCACGCCTCGGCACTTAACAACGCCCCGGTCGGATCAGCGGTCGCCTGCGCGAACGCGCCGATCCGCCGATTGAACGCCACGTGCGGCAGCGCGAGGCGGTACTCATACCCCGCCTTCTCGATCACCTGATTCCACCGCCGCACGCCGCCCCTGGTATCGCTGACGAAATCATCCCGCAGCCGCATGTTCAGCGCCGACAGCGCCGGCACATCATGCTGCGCGATCGCACCGTCGACCAGAAGCAGCACCGGATACGTATCGTCCACCAACTGATGATCGTCGGCCAGCTTGTCCTCGCGATACCGTCCCTTCAACCCCGCATTGAACACATTGGCCGCATTGGTCGATATCTCGGACCCGAACAGATCCAGCGTCAACGACACGTGCAGGTTGATCTTCCGCTGCACCAGCGGCAGATCGATCACCCCCAGCTTGCGAACCGCCGCGACATCCGTCGGGTCCTCGATTCCGGCCTCGCGCATCGCCTGGCAGGTGCGTTCGATCACCCGTGTCACGCCCGTCTCGCCCACGAACATGTGGTGCGCTTCCTCCGTTAGCATGAACCGGCAGGTGCGCGACAGCGGATCGAACCCCGACTGCGCCAGTGCGCCTAATTGCATCTTGCCGTCGCGGTCGGTGAAGGTCGTGAACATGAAGAACGACAGCCAGTCGGGCGTCCGCTCGTTGAACGCCCCCAACATCCGCGCCTCGTCCGGATGACCGGACCGCCGACGCAACAGATCGTCCGCCTCCTCCCGTCCGTCACGGCCAAAGTACTTGTGCAGCAGATAGACCATCGCCCACAGATGCCGGCCTTCCTCGACATTCACCTGGAACAAATTGCGCAGGTCGTACAGCGACGGCGCAGTCGCGCCCAGATGCCGTTGCTGCTCAACCGAGGCTGGCTCGGTGTCACCCTGGATCACCAACAGCCGCCGCAGCATCGCACGATGCTCGCCCGGCACTTCCTGCCAAACCGGCTCCCCTTTATGCGCGCCGAACGCGATGCGCCGCCCCTCGACCGCGGGCGCCAGCAGGATGCCCCATTTGTAATCCGGCATCTTGACGAAATCGAACTTCGCCCAGCCCTCGGGATCGACGCCGACCGCGGTGCGCAGATACACCAGTGCGTCTTGGAACCCTTCCGGTCCCATATCCTTCCACCAGTCGATATAACCGGGGTGCCAGGTCTCCAGCGCCTTGCGCACCCGCGCATCGTCGTTCAGGCCGACATTGTTCGGGATCAGCCCGTCGTAATCGACCTTCATGCCGTCAGGCATAGCACTCTCCTTCAAACCCGATCCGGATCGAATTCCGCCCGCTGCCCGCTGCCATAACGTTGCAACGCGCCATGAGGCCCCACCGCGTTCGGCCGCTGGAATACCCAGTTCTGCCACGCCGTCAGCCGCCCGAAGATCCGCGTCTCCATCGTTTCGGGGCCGGCAAACCGCAGATTCGCCTCCATCGCCGTCAGCGCATCGGGCGAGAAGCTGACGCGTTCCTCCAGCATCACCCGAACTTCATCATCCCAGTCGATGTCATCGAACACGGCGGTGACCAGCCCCAACGCCTCCGCCGCGTCGCCGTCCAGCATATCGCCGATCACCGCCTGCGCCCGCGCAACACTCTCCGGTTCCCCGAGAAACCGCGTCTCCAGCCGAGTCAGCCCGTTGCTCATCTGATACGGTCCGAAATTCAGCGCACTCAGCGCGATCCGTGCGCCGTCGGCCTGCATAACCACCCGATCCGCGGCAAATGCAAGCTCCGCCAGCGTGCCGGCAAAGCAACTCCCCGCCTCGATCAGCGCCACCAGGCTGCGCGAGGTCAGGTCCAACCGTTTCAACACCCGCTTGAGCAGCAGCCGCACCTCGCGCACCAGCCAGTCATTCGCATGCGCCTCCAACAGCGCATCCGCCGCCAGCACCGCCGCCGGGTCCCCCTCGGTCCGCAGCACCAACACCCCCAGCGCCGGCTCGTTCAGGCGCAGATGTAGCAGCGCGTCGTCCAGTTCACGCGCCACGGCCAGCGGCCAGGACGCCGCCCCCGCCGCATGCACGCCCGCCAGGTCACCGGGCAAATCCGCAGGCCCCAACACGGTAATCTCCGCGCGCCGCCCCGCGCGATCCAACGCCACGCGCACATGCGAATACATCACCGCATCGTCGGTGACCTCGCGCGCCAACGGCGTCAGCGCGATCCCCACCGCCGCCTCCGGTCGATCCGATCGCGCGGCAAAGTCCGCCGCTCGTTGCGCCACCGTGGCCTCCCACGCGGACGGCGGCACGACCTCATCGACCAGCCGCCACGCCACCGCGCGTTTGCCGCGCACCCCCTCCTCCAGGCAACAGAACTGGTCCGCCCGATCGCGCCGCACCTTGCGCTTGTCGGTCAATCGCGTGAGGCCACCGGTCCCCGGCAGCACGGCCAGAAGCGGCGTCTCCGGCAACGACACCGCGCTGCGCCGATCGTCGATCAGCATGATGTGCCCGGCAGTCATCGCGATCTCGTAACCACCACCCGCGCACACCCCGCTCACCGCCGCCAGGTAAAATTGCCCGGAATGTTCCGTTGCGTCCTCGATCGCCATGCGGGTTTCATTGGTGAACTTGCAGAAATTCACCTTGTGCCCATGGCTCGCCTTGCCGAGCATCCGGATGTTCGCGCCTGCACAGAACACACCCGGTTTACCCGACGAAAGCACCACCGCCCGCACCTCGGGATGCTCGAACCGCAGCCGTTGCACCGCGTCGTGCAGCTCGATATCGACGCCGAGATCGTACGAATTCAGCTTCAGCTCATACCCTTCGAACAGCCCGCCGGCCTGATCCACATCCATCACCAGATGCGCGACCGGTCCGTTGAATGTCATCCGCCAATGCCGATACTTCGCCGGCTCGGTGCGAAAATCGATCATCGCGCTCACGCCGCCGCCGCCCGATCCAGTAACACCTGCCGGGCGAAAGCCGCCACCGCATCGCAGGTCGCGTCCGGCGCCTCGATATGCGGCGAGTGTTTCGCGCCCGGTATCAACATCGTTGTCACCTCGCACCGCGCGTGCCGGGCCGCCACGCGCAATTGTTCGTCCGTCCCATACGCATCGTCCGCGCCCTGCAACAGCAGCATAGGCACGCGAATTTCCTCCACCTGCCGGGTGATGTTCCAGCTACGAAATGCCGGATCCAACCACGGACCGCTCCAGCCGCGGAATGCCGCCTCCACATCGTCATGATGTCGCGCCAACCGCCCGCGCAGCCCACCCGTTTCATAGTCGCGGGAGATTTCCGCGATGCTGGCCACGCTGATGTCCTCGACGAAGAAATGCGCCGCGATCAATGCCAAACCGGCCACGCGCGGATCCTGCACCTCACCCGCATAGATCGCCGTAATAGACCCGCCATCGGAATGTCCGACCAACACACAGCGCCGAATGCCAGCCGCATCCAGCACCGGCCCCAGCACATCCCGCGCCTCGTCATGCATGTAGCTTAACGGCCGAGGCAGCGCGACGCTCGCCGAACGCCCATAGCCAAACCGCGAGTAGGCAAACACGCCGCACCCAGTCGCCGCCTGCAACGAAGTCGGAAAATCACGCCACAGCCCAACCGATCCCAGCCCTTCATGCAACAGCACCAAGGTTGGTGCCTCGGCAGGGCATGGGCCCCACCAGGCAGTCTCGATACGCTTGCCATCCAAAGTGATCACGAGGCAACGCCGCCCAATTCGTCAAGACCGGGACAAGGGCCCAGCCATGACGAACCCCCAACGATATCGCCGGCCCGACTCACCCCGCATCCCCCTCCCGCAACTTGAACCGCTGGATCTTCCCGGTCGCCGTCTTCGGCAACGCCTCCACAAACACAATCCACCGCGGGTATTTCCAAGCCCCGATCTGCTCTTTCACATGCGCCTTCAAGACCTCCGACACATCCTGCCCCCGCGCCGCCTCCTGCAACACCACGAACGCCTTTGGTTTGATCAACCCATCCGGATCAGCATGCCCCACCACCGCCGCCTCCAACACCGTCGGATGCGAAATCAACGCCTCCTCCACCTCGAACGGCGACACCCAGATCCCGCTCACCTTCAGCATCTCATCGGTTCGGCCGCAGAACCGATAATATCCCTCCGCATCGCGACTATACGTGTCCCCGGTATGCGTCCACTCGCCCCGAAACGTCCGCCGCGTCTTCGCCCGCTGGTTCCAATACCCGTCCGCCGCCGACGGTCCGCGCACCACCAACTCCCCGGTTTCGCCATCCGCCACCGGCGCGCCCTGCTCATCCAGCACGACCGCGTCGTACCCCGGCACCGGCCGCCCGCTGGTGCCGTAGCGCACATCATCCGGACGGTTGGAAATGAAAATATGCAGCATCTCGGTGGAGCCAATTCCATCCAGAATATCCACGCCCACCACCTCACGCCACCGCCGCCCGATATCCGCCGGCAACGCCTCCCCCGCCGAGATACACCGCCGCAGCCGCGCCGATCCCGCCTGCGTCCCAATGCGCGGACTGGCCAGCAACGATGCATATAACGTCGGCACCCCACCAAACATCGTCGGCTGATGTTTCTGTAACGTATCCAGCACCGCATCCGGCGTCGGTCGATCCGGTAGAAAAATGGACCCGGCGCCCACCGCCATCGGAAACGTCATGCAGTTGCCCAAGCCATACGCGTGGAACGCCTTCGCCGCCGAAAACATCACGTCATCCGGCCGCATCCCCAGCACCTGCGCGCCATACGTGTCCGAGGTCGCGCGCAAATTCCCATGCACGTGCCGCACCCCCTTCGGCGCGCCGGTCGACCCCGAGGAATACAGCCAGAACGCGACCTCATCCGCAGGCGCCACGGCGGTCTCCGCATCCGGCGCACCACCCGCCAGAAACGCGCGAAACCCCACCGCCCGAGGCTCATCCACATCCGCCGGCAGCGACCCATCCGGTTGCGCAACCACAATCCGCCGCAGCCCCGCCAAGCCACGCAGCATCGGCAGCAACCCCGCCACCAGCGGTGCCGACACCACCACCGCATCCGCACGGCTGTCGGTCAGGATGTAGCCCACCATCTCCGGCGTCAGCAGCGTATTGATCGGCACCGGAACGACGCCGGCGCGCAGCGCGCCCCAGAACGCCACCGGAAAATCCACAGTGTCCAACAGCAGCAATGCAATCCGCCGCTCCCGCGCGACGTCCGCCGCACGCAGCGCCCCAGCAAACCGATGCGTCGCCTCCGCCAGCCCCGCATAGCTCAGACTGCGCCACGGGTCGCGAAATGCCACCACGCCGCCGCGCCCCTCGCGCACATGGCGATCCACAAAATAATCGACGGCGTTGCCGTTGTTCGGCGCACTCATGTCCGGCTCCCTCCGCGCCGCACGATAGGCGATCTCATGCGCCGCTCACAACATCGCGGCGCGGAAACAGCGCCGTGTGCGTGCAAAGCTGAACCGGCTCGTCGCGCTGGTTGAACGTCGTCGTGCGGAACGTCACCACTCCCTTGTCCGGCCGCGATTTCGACGGCCGCGCCGCCAGCACCTCGATTTCCACGCGCAGCACGTCGCCTACCACTGTCGGCCGCGGCCAGCTCACCTCGATCCCCGCCCCCATGCCGCCGCCCTTGATTGGCGTGGTCTCCGCGATCAGCCGCATCGTCAGGCTGCCGGTGTGCCAGCCGCTGGCGCAGAACACGCCCAGATTGCTGGCGGCCGCACTCGCTTCCCCCATATGCTGCGGTTGCGGATCGAATTGCCGCGCGAAGTCGATGATCGCCTCCCGCGTCAGTGGCGGCAGACTGGCCGATCGCAGCACGCGCCCAGGCGTCATGTCCTCGAAATAGACATACTCAGGTTGGCTCACGGCGGCCTCTCGAACCGGTTGCGGTGTCATGCCAGGCGCTTCTAGCCGATAATGCCGCGCGAATCGCCCCCCACGTGGCAAGGTCCCAAATGTCTGTCGAGCTCTTCGGAATCGGCCTCGCCGTCGTCGCCGCCATCGCGGCGCTGTTCGTCGTGCTGCGCCAGGGAAGAGAGCTGCAGCACCTTCGCATCCTGGCGGAACAGGCCCGCGACGGCACGCGAACCGAAGGCGAAACGACACGCGCCCATCTGCGCACCCAGTCGAGCGAAGGCGTCGAGCGGCTGACAAAACTCGGCGGCGCGTTGGACACCAGCCTGGAGCAGGTGCGCACCGTGCTGACGCGCGAACAGGGGGAACTGCGGCTCGCCCTCGCCGAAGCCCAGCGCAAGGCCACCGAGCAGATCGTTGCGCAATCCGATGCCACGCGCACGCTGTTGGAGGCCAAGCTGAGGGAGCTGCGCGAAGGCAACGAGGGCAAGCTCGCCGAGATCCAGAAATCGGTGAACGAGCAACTGCACGCCGCGGTCGAAAAGCAGATGAACGAGAGCTTCAACCGGGTCATCGACCAGTTCGCCGCGGTGCAGAAGGCGATGGGCGACGTGCAGGCGGTGACCGCGCAGATCGGTGACATCAAGCGGCTGTTCACCAACGTGAAGACCCGCGGCGGCTGGGGCGAAACGCAGGTGCGCGCCATGCTCGACGACATCCTGCCGGTCGGCGAATACGAAACGAATTGCAACGTCCGCCCCGAAGGCAGCGACACGGTGGAGTTCGCGGTCAAGATGCCGGTGCGCGGCGAAAACCGTCCGTTGCTGCCGATCGACGCGAAATTCCCAGTCGAGGACTATGAACGTCTGCTGACCGCGTCGGAGGCCGGCGACGCCGAGGGCGAACGCGCCGCCACCCGCATGCTGGAACGCCGCATGCGAGATGAGGCGAAAAAGATCGCCACGAAATACATCAACCCGCCGATCACCGTGGAATTCGCCGTGCTCTATCTGCCGACCGACGCGCTCTACGCCGAGGTCGCGCGCATTCCCGGCCTGATCGACGACCTTGGCCGCGACTCTCGCGTACTTGTCATGGGCCCCAGCCTGTTCCCCGCGCTGCTGCGCACCATCCATCTCGGTTTCATTACGCTGGCGTTGGAACAGAAGGCCGACCAGATCGGCAAGCTGCTGGGCGCCACGAAGCAGGAGATGGTTTCGATGGACCAGGTTCTCGCCCGCCTGGCCAAGCAGGCCGGCGCCTTCACCAACACGATCGAGCGTGCGCGCGTGCGCACCCGTGCGGTTGGCCGCACGCTGCGCAGCGTCGAGGCAATGGACGCGGCGACCGCGGAAACCCTGCTGGAGCTCGATGCCGAGATGGTCGCCGAGGAAGCACCGGACGACGCCTAAGTACACCTCTCCCGCTCTTCGCGGGCTTGAGCCGCGAAGAGCAGATCAAGGTCGCGAAGCGACGCGGGTGAGGGCGGTGCTGCCCGCACGAACCCTCACCCGTCTCGCGCTGCTCGCCGACCTCTCCCGCAGGGCGGGAGAGGTAAAGTCACGCCATCACCCCGCCCGATCCGCCTCGAACAAACTCTCCAGCTCGTCCGCCGCGTCCTTCGTCGTCTGGATCAGCCGTGTCTCATCGCGATACACCGCATGACTCGCCATCAGCGTCTTTTCATCATGTGCCCGGAACAATGCCACCGCATGCGCCGCCGCCGCATCATCGATCCCCAGGCCCAGCAACGCCAGCCGCCCAATCTCGATACTGGACAGGAACGTATCCCGCACCAGCCCATCGATCTGCCGGTCCATCAGCAGGAAAGCATGCCGCCGATTGCGGGCCCGCGCCAGGACGCGCAGATTTGGAAAGTTCCGCTTGGCGACATCAACCGTGCGCAGCGTCGCCTCCATGTCACCCAACGCGACCACCAGCAGCTTCGCCGTCTCCGCCCCGGCCGCGCGCAGCATGTCGGCGCGCGTCGGGTCGCCGAAATACACTTTGATACCGAAACGACGCACCACATCCACCTGGCCCGGATCGCGCTCGAGCGCGGTGAACCCGATCCCGTGCATCCGCAGAATGCGCCCGACGATCTGCCCGACACGTCCAAAGCCGCAGATGATCACCGGCGCCGCATCGGCGTCGATCACATCGTACGGCCGGGTCGCCGTCCGCGTCAGCCGCGGAATCACCCAGCGCTCCGACGCGGCGAACAGGATCGGCGTGGCCAGCATCGACGCCGCCGCGACCAGCGTCGCCATCGCCGCCGCGCCGGGCGTCAGTGCACCCACCGCGATCGCCGCGGCGAACAGCACGAAGCTGAACTCGCTCGCCTGTGGCAACGCCAACGCGAAACGCACCGCGCTGGCGGTGTCCTGCCGCCCGACGCGGCCCACCGCAAACGCCACGATCGCCTTCACCGCCAGCAGCACGAACGTGCCTCCGAGCAGCACGCCCGGACGCGCCACGGCCAAGGACAGATCGGCCGACATACCGACGGAGATGAAGAAGAATCCCAGCAACAGCCCCTCGAACGGCGCGATGTCGGCCTCCAGCTCGTGGCGGTATTCCGACTCCGATAACAACACGCCGGCCATGAACGCGCCGAGCGACGGTGACAATCCGCCGAGCGTTGCCAGCGTCGCCGCACCGACCACAATCAGCAACGACACCGCCGTGAAAACCTCGGGTGTCTTTGCCCCGCCGATCGCGCGGAACAGCGGGCGCAGCAGGAAACGGCCGCCGACCAGGATCACCGCGATAGCAGCCGCCGCGCGCGCCACCTCGACCCATGGCACGTGCTGCGGTACCGGCGCGCCGTCCAGCAGTGGCACCAGCGCCACCAGCGGAATGAATGCCAGGTCCTGCAACAGCAGCACGGCAAAGCCGTCGCGCCCGGCACGGCTGGTCAGCAGCTCGCGCTCGGCCAGCATTGGCAGCACGATCGCGGTGGACGACATCGCCAGGCCCGCGCCCAGCACGATCGCGCCCGACCAGCCCAGCCCCGCCAAATGTGCCAACGCCGCCAGCACCGCGCCACTCAGCACGATCTGCGCCGAGCCCAACCCGAACACCGCGCGGCGCATCACCCATAATCGTTGCGGCCGCAGCTCCAGCCCGATCAGGAACAGCAGCATCACCACGCCGAGGCTGGCGATCGAGGCGATCTCCCCCACACCGGTCACCAGGCGCAGCCCGCCGGGCCCGATGGCAATGCCGGCCAACAGATAGCCCAACACACTGCCGAATCCGGCGCGGCGGGTCAGCGGAACCGCGATCGCGGTGGCGGCCAGCAGGGCCACAAGGGTGAACAGCATCAGCTCACCGCGCCGTCATGCCGGCCAGCACATCGGCGCCCGGCATTCTGGCGATCCGCACTTCGTTGCGACATGCGCGCCGTGTCATCGCAAGTTCCCTGTCTTTTCCGGTCGTTGCAGTCATGCCCTGGCCCGCCGACCGACCCGGGGCGACACCACGCGCCGCACATGCCTGTGAACGCACCTTATCGTTAGGAAATAAGCATCCAAGCCCGACGAACAAAATTCTGCCTGATACGTTTCAATGCAGCATTCAAGGAGACCGACCATGGACGATTTCTATCGCGTCGTCGTGCCGTCAGTTGTCGTCGGCGCGCTCATGGTGCTGGTCGACATGTATGGCACGCCCTGGTTCTCCGAGATGTGGTGGGTGTTGCATCCTTGATCGATGTCGCCTGATCGACCCAGCCCGATCAACCTGGCCTGACCGACGGGCGACGCCGCATTCGTTGCATCCCGGTGGCGGCCCACCCGTCGCCGAACTGCTCTCGGCATCATGTTCCTCCCACCCTGCCAGCCCCTTCCCATCACCCCGCCGCCGCCGCATCATTGCGCCCGGCAACGGAGACGGCGGCATGGACAAGGACCTGATCATCGCGTTGGCGCGCGCCGCCGGATTGGATAAAGCCGTCGCGGAATTCCCCGACGACGTGTTCGCGGCCGCTCAGCAGGCGCTTGGCAATGCCGGCGCCATCGCCGTCCCCACCGACCCCGCCGACGAACCCTGGCCCCCAATGCGCGTCGGCTTCGGCCTGTGACGCGCGCGCCATGAGCGACACAATCGCCACCGAGCTGCACTGGCTCACCGCCGCCGACGCCACGCGCGCGTTCGCGGCCCGCAAGCTTTCGCCGGTCGAACTGTTATACGCGTTGCTCGCCCGTATCGAGCGGCTCGACCCGAAGTTGAACGCCTTTATCTGCCTCGACGCCGAGGCCGCGCTGGATGCCGCGCGCGCCGCCGAACGCGAGATCACCGCTGGCCACATCCGCGGCCCGCTGCACGGCGTGCCAGTCGGCATCAAGGACATTATCGACGTCGTCGGTCTGCCCACCACCTGCCACTCGAAGATCCTGCTCGACAATTTTGCCGCCGCCGACGCGGTGGTGGTGGCGAAACTGCGCCAGGCCGGCGCCATCATCCTCGGCAAATTGTCGACGCACGAATTCGCCCTCGGCGGTCCCAGCTTCGACCTGCCGTTTCCCCCGGCGCGCAACCCATGGAACCCCGGCCATCATCCGGGCGGCTCGTCGTCCGGCTCCGGCGCCGGCGTCTGCGCGGGATTGTTTCCACTCGCGCTCGGCACCGACACCGGCGGCTCGGTGCGCAATCCCGCCAGCGCCTGCGGCATCGTCGGCATGAAACCAACCTACGGCCTGGTGTCGCGCCGCGGCGTGTTCCCGCTGGCGTTCACGCTCGACCATGTCGGACCGCTGACCCGCAGCGTCGCCGACAGCGCACTGTTATTGGATGCCATCGCCGGCCATGACGCGGCCGATCCCGGCAGTGCGCCCAGCACGGCACGCCATTTCGGTCGCGATCTGTTGCGCGGCATCCGCGACCTGCGCGTCGGCTTCGTGCGCCACTTCCACGAGATCGACATGCCGGCTCACCCCGAGGTCACTGCCGCGCTGGAAGACGCCGCCCGCGTGCTGCAGGCCGAAGGCGCCGAGGTGCGCGACGTTACGTTGCCGACATTGAATGAGTTCGCCGCGGTCAACCGCGTGATCCTTGGCGCCGAGGCGTTCTCCATCCACGCGCCCTGGCTGCGCACGCGGCCGGGCGATTACGGCCAGCTCACCCGCCGCCGCCTGCTCGCCGGCGCGTTCCTGACAGGTGGCGACTATGTCGGCGCGCAACGCCGCCGGGCGCAGATGATCGCGGCGGTGAACGAGGCGTTTCGCGATATCGATGTGCTGGTCTGCGGCAGTTCGCTGGACCCGGCCAGCCGGCTGGACGATCCGGTGGAGACCGCGCGCACCTACCCGCGCCAGGCGCGCACGCCGTTCAACGTCACCGGCCATCCGGCGCTGGCGATGATGAGCGGGCTGTCGCGCGACGGAATGCCGTTGTCCGTGCAGTTCGCCGGGCGTTATTTCGAGGACGCAACCGTGCTGCGCGTGGCGGCCGCCTACGAACGTGGCACCGACTGGCACAAGCGCCGGCCGCCGATCGGTTGATCCGGCGGCGCAGCCAGCAAAATGACCGCGGACCGCACCGGACCGACCTCGCGCACGTTCTTCTCGCAGCGGCTGCGGCTGCACTATGTCGACTGGGGCAACCCGGACGCGCCGCCGTTATTGTTGCTGCACGGCGGGCGCGATCATTGCCGCAACTGGGACTGGGTGGCCGAGGCGCTGCGCGACGAATATCACGTCATCGCCCCGGATCTGCGCGGCCACGGCGAGTCCGCCTGGTCGGCGTCCGGCCACTACACGATGGCGGGCTACATCTACGACCTTGCCCAATTGGTGCATCAGCAAGGTCTGGCGCCGGTCAATATCGTTGCGCATTCGCTCGGCGGCAACATCGCGCTGCGCTATGCCGGCATCTATCCGGAGGCGGTACGACGGCTGGTGGCGATCGAGGGCCTGGGGCCCGGCCCGCGCTCCGACACCGACGCCGCACGCAAGCCGATCGCCGAACGCATGCGCGGCTGGATCGACCAGCAGCGTGCCTCGGCGGGGCGGCAGCCGCATCGCTACGCCACACTGGACGATGCGCTGGCGCGCATGCAGGGGGCGAACAAGCACCTCAGCCCCGAGCAGGCGCGGCACCTGACGCAGCACGGCGTGAACCAGAACGAGGACGGCACCTATAGCTGGAAGTTCGATCATTACGTGCGCGTCTGGCCGCCATACGACATGACGCGCGAGGAGATCGCCGAACTGTGGGGCCGCATAGCCTGCCCGACGCTGCTGGTCTACGGCAAGGAGAGCTGGGCAACCAATCCGGCCGACGATGGGCGGTTGGCGTATTTCCAGCAGGCGCGGGTGCTGGCGGTCGAGGCGGCCGGGCATTGGGTGCACCACGATCGCCTGGCGTTGTTCCTCGACGAGGCGCGGGCATTCCTGGCGTAGCGGGTTTCGGGTGCGCTGCCATCGCAACGATCGCGCTGGCGAACGGGCTTACCGGTTCGATACCGTTCCGATGACGCGCGCAAAAAACCAGGCGGCTCGCGCCGCCTGGTTTGCATCGTTCGTTGGCTGCGGACTACTTGCCGGAGCCGGTGCCACCGCCGTTGGCGCCGCCGCCGTTGCCGCCCGCACCGCCGCTGCTGTCACCGGCGCTATGCGGCGCGGTCAGCGGGTTCGGCTGCGCAGTGCTACCGGAAGCGCTGCCGTAGGTGCCAGTGCCGTTATTCATCGTGCCGCCCGTCATGGTCGACCCGTTCGTGCCGGTGGACATGCCCGCGCTGCTGCTCGAACCCGCAGTCCCGCTCGCGGTCTGTGCCATTGCCGGCATCGCCAACGCGGCCGACATCAGAAGAGCCGCGCCAATTCCAGTGTATCGCATGGTAACTTACCTCCAGGATCACTCAACGTCGGGTTTAACGTGCGCCCCACCACGATGGTTCAAATTCCGTCGCTTCACCTTCGCGAGATGCAGCGGGGGCGAAACGGATTCGCTATCGGCAGTATTATCGACGCGGTTTGCGTAACATTTTTCGTCAAACTTAATACGGGATTTTCCCTCAACGGAATATCGCGCCCCAAGCCACCATGCCAAGCCGCCTTATCCGTGTCGTCGCGGCTCTGGTCGCGCCCTGCAAACTACCCGAAACTGCGCCGCGCAACGCCGCGCCGACGGCAACCTTTTTGCGTCATACCCAATACACGAGGTCCCCATGCTCGACCGCATCCTCCTGACCAACGACGACGGCATCGATGCGCCAGGCCTTGCGGTGCTGGAGGAAATCGCCGCCGAGCTGGCCCGCGAGATCTGGGTGGTGGCGCCCGAGCACGACCAGAGCGGCGTCTCCCACGCCGTCAGCCTGCACCACCCGCTCCGCGTCGTGCAGTACGGCCCGCGTCGTTTCGGTATCAATGGCACGCCGGGTGACTGCGCCGTGATGGGGATTTGCCATCTCATGGCGTCGCCGCCGGACCTTGTGCTGTCAGGCGTCAACCGCGGCGGCAATCTCGGTATGGAGACGGTGTTTTCCGGCACCGTCGGCGGCGCCATGACCGCGATGCTGGTCGGCGTGAAGGCGATAGCGCTCAGCCAGTTTTGGACCGATCGCAGCAACGTGCGCTGGGACACCGCGCGGCGCCTCGCCCCCGGGGTGATCACGCAACTGCTGGCGCTGGGATGGAGCGAGGACGCCTGCCTCAACGTGAACTTTCCGGATTGTCCGGCCGAGGCAGCGGGGCCGCTCACCCTGGCGCGGCAGGGCGCCGGAATGCTGCAGGGTATCGTCGTGGAGACCCGCACCGACCCCCGCGGCATCCCGTATCATTGGCTGAATTTTCGCCGCGGGCCGCGCCCGCAGGGGCCGGATGCCGATACCGAGGTGATCGCCGCCGGCCGCATCGCGGTGACGCCGATTCGTTACGATCGCACCGATGCCGCGGCGTTCACCGCGCTCGCGGCCCACCTGCCGCGCCTGCCGCCGGCGGATGCAAACTAACGGCGCGCAAACCAACGACCCCCAGACTTCGGCCATGACGGTCGAGAGTCAATCTTTCCGCTGCCGGGATAGACACAAAAAGGGGCGGCAATCGCCGCCCCTCCGCCTGTCGCTGGTCGTTCCGGTAAAGCATCTGGCAGGCAGCGCTTAACGGGCACCCCCGCCACCGGCCCCGCCAGCGCCACCGGCAGCACCGCCTCCAGCCGCACCGGTGCCGCCGGTTCCCGCCGAGCCGCCGGCCCCGACACTCGCACCGCCAACACCCGCGCCCCCGACACCGGCACCCCCGACACCGGCGTTACCCCCGACGCCAGCGCTGTTGGACGTGCCAACCCCGCCATTGTTGGACGAGCCAGTCCCGCCGAGGCCCGCCGTGCCCGAGCCGTTGCCAACGCCCGGCGTGCTCATGCCCGAGTGGCCGGTGCCGCCCATCGGCCCCGTCGTGCCCATGGTTCCGCCGGCGCCCGTGGGGCCCATCGTGCCACTGGTTCCCGTGGTTCCACCCATCGTTCCGGCGGTGGTCCCCCCGGTGGTCTGAGCGATTGCCGGCATTGCCAACGCAGCCGAAACCATCGCAGCAGCGGTCATTTTGATAAAACGCATCGTGCCGTTCCTCCTTGGCATCCGACACGCTAACGCCCGTTCACCGGCACCTGTTGCGCGACGCCAGCTTCACCATCGCGAGATGTGGAAAACGCAAATTGCCCGTGCCGATCACGAGCCTTCGCATCTGAAGTCTCGCCGGAAAGGCCCCTGATGAAACGCCGGGGAACCCGCCGGCCGCTGGGGCGTTCGACCCCACCAGCAGGAGACCGCCACCATGAACCGCATCAAGATCCTTGACGAAGCGCTGTGGCCAAATGTCCCGCGCGCCATCATTGACGAAGCGGAACAGGCGGCGCAGGCCGAGCCATGCTGGATCGCTCAGCAGGGCAACGGCCACATCGTCGCGATGGAGGGGCCCGGCAGCCCCGATGTCGCCACCGGCGACATCATCTTCATCGCCGAGGTCGGGCCCCGCCAGTCACCTGAATAAGCCCGCCGCCAAGCCGACCAAGACCTGCGAAGCCTATCGCCAACCCGCGCCGTCAGACCGTGGCCACCAGGGCGCGCAAATCCGCCTGCGGCCGGGCACCGAAATGACCGATCACCTCGGCCGCGGCGATGCTGGCAATCCGCCCGCATGCGGCCAGCCCGCGACCGCCGGTCAACCCCGCCAGAAACCCCGCCGCGTAGGCGTCGCCCGCCCCCGTCGTGTCCACTACCTCCGCGGGCTCGGCGGCAATCTCCACCGCCTCCGTCCCGCGCAGGATCAGGCTGCCAGCCTCGCTCCGTGTCAGCGCGGCCAGCGCCACATCGCGGCTGGCTCGCGCCGCCGCCGCCTCGAAGCTGTTCTCCTCATACAGGGCGGTGACCTCGGCTTCGTTGGCGAACAGGATGTCGATGTGCCCGGCCACCAGCTCGCGGAATGCCGCGCGATGGCGGTTGACGCAGAACGGATCGGACAGCGACAGCGCCACCTGCCTTCCGGCCGCATGCGCCGCCGCCGCTGCCGCGCGAAACGCCGCCTGCGCCGCCGGCGGATCGAACAGGTAGCCCTCCAGGTAGGTCACCGCCGCGTCGGCCACCAATCCGGCATCGACGTCCGCCTCGCCAAAGCTCACGCAGGCGCCGAGATAGGTGTTCATCGTGCGCTGCCCGTCCGGCGTGACCAGGATCAGGCAGCGCGCGGTCGGCGCCCCGCCACGCGCCGGCGCCGAGGGGAATGTCACCCCGGCGGCGCGGATATCATGGCCGAACACGCCGCCCAACTGGTCCTCGGCCACCTTGCCGAGATACGCGACGCGCGCCCCCAGCGCCGCCGCCACCGCGCAGGTGTTCGCCGCCGAGCCGCCACTGCTCTCCTGGCCCGGCGGCATCGCGGCATACAGCCGGTCCGCCGTCGCCGCATCGATCAGCGCCATGGTGCCCTTGTGCATGTCATGGCGGCTGAGGAAGCTCTCGTCGGCCCGCGCCACGACGTCGACGATGGCGTTGCCAATGCCCAGGATGTCGAACCGCGCACCCGTCGTGTCCCGCGTCGCACCAGTCGCTGTCATTTCATCGGCATCCTTTGATAAGTCATCCGACTATCACCCACCCCCTCCCGCGGGCAACCATCACCCGCGGGCGACGAGAAAATGACCGCCGGAGACACGTGAACCGCATGACCAGCCTGTTCGCCCCGCTTGCCCTGAGCATCGGC
>Ga0326727_10010260_pt1 | contig 22420 bp, 21 predicted proteins | sample MB2enrmetagenome_FD_207643 | JGI IMG/M metagenome (GOLD analysis project Ga0326727, IMG submission 207643) | Lab enriched peat soil microbial communities from McLean, Ithaca, NY, United States - MB29MY | ecosystem: Environmental > Terrestrial > Soil > Wetlands > Peat | place: USA: New York...
AGCCGCGCCCAAGTCGGGTCCCAAGCAGTGAACCCGTCTGATTGGGAGTTACTGGCGCGCTTCGGGCCGTGGGCGCTGGTGCTGGCTGGTGCGGGCCTGCTGTTCTGGCGGGTCCTGTCGCTGATCGTACAGGTGGTCGAAAACAACACCCGCGCCGTCACAACGCTCTGCGAGCGGAGCAGCAACACCGAGGCCCTCGTCCGGACCAGCACGGAACAGCTGCAGCACGTGGAGACCAAGCTCGACGCGGTCAAGGAAAGCGCCGCGCGTATCGAGGGCTGGGTGGCGCCGAAGGTGAGCGGGCCGCCTGGCCAGCAGCGGTAACGCATTCTAGGGTTCATCTCCTTCTCCTTGCCGGGGCACCCGCGTCGCGTGGGGCAGGCGCGGCGCGGATGGCCTCGGGAGGACGCGCACACGTTGGCGCGCCAACAGCCTCGCAGTGTGAGGCTTCGTGTAACCATCGGACGCAACTGGCAGCAGGCTGCGCCTGGCCATGAAAGTATTAGTTTTTGACAAGGTTTTCGCATGACGTTCTGTCGCCCGTACGAGCTGGCACACGCCTGCGAGACGGCCGAAGTCGCGGCCCTGCTGGCCAGGCTGTCCCCGCGCCAACGCCGCGTGCTGCGGGCCTATATCTGGCAGGTGGAACTCGGGGAGCGGACCGTAACCGACTGGCTGGCCGATCCGGCCTGTCCGGTCTCATCGGCCGTGTGGTACCGCGGCGGCACGAGCGCGCATTACTGGCATTGTGTCGACTTTGCGAAAGCGCGTGACGCCTATCTGCAGGCCGGCCAGCGCTGGCAGCTGGGGCAGGAACAGCGCCAGGTCGAGCGGGCGCGCGACGCGCTGGTACGGGCGGCGCCGGCGGCAGCCGAGCGGTTGATTGAGGCGGCTCAAGCTGACCCCAGTGCGTTCTATAAGGTGGTCGAGCGCTGGACAGACGCGCCGTTGCCTACCCAGGAGATCATAGAGGAGATGATCTCTACCGACGCTGACGGCAAGCCCGCGCGCCTGTACAAGGTGCGCTGTATCGCGTTGGACACGGCGAAACTCACAGACCCGCGCTACACGCGTCTGGTCAAAGAGATCACAGACAGCCCGCGTAACGGCCTGTCGCTGAAGTTGCACGACCCGGTGCACGCCGCCGAGAGCATCTTGGACCGTGCCGACAAGCAAACGGCCGGCAAGGGCGAACGCGAAAACAGCGGCACTATCGTCGTCAAGACTGTCAACGGCGCTTCGCTGGATGATCTATGACCACTTACTGCATCGTGGAGCAGCCGGCAGGCGCCAGGGGCGGCTGGCAGCCCTACGGGGCCGCGGTCGCATTGTGGCGCTGCAAGGACCATGAGGTCATTATCTCCGGGCCAGCGCAGACCGGGAAGACCTTGGGGTGCCTGCAGAAGCTCGACGCGCTGGCCTGGAAATACCCCGGCGTACAGCTGGCGATCGTGCGCAAGAGCTACAAATCGACGGTGACGAGTGTCCTCCAGACCTTCGCCACCAAGGTGCTGGGCCCGAAATCGCCCGTGCGCCCCTTCGGCGGGGCGCACCCAGAGTGGTACGACTACCCCAACCGCTCGCGGGTCTTCGTGGTGGGCATGGACAACTCTGACAAGATCCTATCGTCGGAGCGGGACGTGATTTACGTCAACCAGGCTGAGGAGCTCACGCTCGATGACTGGGAGAAGCTCAGCACGCGCTGCACGGGGCGGGCCGGCAACATGCCCTATGCCCAGATGATCGGCGACTGCAACCCGGGCGCGCCCTCCCACTGGATTTTACAGCGGCGCGACGCCGGCGCGCTGGCTTTCCTTGAGTCGCGCCACGAGGACAACCCTACGCTTTTCGAGCCGACCACCGGGCAGATCACCGAGCTGGGCACCCGCACCATGGCCGTGCTGAACGCGCTGACCGGCGTGCGCAAGGCGCGGCTGCGCCAGGGCAAGTGGGTGCAGGCGGAAGGTGCCATCTATGAGGGGTGGGACCGCGCGCTGCACCTGATCGACCGCTTCGAGATCCCGGCCGACTGGCAGCGTTTCCGCGCGGTGGACTTCGGCTACACCGCCGCCTTTGTCTGCCAGTGGTGGGCCGTTGACGGCGATGGGCGCATGTATCTGTACCGCGAGCTCTACATGACGCACCACACGGTCAAGGTGCACGCCGGGGCCATCAAGGAGCTATCCGAGGGCGAGCGCATCCAGACCACCGTCTGCGACCACGATGCCGAGGACATGGCTACCCTGCGCGAGAACGGCATCGCCACCCGGCCAGCCGAGAAGGCCGTCAGCGTGGGCATCCAGCGCGTGCAGGAGCGCCTCAAGAAGGCCGGCGACGGCAAGCCCAGGCTGTTTATCCTGCGCGACAGCCTGGTTGCGGTCGACGAGGCCCTGCGCGAGCTGAAGAAGCCGATCTGCACTGAGCAGGAGATCGAGGGCTACGTCTGGGCCAACAAAGCGACAAAGGAGGAACCGGTCAAGGTGGACGATCACGGCTGCGACGCCATGCGCTACGCCGTGATGTACCTCGATCGCAAGGGTGTGGCCGGCATTCTGCGCCACGAGCCCGAGCCCGAGCCGCTCGGCGAGCCGGCATTCGACCTACCCCTGGGCCGGCGCCCGATCCCGCACGTGGAACCGGATCTTGACGCCGAGGCTGAGCCGCCGGCCGCGCCGGCGCCCCGCAGCCTCTTCGGGGCGGCTATGCTGGAGGACGGCTGATGCACTGGCCCTGGGCGCGCCGCCAGACCGTGCCACGGGCCGAGACCCGCCAGGCCGTCACCGAGCAGCTGACGGCCGGCCTGGGCGAGTTCGAGGCCCGGCGCCAGGAGCTGAAGGAACAGTTCCCCGAGCTGGACTACGAGCGCGCCGAGGCCCGCCAGGCCGTCACCGAGCAGCTGACGGCCGGCCTGGGCGAGTTCGAGGCCCGGCGCCAGGAGCTGAAGGAACAGTTCCCCGAGCTGGACTACGAGCGCGCCGAGGCCCTGGCTGCCGCAGTGGCCGAGATGGCGCGCGGGTCGAGCGCGGCGGTGCCCTTCCAGGTCCTGCAGCTGGCCCTGGGCGAGCTGCGCGAGGCCCAGGCGGCCAAGGGCGCGGTGGATCCCTCGCGCACGACCTACCCTATGTCGGACGCCATGTCGCAGATGACCTACAAGGTCGGCGGCCACGACGTGCCCAACCGGGCGCGCAAGATCACCCTCTACCAGACGTTCATCCAGGAGACGGCCGTCAGCATCTGCTGCGAAGCCATCGCGGGGCGGCTGGTCTCCGGCGGCTACGTGCTCAAGCCCGGCGACCCGGACGCGCCCGACGAGGCCAGCAAGCAGCCGCTCGAGGAGTTCGTGCAGAACTGCAACCCCGACGACGACTTCGACGATCTGGTGCACGACGGCGCACAGGACCTGCTCTGGGCTGGCGAGTGCTACTACGAGGTGACCTGGAAGCACTCGCCCGCACTCGGCCGCCAGGTGCCCTACGAGCTCTTCTCTGTGGACGCCATCTCCATGGACTACGTGCTCGACCCGCAGTCCAAGAAGTTCATCACGCAGTTCGTGCAGACCACCGACGACGGCAAGCAGGTGCGCCTGCAGCCCTTCCAGATCATCCGCATTTGGACGCCCGATCCGCGCAATCACCTGCGCGCCCTGGCCCCGCTCGAAAAACTCTTCAATCCGACCACCTGGGATACCTACATGCAGCTGCACGAGCAAAAGCTCTATGAGCAGGGCAACCTGGCCAACCTGTGCATCACGCTCAAGAACGGCGACGAGACCGAGGCCCGGCGCCTGTACAAGTGGCTGACCGAGACCTATTTGGGCGTCAAAAACGCCTGGCGGCCGAAGGTCATGTGGGCCGATATCGAGACCAAGGAAATGGCCGGCCAGGAGAAGCTGGACCTGCTGCCCCGGCGCAAGTTCGCCCGCGAGGAGATCTTCGGCGTCTACCACACGCCGCCGCAGCTGGCCAGCCTCGTCGAGAGCGGCAACCTGGGCCAGTCGGGCATGACCGACAAGATGGACAAACAGTTCGTTCATACGGCGGTCGATCCGCTGGGCAAGCGCATCCACAATCGTCTCAACAAGCGCCTGACCGTCGAAGGGTTTGGCATCGACGACTGGAAGATCGGCTGGAGCTACGCCGATTTCCGCGATACAGCCGAGGTGGTCAAGGCCCAGGACATGCGCATCCGGAACGGCTCGGCGACCATCAACCAGATCCGCGCGGACAACCACGAGGAGCCGGTGGTGGGCGGCGACGAGGCCGTGTTCGCCCTGGCCCGCGAGCTGGTGCGCGTGCGGGATTTCCCGCAGGTGCAGTCCAGCCAGGTGGCGGGTGGGGATGCCGCGGCGATCACGCCGCTGGCCGGCGGGACGCCCGCCGGCGGCAAGCCGGCGCCGCAGGCGGCAAGGCCGCAACAGCGACCACGCGAGCACTTCGACGAGGCGGCCTTGCTCGAGGCCGCGCACGATTACGGTTCGGCGCAGTTCGACCTGCCGGACGATGTGGCAGCGCAGGTGCTGGCCTACGGGCGGACGATCCCGGACGCCGCGCTGGCCGAGGACGGCCGCGAGACGCGGCCCCATGTGACGGTGCGCTATGGGTTGACTGACCCTGCGCAGGTGCAATGGTACGCCACGAAGCTGGCCCCGGCGCTGGCCAAGCTTCAACCAGCGAGTTTCCAGCTGGGGCCGACGAATTGGTTCGAGCAGGGCCTGTACGACGTGCTGGTAATCGACGTTTTCGGGCGCGACCTGGAACGGCTGCATGATCTGGTGGGGCAGTTGTTCTTTACCGTAGACACGCACCCCGGGTATCACCCGCACGTGGCGGTAGTCTACCTCAAGCCGGGCCTGGGGCGGCAGTACGGCGGTGACATGCGTTTCTACGGGCTGAGCGTGAGCTGTGATGAGTTGACCGTCTCCGACCAACGCGGCCACGCGCAGCGGCTACGGTTGGGGCAGCCGGGAGATGTGCCGCCGCAGATCGAGCGCAACCGGCACTATTTCGCCAACCCGGTCGCACGCGGTGAGAGCGCGGCGCGCCAGGACCTGGCCTTCTGGGAGCGCGTGGCGCTGAAGCGCGCCCGAGAGGGCAAGCGCCAGCGCCCGTGGACGTCCGACGCGCTGCCGGCGGCGCTGGTGGAGGCCGTCGACGCCGAGTTGGCCGGGGCGCGCACGGTGGCGCAGGTGCGTGAGGTGTTTGCGCGCCAACGCGGCCACACCGAGCCGCCGCCGCAGTGGCTGCTCGACCACGTGGCCCGAGCCGAGAAGGAGATCGGGGCCTGGCACCAGCGCGCCACCGATGAGGTGCTGAGGCGCATGGCCAACGTGAGGGGGCCGCGATGACCGCGGCCCAGGTGGCCGCGGCGGGCACCTGGCAGCCCGACTACTGGTCTGGCCCGCAGCACGGGCGCACGCGCATCGCCGACGTGGCGCTGCGCAGCTTCCCGGAGCTGGTGGCGCTGGCCCTGGCCGGGCTCGAGCGGGACCCGACGCTGGTCGGCATCCTGCTGCGCCTCGACACGCAGGCGTTTGTTCTGAGCCTGCAGGCGTGTGTGCGGGCGGCCGGCGGCGATGCGAGCCTGGTGGCGCTGAGCAACCCGGCAGTCATCGCCGACTTGCAGGCCGAGGCCGACAAATGGGCGGCCAAGATCATTGACACGTTCGGCAAGGATCTGTTGCGCTTCGTAGCCGAGGCCGAGGCGCAGGGCGCGACCGAGGCCGAGCTGCCGGGGCTGATCGCGCAGTGGAACTTACAACGCTCGGCCTGGAAGGATGCGCAGATCGCCATCACGGAGTCGGCTCGCAGCGCCGGCCTGGCGCAGCGCCAGTTCATCGACCGCAGTTACGCTACAGGCAAAGCGTATTTCGGCAACAGCCTGCAGTGCGATATTTGCCAGGACGTGGCCGCGGAGTGCCCGCTGCCGCTGGATGACGAGCGGGTTGGCGACATAATGCACCCGAACGAATTGGACTGGTGGACCATCGAATACGACCCCGTGGAGGAGCCATGGACGGGCCAGTAGAGCCACAGGGTGCGGCGTTTAGCCGCGAAGATCTGGAGCAAATAAAGCGTCGACTGTCGTCGGCCTGCCTGAGCCCGTGCCGGGCGGAGGCGGCTCCGTGCCCATCTTCACCGCCCAGTCGGGGACCATCAACAGCCGGCCGGGGCAGCTCGAGCCCGGCTACGGAGTCGAGCGGTAGGAGGCACCTGTGGAAGTTTTGACCGAACGCCTCGGGCCCGCCCGGGTGATCGCAGCCGACGCGGCGGTAGCGCGCATCCGGGGCACCTGGCTGCCGGCCAACGCGCGCTCGAAGAACCGGCGCTTCTACCCGGCTGATACCGTGGCCCGGGTGGTGGAGCGAGCGCAGGCGCGACTGGCCGCCGGCGGCGCGATCACCGTGTTGGGGCGCCACATCGATGAGGACAATGATGAGGCGCTGGGCACCATCGGCAAGGTCACGCGCGTCTGGCTGCGTGGCGGCAACGGCCGTTTCGAAGCCGAGATCGCCAACACCTCCAAAGGCCGCGACGCCGGCGCCCTGATGGCCGGTGAGTACATCCGGCATGTCTCGCTGCGCGCCGAGGAGAACAGCCAGGTCACCGAGCGCGGCAGCCTGGACGGCGAGCCCATCGACATCGTGCGTGATTTCGAGCTGGCCGGCATCGACACGACCATCCGGCCCGGCATCGATACGGCAGTGATCGACCAGGTGGAGCTGCTGGAGTCGGTGGACCCGGCGCGGGTGCGCGGGAAGCGGGGCGAGATGCGCGAGGAATTCGGGGCGAGCGCGCAGTGGGCCCGCGACTGGTACGAGACAGTGCGCCAGGCGGCCCGGCGCGGGCAACTACGCTTCACGACCATCGACGCCGTGTGCCACGATGTGCTGCCGCTGGTGGAGGCGGCCCACTTCAAGCGCCCGGGCCACTACACCAAGAGCGACCGGGCCAAGATCCCGGCAGCGGATTTCGCCGGGCCATCGCAAACTTACCCTATCGTAACCCAGGCCGATGTGATGGATATCCCGAGCCTGTTGCACCATGCGGCCGACCCGGCCGCGGTCAAGCGCAAGGCGATCAGCATTGCCCGGCGCAAGGGTTACCGACTGCCTCCAAGCTGGCAGAAATCCAAGACCAAGGAGCACGCAGAAATGGCTCAAAAGAAGATCGCCGGCGCGCAGGCAGGCAAGCCGGCCAACGGGGAACGGGCGAAGATCGTGGAGCAGGCCGCCGCGGCGCTGCGCGACGCCGGCAAGAAGCTGGTGGAGTGCGAGCTGTCCGACGACGAGCTCGAGCAGGCCAAGGCCCTGGTCACGCGGCTCGACGAGCACACCGACCAGGCCGAGCAGATCACCGACCAGTTGATGCGCGTGCTGGGCGCCACCGACGTGGATGACGATGACCACGAGGATGGCGACGGCCAGGAGCACGCCAGGGGCGGGGGGCGCAAACTCCGCGAGGCGCGCATGCGCTCGGCGGCCCGCGGCGCGCTCATGAAGATGCACAACCAGCTCGCCGGCTATGGCGGCCTGGAGTGCGCGCCGAAGGAAGACGAGGACGAAGACGAGGATGAGGATGAAGACGAAGGCGGCTTCGGCCGGGCGCCCAAGATGCACATCGCCAACATCAAGGCGGCCCACGACGGCATCGCCAGGATGCTGAAGCTGGAGTGCGCGCCGAAGGAAGACGAAGACGAAGATGAGGATGAAGATGAGGATGAAGATGAAGATGAGGATGAAGATGAGGGCAAGCGCCGCGAGTCGTTGCGCAGCCTGATCCGCCACGAGATCCGGGAGGCCCTGGAGGGCGGGCCGGCCACAGGTCACCGCAAGGGCGCGCCGCGGGCGCGCGAGGCGGCGGCGCGGCCGGAGGCCGATGAGCATCTGGCCAGGGCGCTCGAGCTGCTGAGCGAGTCGCAGGCGAAGACCAATCGCACGCTACGCCGGCTGAGCGAGGACCTGCCGAGGCAGGCCGCTGACGCCGCCGCCAAGGCTGCCGCCAAGGTGGCCTGGCGCCCGGACCGCCGCACGCAGCACGTCGAGAACGCCGACGCCGGGCAGCCACCCGACGAGGCCGCCGCGCTGCTGGCCAAAGTCAACGACAAGAAGGTCCCGATCGAGCAGCGTATCTTCGCGGCCGCCAAAGCCTTCGAGGACGCCACCAAGGCGCCAGAGGGCTAAGCGCGGCGCAGGCCGGGGTGCCCTCTGGGGTGCGCTCTGGGCCCTGCGCCTGATCACTGACAACTGAGCCCATAATAGCGGAGACAGGCGCCCGCTCGGGGCACCCTCACGGGAGGATGGCCCGAGCGGGCGCCTGTCTCCGCAAAGGATGCGACACGATGGCCCTGATCCAGGATCTGCGGGAAGCGCTCACGGCCGGCGGCGGGGGAGCCGCCTCGGCCCTGATCCCGAAGATCATCAGCCCTTTGCTCCTGGAGTACGTGCGGCGCTTCGCACCGCTGCACACGGCGTTCCCACGCCAGACGTGGGCTAGCGACATCTACTACTTCAACCAGCGCAATCAGCTGCCGTTCGCCCAGATGGTGGTCGAAGTGCCGCCGTTTTCGGGCACCGGCAGCGTCACGCCGTCGAACAGCAACTACCTGCAGAAGAGCTTCACGATCAAGCATGTGCAGTCCAACGGCGATCTCTCCAAGTTCGCCCAGAAGGTGGCCAACGTCAACGGCTCGCTGCTGGCGTTGGAGCTCGAGGGCGCGGCCCGCAACTACGGCTGGCTCGAGGAGTGCCTGTACCTCCACGGCTGCGCCCAGGCCACGGCGCTGACCTGGCGCCCGCAGTTCGATGGCCTGAGGCAATTGATCGCGCCGGCCAACTTCCTGGACGGCGCCACGCTCGGCAAGACGACCGGCATTTTCGACTTCACGGTCCTCGACGCCCTGATCGACACCGTGCGCGCCCCCTACGCCGCCAACCTGAGCGGCGAAAACTACTTCTTCGTCATCGGCCCGAAGATGCAGAGCAAGGCGACGGAGATCCTCTCGCTCAACATGCGTGTGGAACCCACCATGCGGCCCCTGCAGCCCAAGACCGACGGCGGCGTGCTGGGCGCGCCGGTGGTCACCGACACGGTCGACCCCGGCGTCGAGTGCTACTGGTACCGCGGCATCCCCATGGTGATGAGCTCTTTCGCGGGCCCGTTCGGCACCATGGGCAGCGTGGCGGCGGGCACCCAGGGCACCAGCACAACGCCCTTCCTTCTGGGCGACGTGCGCAAGTACGTCATCAGCGCGATCCACTACTACGGCGAGACGCTCTGCTCGGGCGAGCTGAGCGTGACCATCTCGGCGGCCGGCAACACCGTGTCGCTGACCTGGTCGACGCCCACGATCCTGGATCCCTTCGCCAACGTGCTGCCGATCCTGGCCTACTGCATTTACGAGGCCGGCTCGCCCGGCGCCAACGGCACGACCGGCGCCGAGACGCTGCTGGCCATCGTGCCGGCCAACAATCCGACCACGGATGCCTACCAGACCGGTTTCACCGACACGGGCGTACCGTCCACCGTCAGCAACGCCTGGTACCAGTACGGCGCCTCCGGCGATGGCGCCCACTTCCCGCTCTTCCCGGTCTCCGGTAACCCCGGCAGCCTGGGCGAGGAGCGCATCTACCTGTGCAGCCGCGACCCCGAGCTGGTGGTCGTGCCGGCGGTGACCGACACGGAAACGGTCATGCTGGCGCCGATCAATGCGCGCAGCGTACAGTATGCTCTCATATCTGATCTAGTATTAGCAATGAGAGCGTCACTGTTTGCGGCCTGTGCGGAGCGCGTGCGCTTCGCCTGATCTGGCCCCCGGGTGGGGGACTCCTCCTTTGGTAGCCCTGGGCCGTTGGCCATGGCGGCCCAGGGCGAGGGGAAACACGAATGGAGCAGACCATGAAACGCTACGCCTCGAAGCTGCTGATGGCGCTGGCTGCCATCTGTCTCATCGCGGGCCTGGCCTGCGCCGGCGCCCTGCTCGCGCGCCCGGCGCTGGCCGATCCCGGCGCGCCCTCTCCCGGCGCGGTGGGCACGCTCAAAACCTACACCTTCGAGCCGACGACCCAGATCACGGGCACGACCACCGTCTACTCGACGTTCCCGCTGCTCGTGCCGGCCGGGCAGATCACCTACGCCGCCTCCAACATGGACAACTGGCACGCGGCTGACGTCTTCGTGACCGGCCAGGTGGCCAGCACCAAGCTGCTGACGGTGACGGCCCAGCTCAGCCCGGACGGCGTCAACTGGGCCAACGCCTTCTATCGCTACGTGGCGCCCACCCTCACCTCGACCTCCGTGGCCGTGTCGCACAGCGGCTCGATCACCTCGACCACCACCACGGCCACCACCAGCAGCGCGCTGGTCAATCAGGCCTATCAGCTCGCGTTCAACAGCACGACGGCCAGCACCAGCTATTTTCAGATGCCGGTCGCCGGCGAGTGGCTGAGATTTCAGATCCAACACACCGGCACGGTCACTCCTACCATCGTCGTGACCCTGCGTAGCCAGTAGGCCAGCCGAAGAGCTTGCCCCGAGCGGCAGAGAAGGGGGGGGGGATCCATGGCAGTCAAGGTTTTGCTCGTCAACCCTGGCCACGACATCGAGCAGGTCGGGGCCAACAATCACACCTATCAGGTGGTGGACGGCTTCTGTCTGGTGGACGTGACGCCGTTCCGGCAGACCGACCCCCGCGCTGATGCGGCCGCCGACGCCATCGAGATCTGCAAGCTGCCAGCAGCCATGCCCTACGGGCCGCCGCGCTTCCGGGCGGCCTCGCCGGGCGAAGTGCAGCAGTGGCAGCAGGTGCAGGCCGCCGTGCAGGCCCAGGTGGCCGCCGATGAGGCCGCCGACGCGGCCCGAACCGGCAAGAAGTAAGGCGATGCCGCGCCAGTATGTCAGCGTCGGGGACTTCTGCAGCGAGCCGATGGGCCTCGCCCTGGGCGCGCCGTCGCTACCGCCGGGCACGGTCGCCAAGGTGCTCTTCCGGGCCTCGGCGCGCTGCGACTGCTTCTGCCGGCGCAAGCTGGTGCAGTGCGGGACCACGACGCTGGCCGCGGCAGCCACGCCGGGCGCCACGACGCTGAGCCTGACGTCCAGCCTGGGCTTCGACGCGGAGCCGGACACCGTGGCGCAGATCGGCACGGGGCTGCCGACGCAGGAGCGCCTGCAGTGCGCCGGGCTGCACCTGGCGCGGCCGATCGTCGCGCCTTACCCTGGCACACTGACTTTGTATCAGGGCCAGGCGCTGGCCAACGCCCACGGCGCCGGCGAGACCGTGCAGCAGTTCTACTACGAGCAGCTTAATCCATTGGGGGCCAGCACGTCCGCCATGGATCAGTACTTCGATTTTACGCAGCAAGGCCAGGTCGCCTACGCCCATGCGCCGAAGTGGGGCCTGGGGCAGAACATCCGCACGTTCTTCCTCAAGCACACGCCCATCCTGCAGCTGGTGGCGTTCGCGACGGCCTACCCGTGGGCCAACGTGCTGGATCCAGCCACCATCACGGACCTCTTTGTCGAGTTCGTGGAGGGCTGGCTGCGGCTGCCGATCGGTTACTTCAGCCCGCCGGACAGCGTGATCCACGTCACGTACAACGGCGGCTTCGCCTCGGTGCCCGAGCAGGTCTACGAGGCGGTGATCTTCGAGGCGGCTGCCGAGCTGGGGCAGTCGCAGAACCCCTACGGCGTGCTGAGCTTCAAGCGCGCCGACTATGCCGTAAATTTCCGCTCCGGGGCGTCCAACCGCGACGACGAGGAGCGCATGTACAGCGAAGACGCCAAGAAGATCCTGAAGGATTTCCGGCGCCTGACGATGTAGGGGGCACGATGCTGGGAGACAACGCGGTGGTCGATATCTGGCGCAAGGGCGCTTACGACCCCGACACGGGCACCACGCCGGGCTACAGCCTGAGCACGGCCCACGTGTCGTGCTACATCTACGACCCGAGCAAGTCCGTCGAAGCCCGCGGATTTTCCGTCAGCTACGAACTTGTGATGAGCTGTGATTGGAACGTGAGCATTCAGGGACAGGACCAGATCGTCGGCTGGAATCCGCTGAGCCTGGCGCCGGCGCCCGTCTTCGTGGTCGACCACGTGGCGGCCAGCCCGGGCGGTATCGGCAGCCATAAAACTGCCTACTTGAACGCGTTTAGAGGGTAGCAATGGACCTCGGCATCGTGATCGACTCGCACCAGCTGGACGAGGAGGCGCAGCGGCTGGTCGAAGCGGCCGCCGCGGTGCAGGCCGGCCTGCCCGCGCAGTTGGGGGCGCTGGCCGAGACCGTCAGGCGCATCTACCAGGGCGCGGTTATGGCCGCGCAAGACCGGCCGGCTGGTCAGCGAGACGAAGGGTGAGACGGCGCTGGCCACGGACAGCGCCACGATCACGTTCACGTCGACGCCCTATACGCGGTATGTGATCGAAGGCACCGGCCTGTACCACGAGCCCGACGCGCACGACCGCATCCGGGCCCGGGCAGGCAAAATGCTGCGCTTCGAGATCGGCGGCACGGTGCTGTACCGCAAGTCGGTCAAGGGCCAGCACGCCAACCCGTTTCAAACGAAGGCCTGGGATGTGGCCCAGCCGGCTATGCAAGCGGCGCTCGAGCTGTCGGGCACACAGCTATTGCTGAGCTTCAAGGCGTAGGGGGAGTTATGGATTATAGGGTCATCGCGGCCGCGACGAACTACGAGTTGCAGAGCGAAGTGCAGCTGGCCCTGGCGGCCGGCTGGCAGCTCGCCGGCGGCGTAGCTGTAGCTTTTGGGATACAAAAGAGCCACGCACACTGGTGCTTCGCCCAGGCGCTGGCCAGGCCAGATGCAGGCCAGCTGGCGCAGCGCCTTAGCGAGGCTGTGGGCGAAGCAGTCGAAGACTTTGTACGCAACGAACGGCACGCAGTGCCCGCGGCAGCGGCCAAGCCCGCGACGCCCAAACCAGAGCCCAGCGCAGGGCTAAACCCGGAGCGGTGACTATGGGCACAACTAATGCATTCTGTTTCGGAGCGTTGACGGGCGCCGCTCTCGTTACGGTGTTCTGGGTCGGTCTCACCTTCTGGCTGCGGCTGGCTTCAGACAACGACGAAAAGCCTTGGGCAGCGGCCCCGGGACAGCTGGGTGATCCGCCCTGTGGTGGGTCGCACGTCATTCCGCCTCCGCCTCCGCCCTCGCCTGACCTGTGGGAGCTCTAGCGATGACCGCCGCCACCGTCATGAGCGCCCTGGGCCAGGTCCTGCCGGCCGGCACGCGCGTACAAACCGTCGTGCAGGAGAGCGTGCTCGAGCTGCTCAACGGCGCCAGCAACTGGCCAGCCATCGTGATCTACTGCGATGCCACGGAGGAGACCTACGCCGCGGCGCACATGAAGCAGGAGATCCATACCATCAGCGTGGCCTTCTTCGACCCCTGGGACTCCAGCACGCGCACGGTGGCCCAGCTGGCTGCCGACGCGCGCACGACGCTCGAGCAGATGAAGGCCAACCTGCGGGCCAACAAGACGCTGAAAATCAGCGGCGTGCCCTGGGCGCTGGAAGCGGACCATCACATCCACACGCTGCCCCTGGGCATCGCCGACAAGATCGAGGTGGGCGGCAAGACCTACGCGCTGCCCATGAGCATGTACACGGCGATCCTGGTGCTCGAGGAGCTCCGGGACCTGTGGTTCAGAGAGCTGTAGCGCGCTGGCGCCACACGGAGGTTTACGGTGACTGAAACTGGACCTTACATCGGTAGTTACGGCGCCCTGGGCTATGCCAAGGAGCTGACGCTCGGGACCCCGGTGGCAGCCACGGGCTACGTACCGTTTGCCGACGTGTCGCTCGAGAAAGACCCCGGCATGATCGCCGTCAAGGCGGCACGCCAACAGCGTGAGCTGTCGGTGTACTACGTGCCAGGCGAGCAGAAGATCTCGGGCACGCTGTCCTTCCCGCTCTTTGCCATCATGGGCATGCCCCTGGTGGTGGGAGCTATCGGCTACGACAAATATGTGACCGGCTCGGCGCCGCTCACGCCCACCACGCTGGCCGGCGCGGCCGCGGCGGCCGCCACCAGTATCAGCACGGCCGCCAGCTTCAGCGCCAGCGACGTCATCGAGATCGACACGGGGCCGCAGGCCGAGACGCGCACGGTGACAACCGTGACAGGCGAGGGGCCGTACACGGTGAATTTCAGCGGCGGCCTGGCTTACAGCCACCTGGTAGGCGCCACCGTGGCCAAGCTGGCCACGGCCGGCACCATCTCGAGCGCCGCGGCCGCCGGCGCCGGCTCCGTGGCCAGCGCGCTCAGCGTGACCGAAGGCGAGTTCGTGCAGATCGGCACGGCCGGCAACGGCAACGCCGAGGTGCACCAGGTGCTCTCGGACACGGCCGACACGATCACCTTCGCCGCCGGCGAGACGTTGCTCTACGCCCACAGCTCAGGCGACGCCATCGTGCAGGTGGCTGCGCCGTTCCTGCACTGGATCTTCCAGCAGAACGCCGTGCAATCGTTCACCCTCGAGGAGGACTTGGGCGGACTGGCCTCGATCCAGTGGGCCGGCATCGTGCCGTCGAAATTGAGTATCAAGGGCACGACCAAGACCGAGGCCCAGGTGCAGCTGACCTGCGACGGCCAGAGCGACACGCAGATTGCGCCCACGACGCCCAGCTTCAGCGCCGACCAGCCCTTCGTGCTGGCTGGGACGCAGATCTCGGCGCTCAGCGCGGTCGACCTGGCTGCGGAGTCGTTCGAGCTGGACGTCGACAATCAGACCGAGCCGCGTTGGACCTACAGCGGCAAGCGCAGCCCCACCTATCTGCCGTCGAAAGGCCGCGTCGTCGGCTTCAAGATGACGCGCAGCCTGCAGGACATGAGCTACTACGACGCGCTGCCGTCTGTGACGGCCACCACCGTCGTCACCGATCAGGTAGAAGCCGTGTACCTGGTCAGCGGCAGCGACGCCCTGCTTTTCAGCATCCCGCAGGGCACGACGATCAAGCTGAGCCAGCCTGAGAAGGTCGGCGAGGTCATCATGCAGGACCTCAGCTTCCAGGCCTTCCTGGGCACCAACGCCAACAGCATGACAGCCGCGCTGGCGACGCAGCAGTGGCTGCCGTACTGAAGGGCGTCGCGAAAAGGGAAATCAAAGGGAAAAAGGGAAATAAGGCGCGCCGGATGTTGGCGCGCCAGCACCAGGGGAGGAACTGTGGACATGGACTATTTCGGGGCGAACGGCGTCGTCATGCAGACGGACGTCGTGGAGCTGCCCTATACGGTGGATGGCGAGACGAAGATCTTCCACGTGACCGTGGGCATGCTGACCGAGGAGCAGGATCAGGAGTGCCAGGCGTTCCTGCGCGGCGGGCAGAAAGCCACCTCGCGCACCGTATCGAAGCTGGAGCGCGGCCAGCGCCAGCCCAGCGATACCCAGCAGATCACCGAGCTCAGCCTGGATATGAAGGCCTACCGCGAGGCCGTGCTGTTGCGCGGCATCCGTGAGTGGGACTTGACCTACCAGGGCGCGGTTGTGGCGATCGACGCCGCGCACGTGCACAAGCTGTCGGACCGCGACGCCTCGCTGATCTTCGAGCGCATCAAGGAGCTCAGCGAGCTGCCCGATAAGGAGCAAGAGGGAAAATAGCCCGGGCCGCCGCGGCATTCTTCAGGGCACGCGGCGGGAACCCGGCGGACCTGCCCCTGATCGAGTTCTACCAGTTGGGCGAGCTCCTGGGCTGGAGCTGGGACGATTACCAGGCCACGCCGCGCGTCGTGCGGCGGCTGTGCTACCTCTACGCCCAGGCCGAGAGCCAGGCGCGGGCCGCTGAGGCGGAAGCGAGACGGAGGGCGTGAGCGCGCTCAGGGTGTTGCTGTGGGGGCGGACGGCGGCGCGGTGTGGAAGTCCTCGTAGGGTACCCAGCCGCGGAACCCTCGGCAGCTGCCGCTCAGCACTTCGAACGGGAAGGCGCCAAAGGGTGCCTGGGTGGAACCGGGGCCCACGCGTGTGCCGGGCTCGGTCCAGCAGGCTTCGCCCAGCGCCACCCATTGCTGGAACTGGCCGTAGTCTGCAGTCATGCTTTGGTGTACGGGGCTGATGATCGGCACAGGGGCGGTGGAATCTTGGGCAGACCACAGGTAGCCGGGCAGGGCCGGATTGTCCTTCGACAGATCGAACGGCGTCGCAGTGGCGGCGCCCGGCTTGGACTTACCAAGGCCAGACACCCAATTACAGAAGAGAATCACGAGCAGGACCATGACGACGAAGCCAAGCAGTAGCTCAAGTGGAGACCGGTGGGTGCGCGCGGATTTCATGAATACCTCCTGGCCACAAGGCAACGGCGCATCAAGGCAATTCAGTGCGCGTATTCTCGCGCCGGTCAGCTCAGTTGTCTATGGGTGAGCAGAGCTAGGGAGCGGCCAATGGCTGATGAGTTGACGCAAAGGGTCATATCCATAATTTTGCGGGCGGAAAACCAAATGAACGCCGACGTCGACGCGGCGGCCGGCAAGCTGCAGGGCCTGAGCGCCACCGCGCAGCAGGTGGGCCGCTCGATGCAGGTCATCGGCGGCTCGATGATGCTGGCCGGCGCCGGCTTGGCCGCCGGCATCGGCGTGGCGGTCAAGGCCGCGGCCGATTACGGGCAGGCCACCACCGCACTGGTGACGGGCGCCGGCGAGTCGCAGAGCGCCATCGCCGGCGTATCGGACGCGATTCTGAAGATGGCGCCGGCTATCGGCTCGGGGCCGACGCAGCTGGCCCAGGGCCTCTACATGATCGAGTCGGCCGGCTTCCATGGCGCGGCAGGCCTCGAGGTGCTGCAGGACTCCGCCATGGCCGCCAAGGTAGGCCTGGCCGACCAGGCCACCGTCGCCGATGCCACGACCTCGGCGCTCAACGCCTACGGCCTCGGCGCCGATCAGGCCCAGCACGTCACCGACCAGCTCCTGCAGACCGTGAGCATGGGCAAGATGCACATGCAGGACCTGGCCGGCTCCATCGGGACGGTGCTGCCGGCGGCCGCCGCGGCGGGGGTGGGGCTGGACCAGGTGGGCGCGGCCCTGGCCACCATGACCGAGCAGGGCACCGACACGAGCACGGCGGCGACTTACCTGCGCATGGCCCTGCTGCGCATGCAGGACGTCACCGGGCCGGGCCAGAAAGCCCTGGAGTCCATCGGGCTGACGGCGCAGCAGATGGGCAACGTGTTGACCACGCAGGGCCTGCTGCCGGCGCTGCAGCTGCTGCAAGAGCATCTCGACGAGCATTTACCTGAAGGCTCGGCGGCCGCCAACGCGGCGCTGACGACCCTCTTTGGCGGCGTGCGCTCCGGGCAGGTGGTGCTCGAGCTGGCCAACGGCCACCTGGCCCAGTTCTCGCAAAACCTGCAGGCTATGGACCAGGCCAGCGCCAACGGCGGGCGGACGATGCAGGGCTGGGCCACCATCCAGGGCACGGCCGCGCAGCAATTCAGCCAGCTCTCGGCGACGGTGCAGGTCGCGGCGATCCAGCTCGGCAACGCCTTCATCCCAGCCCTCGAGCACCTGGCCGCCATCGTGCTGCCGATGGTCGCCGGCATCGGCAACTTCGCCAAGGCCCACGCCGATCTCACGGCCAAGCTGGCCATCGGCACGGCCGCCGCGCTGCTGATCGGCGGCGCCTTCCTACTGCTCTCCGGGACGGTCACGATCATCGGCGCGGCCTTCACCGCCGTACTGATCCCCGTCATCGGGGCGGTGATCACGGCCATCGTGGGCCTGGGTGCGCCGGTGCTGACAGCCGTCACGCTAATCGGCGCCCTCTATGACGCCTGGGCCCACAACTGGCTGGGCATCCACGACATCGTCGCTAGCGTGGTCAACGCCATCTCCAGCACCCTGGTGAAGTTTCTGGACTGGCTGGCCAACATCGGGATCCTGCCGCAGAGCTGGAAGGACGCCCTGTTGGAGTTCCCGGCGCAGGTGGCCGGCGCCGTGAGCGGGGCGGCCGCGGCCGTCAGCGGCTTCGTGAGCACCACAGCCGGCAGCGCGGGAGGATTCCTGGGCAACATCTTCTCCCCCACGACGACCGGCAACCCGTTCAATCTGAATGCCGCGCTGGCGGCCTCGGGCTTCGACATGTCGACGCTGAGCGGCGCCGCGGCCGGCGCGGGGGAGGCAACCCTCGGCGCGACGCCGGACACCAGCGGCATCGACGACATGGGCGACGCCGCTGGCGCAGCCGGCGAGAAGCTCAGCAGCCTGGCCTCGGCGACGGAGAGCGTGGTGACCTCCATGCAAAGCCTGATCTCGAAAGGCATTTCGTCGTTCGCGGCGTTGGCGCCGGGCCTGAATCCGGACCTGCTCAAGCCGGGCGCCAACGGACCGTTCGAGGCGTTCGGGCGCTTGGCCGACGTGGCCGAGAACCTGGGCAAGCGCATGGACCAGGCCGGCGCCCCGGAGCACTACGTCATGAAGGGCCATCGCGAGGTGCTGGAGAAAGGCGCCCAGGAGGTCGATACCGCCAGGTGGGCGGCGACGCTGACCGACCAGGCTGGCGTGTCCCTGCAGCAGGCTGCCGCGGCGGCCGGCATGGACATCCAAAGTTACGCCAGAATGGTGACGACCAAATTTCAGGAGGGTCTGGTCATGGACCCCGACGTGCTGCGCTGGATCAACCAGAAGCAGTTAGCGCAGATGTACCAGACCCAGAGCGAGGCCGAGTTGCAGCAGCATACCCTGGCCAGCCAGATCATCGGCAACAATCCCGCCGCGCTGGCCGAGGGCCTGGCCGCCAAGGGCTTCACGCTCGATCCGGCCACCACGGCCATGCTGGCCCAGGCGGCCAAAGACAATACGCTCCAGGAGCTGAAGAGTACGACAGGCACCGAGCTGCCGAAAATCGCCGCGGCCGTCACGGCCGGCGCCGATCAGATCGTCAACCAACTGGCAGGGAGGAACACGCCGGCCACTACAGCAGCCGGGCAAGCCTCTCAGGCAGGTCCGGTCAGCCCGCTGCCAGCCAGCACGATGTACGCCAGTGTGCCCGCGACAGTCACGGCGCCGATCGCTCCAGGTGGTCTCTCTGCGATGGTAACACCCCCACCTGCGAGCGCGCTGCTCCCTCCCAACATGGGGAGCGCGCTGCTCCCCCCCAACATGGGGAGTGCGCTGCCCAGCACCTACCTGCCGCTGGTCCTGCCGGACAGCACCGGCGCACAGATCGCCGACGCGGTCAAGGCCTGCTTCCTGCCCGGCCACGGGCCCACGGCGGCGCAGGCCGGCGGTTGGACGGGACCCACTATCGGCGCCAACCCCTGGGCCCCGCTGCCGGGGCTGAGCCCGGCGCCGCAGCCGTTCGGCCAGATCGGCGCCACGGGCGTCGCCGGCGCCACGACCAACACCTTTACGGTAACGGTCTCGCCGGGCGCGGTGCAGGTTTCGGGCCACGGTGGTCCCGACAGCCAGGACCTGGCGCAACAAGTAGGCGAGACCGTGGCGCAGGCTCTGCAGGCGTTCGTGCAGAGCGCGCGCAGAGCCGTGGGTGGCGCGGCCAGCGGCGCGCCGGGCAACCCCTGATGAACACCAGCAGTGAGGATGTAGGAGTGAGAAAAGAGACCGGACCTCTCGTCCCACTCCTCTTTGCTTGTTTCTGAGGTAGGCCATGGCCGGCGACGCGTCTTTCGGCTCCTGTACGTTCGACATCATCTTCCCCGACATGGGCGACGACACTGAGGCCGTGGTCACCTTCCAGCACGTGCCCTATTCGAACGTCACCTACGCCGACAGTGCCGGCGTCAAGGAAAACCCGCAGGACCTGAAGCTCTACTTCGACGTCGAGAGCGACTACTACGCGCTCAAGGGCGCCGTGGACAGCATCGCTACCCTGAGCTACGTCGCCGGGACCTACCCGAACATGTACCTACAAAGCCTGAAGCGCACTCAGCGCTACCCGGGCGGCCAGACCTTCGCCGATGCGGTCTTCGTGGCCGTGACACCGGGCTGAAAGAAGAGGAGTGCCATGGATAATTTTTCAAACGCGTACGCCACGACGCTCGGCGGCGCGGTGGACAATGCCACGACGTCGATCCCCGTGGCCTCGGTGGCCGGCGCGCCGGCCTGCCCCTTTCGGGCCCTGATCGACGGCGAGCTGGTCATTGCCACCTCGTTGAGCGCCCTGACCTACACCGTCACGCGCGGCGCCGAGAGCTCGGGGGCGACGGCGCACAGCTCGGGGGCGGCCTTCACGCACATCGTCACGGCGGCGGAGCTGAACGCTTTTGTAGGCGGCCCCTCCTCGGCCACGGCAGGGCACCTCGCCGTCTTCGCCGACACCTCGGGGCGCCTGCTGGAGGATGGCGGCGCGGTGCCATCAGGGGGCATGTCCAATCCCATGACCAGCCAGGGCGACATCATCACTGGCGGCGCGAGCGGGGCGCCGGGTCGGCTGGCCATCGGAGGGGCGGGCAAGGTCCTGACGGTCAACTCCGGGGGCACAGCACCGGAATGGGACACGCCCAGCGGTGGGGGTGCCAGCCTACCCAGCTACGACACGTACATCACAAGTCTCAGCGGTCTGGTCCACCGTTGGAAGTTCAACGAGGCCAGCGGGAATTTTGCTGATAGCGTGAACGGTCTCGCCCTCGCAGCATCGGGCAGTATTGGCTATCAGCAAACCGATCCTTTCGGCAATGCCGACGCGGCGCACTTCGTGGCGAGTTCCGGCAAAGGCACGAGCTCCGGCAGCGGTTCTATCCCTTTAGGCGCAGATGCCAGAACGTTCGTGGCTCTTTTCAAGATCAACGGCGGCAGTACCGACTGCGGCATTCTAACCTATGGGTCGGCCTCCAACGGCGAGTGGTTCGACTACAAGCCGACGCTGAGCTCCAGCGCACTTTGTGACAAGGTGGAAACCTGGGGGAACGACTTGGCGGGCGTAGCCGGTCCTAGATCCGCTGATACCAATTGGCATTTGGCCGGTGTGGCCGTGGCTTCGCCGACACAGTTGATTCTCTGGATTGACGGATCGTTCATCGGGACCGTACCGTCGTTGGCCATCAATACTCAGAGCACCAACTTCATTGTCGACAACGACGGGGCTGATCTAACGATTGCCGACCTGGCCGTCTTCAGTAGTTGGATCGGGACGGCCAAGCTCAGCAAACTGTGGGACATCGTGCGCGCGGCGCTGAGCTGAGGTAAGCGTGCCCATCTTCACCGCCCAGTCGGGGACCATCAACAGCCAGCCGGGGCAGCTCGAGCCGGGCTACGCGCCAGCCGCGGCGCCGATCAGCGCGCCTGTGGTGATCCTGCGCCGGCCGGTCCTGGAGGTGCTGCTCAACGGCACGCCCATCACCAACCCCCTGGCAGCGCGGGCTCAGCTGGGCTATAACATGCGCTACGGCCAGGGCGAGGCTACCTTTCGCAGCCTCAGCGGCGTGACGATCGTGCCCTCGGACACCGTGCAGATCGTGATGGGCGCCAGCTCGGCGACGGCGGCCGCGCGCTTCACGGGCTTCCTGGCCCAGACGGCGCCCAGCCTGTACGAGCAGCTCAACAAGCTCAACCTGTGGGGCAACCTCGGCCGGGCCCAGCTGATCGCCCATTCGGGCGACACCGACATGTCCGTCTCCAGCGCGCCGGCCTGGCAGCCCAGCACAGCCTACCCCATCGCGGGCACGCCGGCAATCCGCACGGTCAACCACGCCGGCAACGTCTACGGCCTGGTCACGCCGGGCACCTCGGCCAGCTCGGGCGGCCCCACTGGCACCAGCCAGAGCATCACGGATGGCTCCTGCGTGTGGGCCTATGGCTGGCCTAACCTGGGCGTCAACGGCCACGGCGCGCCGGACCAGGCCATCGTGGCGACCCTGCTGGCCGACGCCAAGATCCTGAGCAGCTATCCGCCCCCTATCCCGGCGGCGATCGGCGGCATGGGGCGGCTGCTGGGCACCATCTCGCAGGCGCGCGGCTTCGACTGCGACCCGAACACCAAGCTTTTGGAGTTCATTGAGCTGCTGGACGGCGTGTGCGGCACGGTCAGCGGCGGCGTAGGGGGGGGCTGGCGCACCTTCGACACGCCGGATGGCACGGTCACGCGCCAACTCATCACGACGCTGCCGGCTGCAGAGCCGGCTTTTACCTTCACGGAAGGCGTGGATATCCTGCGCGCCGACATCCTGCAGGACATCACCACGGCGCGCAACCAGATCGTCCAGGACGGCTACGACGGCGACAGCAACACGCGCGAATACATCGCCCAGGGCGCCAACGGCTACCTGCTGGGCCCGGGCGGTGCGCAGTGGTACGCCACGGACAAACGCTCCTCGGCGATGATCGAGTTCGACACCGAGGCCCACCGCGTGGCCGCCGACAGCACGGGCTCGACCGGCATCTCCTGCCAGGAGGTGGCTAACTGGCAGCTCGGCGAGCAGAACCGCTTCATCGAGAAGGCCACCTTTGTCACGCAGCGCGATGACG
>Ga0326727_10010261_pt1 | contig 22418 bp, 25 predicted proteins | sample MB2enrmetagenome_FD_207643 | JGI IMG/M metagenome (GOLD analysis project Ga0326727, IMG submission 207643) | Lab enriched peat soil microbial communities from McLean, Ithaca, NY, United States - MB29MY | ecosystem: Environmental > Terrestrial > Soil > Wetlands > Peat | place: USA: New York...
GTGCCGCTTGACGTACTCGAACTCCTGGTCGACCAACGGGTGGAATGGGTGAGTCACCCGCACCCGCGCGCAACTGATTACGTCGTGGGGATCAGGTGCACTTGACGGTTGGATCGAACGGGCCGACCGAAGCCATGAACCTGCTCGTGAAGAAGATCAAGCGCTGTGGGCACGGCTTCAAGAGCTTCCGGAACTATCGCCTACGCGTCCTCTTGCACTGCGGTGGCATCCAGTGGAAGGCTCACCCGGCTACGACGATGCGGGCCCACTCACCCCAGTTGGTCGCGTAGAGCCTCTTTACTTATACATTGGTGGCTCGTTTTACCTTTGTGCCGTCGTCCTGTTTGTGTTCGCTCTGAACGCCTCCCTGGAGACCAACGGCCTGTTCCTTACGGAGATGTTCCCCACGTGGTTGGCGAGCGCTCTCATTGCCTTGGCGCTGGCGCTGGCGCTGGCGTGCTTTGGCGTCCCGTGGTTCAACGCTCAGCTCAAGACCGGCCGAGGCCGGCCCGCAGCAGCACCACGCGGCTGAGCGACTGTCCTCGACGCGGGCGTACGTTCACCGGCTCCGCCGAGCTCGACGTCGTTGCGTAGACGATCGGACGCCGGCAACTCCAAGACGACCTGCTCGTCGCCGAGATCGAATCCTATGGAAAGCATGACGTCGCGCACGTCGGCCTGGGTCACGCGACTGGGAGGAAGCTGGGTTGGACAGGATGCGGCGAGAGACAGCCGCCGTCACTTGTCACGTCAAGCACTCTTGCTCGCCTACAAGCTCGCCGAGCGCCCCCACGTCGAAACATGAGGCGTCCGCTTCCCGCGCCGGTAGTCGGACGCGGACGCCTTGGAACACCCGGCCGCTCCGATGATCTCCACAAGCGGCACAGTCCTGAGCCTCGGCGGATCGCCCGCCTGAACAGCTCCGGGTCGTAGACCGCGCCGGGATTGGCCTTGTCCCACTCCGACAGCGCCCGTTTGCGGGCTAGGCCGATCCACGTCCTCACGCGACCGACTGATCCATGCGCTCGACGAACCCACGCGCCAGACTCACGGCGTGGACTACGACACTTCTCGCGAGACCGCGAAGCTGCTCCGGTCGGTCATCGAGGCCGTCGCGAGGGGCGAACTCGAGGCAAGGACCCCCGATGCGCGTGCCTTGCTTTGCCGACTCGAGGGTGTGCTCATCGCACTTGAAGCGTCGTCTCCGAAGCGCGAGTCGGAGGTCCTACATGATTCGGCTCTACCCGATAGAGGGTTTTCTGTAGCTGCTGGTGTGGTCCGGCGTTCGAGTCAGTCAGCACCCACCGTGTGATGTCGCGCTAGGTGGACAGATGGGGACCCATGGCCGGAAACCCGGTCGGATCCGACTGACGAGGCAGCCAGCCAGCGACCGCCTCTGGCGTGTCGCCGTACGGGTTTGGCACAGAGGCGCCCACGTTCGCCCACGTGGCGGGGTGAGGGGCGGGTGATAGTTCGGGTGTCAGCGATGGGCACAGGCGGGCGAGCAGGGGCCTTAGCTTAGGCAGCGACACCCTCGCCGACGATTCCCGAGGGACCTAGAAAATGTTTGGCCCCAGCTCTCTCGTTCGTCGGCTAAAACTCCTCGGCCTCGCTGGCGGCCTGCGCTCGCGCTGCTTCGCCGGCAAGACTCTCGCACTCCGGGCACCGGGGCCGGATAACTTCCCAGTCTCCAACTGGGAGTCTCGCCCCGTCCTTGACGGTCGGACCCTTGCAGACGGGAGCAGGGCTCGGCACGTCGCCACGAACGATCTCAGCAAGGTGCCACGTGCCAGGTGTCCGCACCGTTCGCCGAAAGCGGGAGCCATGGAGTGCGCTGGATTGCCTGAGGGTCATGTGAGCGACCACGGCGTACTTGGGATGAGGTTCGCCCGTCATCGGCTTTCCTCCGAATCTGCACCGTTCGTGATGGCCCAGTCGGTGGTCGTCACGGGTGGTGCAGAGCGAGTGTACGACCGACGGTGGCCCGCTGGCCGACGCCGAAAGGAAGGTCGTCCGAGTCGGGCGCGCGCTTAGTCCTAGCAGTTCCAGTGGGTCCGGTCGCGCTCGGCTAGTTCGCTCTCGGCCTGCTCCCTCGCCACTTTGCCGGCCAAACGCTCGCAGTTCTTACAGAGTGAACCCACGAGTGTCTCCCATCGCTGCACCGACTGCGGCTTCCTGCGATGATCGACGAGCTCGCCGCAAATCGCGCGCCAGCCTCCTATAACTGCGGGGGCGACCTCGACCAGGTGGTACTCGATCCGCGTGACTGGCTCTCCGTTCACCGCCCGCAAACGAGGATCCTTGAATGTCTGCGCGCAGATCACGTACTTGGGCACTTCGCCGCCTCCGAGCGGGTTTGCCGCCGAAACTGCTACCGAACGCCCCACCATAGGCCGTTAGCGGCTACCACCCGGAGTCCCGGCTCGGCTGTCGTAGTCGATTTGAGCAGGACAAACGTCATGGAGTCTCAGGAAGCATGACCCTGGCGCCCGACTATGTAGTCAAGAGGTTCGAGGGTTCGAGGCTTCTCGCCTTCACTCGAAAGGCGTGGGGAAAAGGGGGACAGAGCCGCGAAGCGGCCAAACGGACGGACCCGCGGTTCGTAGTGCCTGGTGGTGATGGGTGTGGGTCTGGTCCGGATGTGCCCGGGGGCTCCCGGTCCAGGGTCGCCAACCCCACGGCAACGTCGTCAGCTGGCGGCGGTGACCACCGTCGACGGTACGGTCGGCCTTGTTTTCATCAACGAGTACGAGCCTGGTGCGTGAGCCATCGATGAGTAATGTGGACCTGTGCGACGTTTGCTAGCGATAATCCTGCTCATCGTCGGAGTCGCCGCCATCGTGGCTGGTGTGCTGTACCTCACGCAGCCGGCGCACTCGCTGCCGACGTTCTTCCCCGGTTACGCCGCTCACGTAGTCAGCAAGCACACGAATCGTGGTTACGCGGGTATCGCGCTCGGCGCCGTGCTCGTCATCGTCGCATTCGTGGTGGCATTGACAGGTCCGCGGCGGCGAGCCCTGTCCTGACATCCTGACCCGGGCGCCGACCCGGCGCTGGTCCGAGTGATCTCCGCCCGCTACGCGGCCACGTGGGAGCGTAGGGGCCGGGTGGTAGGAACCGGGCCGGATACGACGCCCGGTCGCACACGGGTCAGCGGGGTGGCCCGTCAAGGGAGTATCGGGGCTGTTTGCGCTGTTCCCGCTGTTCGTCAAGCATCGCTTTTCGGTACTCGGCCAGGGTGCACCAGTACTCGACCTGGCCGAGAGCTTCTCGCAGTTCGACGCGTAGGCGGTCCCTCTCCACTTCGCTTTCCCTGAGCTGCGTCCGGTAGTCGTCCAGTTCGTCTCCACCAGAAGCCGGCTTGTCGATCTCAGGCACGGAGTCTCCGCCCTGAGATAAGAGAGGGCCAGAGTGCCTCCGCGGTAAGCAGCCACCAACGGGGCCGCACACAGCTCGAGACGGCGGTTCATCGTTGCTAGTAGAAGGTATCGGCGACAAGAGGCTCTCTCTTTGGGCACGCCTTTCACGTGCAACCTGCTACCTCATCATCGGCAGGATGGTTCTGTCGGATGAGTTCGGGCGATAGAGGACGAGTTCCAGCCGGCCGGGAGACCTTAAGAGGGTGTCGCTCCCGACCGGTTGTCGGCCACGTCAGGCGCCCACGTTCGCCCACGTGGCGGGGAGAAGGCTGAGTGGGTGGGTAGACCTGGTGTGGTTAGAGGGCTACGGGGCGGCTACGGCCGGCGTTCCGGGGCTTGTGGTCGACGTGCTTAGCGAGGCGAGGAACTTGAGGTGTGCACGCGAACCGTCCTGCTCCCACCAGGCGGCCAGCTGGCGGCGGGCGCAGAAGCGGACGGCTGGGAGCCAGAGCGCGGCGTCGACCCGTGCCCGCACTCGCGCCGGGAGGGCCGAGTCGAGCAGGGGTCCGATGTCCTTCCAGCGCCGTGCCCAGGCAAGGCGGGCGATCGTCGAGAGCCGGCGGAGGAGGGCTGGCCGGGCGGCCGAGGTGAGGTCCGGGAGGTGGCCGAGCTGGAGCTCGAGGGCGGTCATCTGAGCCGGGGCTGTTACGACGTACTGCCCGTCGAAGAGCGACCAGTCGTCGCTCAGCAATCGGCCCTCGGCGGCGATCCGCTCCCACAGCCTCGTGCCGGGAGCCGGGGTCTCGACCATCAGCTGGAAGGTCTCGATGCCGAGCCGGCGGGCGAAATCTGCGGTCGCCGTGGCGCTGGCGGCGGTGTCGGTGTCGAGCCCGGCGACGAACATGCCGTGCACCGCGATGTCGTGGTCATGGAAGGCGCCGACCGACTGCTCGACCGCAGCGACGCGCTGGCGCTTGCCGATCTGCGCCAGCCCCTCGTCGGTGATCGCCTCGATGCCGATCATCACCATCTGGCAGCCCGCCTGGCGCATAAGGCTGAGGAACTCGTGATCGACCTCCGGACGAGAGAGCGAGCACCTGGCGGCATCGGCCCGGACCTGCGCGGACCAGGTCGGCGTGAGATCCGAAGTAACCATGGCGCGCAGCAGCTCGGTCGTGCGGGCCTTGTTGACGACGAAACTGTCGTCATAGAAGAAGACCCCCGCTCGGCGCCGAGGCCCTCGAGCTCGGAGAGGACCTGGTCGGTGCGCCGATGGCGCACCGACCGGGAGAACATCGCGACCACCGAGCAGAACTCGCAGTCGAAGGGGCAGCCCCACTGGGTCATGAGCGGCTTCATGGTCATCCGTCCACTGCCCTCTATGACGCTCAGGTCGGGGATCGGCAGCCGCTCGAACTCCTCCTGAGTGCAGCGTGGCCGGGCAGGGTTGTGGCGGGGCTCCCCGTCGTCAGTGTTGAAAGAGAGCCCCCGCACCTCTTCGAGCGGTCGTCCCTCCTCGAGTCGGGCGACGAGCTCGCAGATCGTCTGCTGGCCCTCGCCCCGCACGACGTAGTGGGCGTGGCCGAGCGCCTCGTCGGCGCAAAAGCTCACGTGCGGGCCGCCAAGGACGACAGGCACCCCGGCGGTGCCGAGGAGGTCGGCGAGGCGGTAGGCGGCCGGCGCGGTCGCAGTCGTCGAGGAGATCCCGACGAGGTCGGCGTCGAGAAGATCGTCCAGGTCGACCGGTGCGAGTATCTCGCAGTAGATGCGGACGTCGTGGCCCGACTCGGCGAGCATCTTGGCCATGAGCGGGAGACCGAGACGGGGCAAGAGGGCACGGTCGTAGACGTTGTGGCCGGCCGGACGGGGCTCGACGAGACGGATCCGAAGCCTCATCGCCCTACGCTCCCGTCGGAGCTGGCCGCCCCCGGACTAGGCCGCGGCACTCGCCGCCGGAACGGCTTTCGTTGGCAATGCCGACCTCGTGGCGGTGGGGGCCATGGATCGTAGGTTGGACTCGCCCCGACCTCGGGCCTATCCCCGGCCAGGGTGTAGTAGGCCTCGGCTTCGGCGGCCAACGTCTCGCCACCAAGGGCCAGAGGTCCACGATGACACCGGTGACAATGAGTGCCACGAGACTTGCCCACACGATCACGTGATGGCGGTGGCCGATTAAGAGGCCGATCAACCCTCCGCCGGCACCCGCGAGCAGCCATCTCTCGTGACGTCCTGCTCGGTAGCCGGCTTGCCACTCGGGGTCCTCTCGGTGGGGGCCAACCTGGGGGTGGTAGCTGTCGGACGGAAGTACGAGCGTGGCCATTGTGCGGCCTCCTCGTGTTCAAGGGTACCTGCCGGCTGCGTTGCTCCGACCAGCTCCGCGAGGCACGCCATGTCGATAAGACGTGGCGTGAACTTCCCCGCCCGGGCCTGGCTGGCGTAGCACTTCGACGGCCCGGTCGCCTCGACGAGGCAACAGAGATTCTGGTTCGGTGGTCACGGGCCGTAGCCATCCAGGGTCCAACGTTCCACCTCTCAAGCTCGGCACGTTGAACAGTCGCCAGAATCGTCTGCGGACGAAAGGTGTGGGACCGCGCTGACCAGACACGCCTCGCAGTGGCACCATTCGGTATATGGCAGTCGTTGGTGATCGCGTACAAATCTCTTCGAGGAAAGTCGGCGAGGCTCCCCGCGATGGAGTCGTGACCGGCGTGACCGGGTCGCTCTTGCGGGTGTGGTGGTCGACGGGGGAAGAGTCCACTGTCGTGCCCTCGATGGGTTCACTCACGATCGTCGGGAAGCAGTCGGGCAGTGGCAGCCGCAGACGGCAGACAAGGAGTGCTTCTGCAGCGAAGGGGCCAGTGAGCCGGTGACGCGAGCCAGGAGCTACGACGAAGAGGCCGACGACCGCTCGTACTTCCTGATCAAGCCCGACCCGCGTTGCCCCGAGTGCACCGCCATCATGGACTGGCGGTCCGCCCACCGCTGGATCGCCATCACCAACGGGGCGGAGATAAAGCTCTCGGACTACAAGTGGGGAAGTCGCCACCTTCACATGCGGGACGCGCGGGCCGCTCACCACATGAGCCGCGTGGCACAGCAACGCAAGCAAACGGAGGGAAAAGAACGTTTCCTCCCGGTGGCATGGCTCGAACAAGCACGACCCCCAAGTCCGTCGCTCCCTTCCTCCGGTCGTCCGCCGACAGGGAACTAGTCGACGTACCGCAGGGCTCGAGGATCAGGTGTTACGCCGACTCCTCGCGCGGTCGATTCCACTGCTTAGCGACTGCGCATCAAGCCATCGCAGCGCGCGCTCCAGTTGTCGCTCGTTCGGGATGTGAAGCCCCTTCGGACCATCAGTCCGAGAACCGCAGCGCCGGCAGACCGACATCCATCCGTTGGTCTCCGGGGCATGGTGCTCGTCGAGCCGAGAACCCAGTTGCTGCGCTTCAGGTGATACCACGATCTTCCCTAGTCCAGGCCGCTCGACGATTGCCCGGTCCGTTCACTGTCAACGCCGCCGTTGCCGCTCGTTCTCGTGATTCGAGGTAACCGAGCGTACGTCGGGTGCCGGTCGAGGTTGTGTCGCGCCCGGTCGTGGCGCCTCGTCGTGCGGAGATCAGATTGGTCAGATGTGGTCAATGACGTGCGGTCGCCCGACCGGACCGGAGTGGTACGTGACCTTCCGACGGAGGTTGGAGGTCTAAAAGTGCCCGGTGGTGTTCTTGGTCTTGCAAAGCGTACGGTCGGAACGGGATCACGGTAGGCCTTGTGGGCCTGGGGCCACCGCCTCCTCGTAGGCCTTGTGGGCCGGGGCCATCGCCTCGTCGTAGGCCTTGCGGGCCTGGGACACCGCCGCGCCGTAGGCCTTCTGGGCTTGGGCCACCGTCTTGAGGTACGCATTCCTGGCCTTAGTGAGCCGGTCGGTGCTCATCTTCTCTTTGCCTCGTCTTAGGCCTTCTCGGCTTGGGCCTTCGCCGCGCCGTAGGCCTTGCGAGCCGGGGCCATCGCCTCGTCGTAGGCCTTCTCAGCCGCGGACCTCGCCTCGTCGTAGGCCTTCTGGGCCGGAGCCAGCGCCTCGTCGTAGGCCTTGCGGGCCTGGGCCACCGCCGCGCCGTAAGCCCTCTGGGCCGGAGCCAGCGCTTTCTCGTAGGCCTTCTGGGCCTGGGCCGTCGCCGCGCCGTAGGCCTTCTTGGCCTCAGTGAGCTGGTCGGTGCTCATCTTCTATTCGCTTCCTCGCAGGCCTTCTGGGCCTGGGCCGTCGCCGCGCCCCAGAGGGGTGCTGGCCGAGGCCACCGCCTCGGCGAAGTACCGGTGAGGGCTCGTAGGAACGACGCCGAGCCTTGGGTACTCAGGCATGGGCGACCTCTCGGTCATCGAGCGTACAGTGCCGGGCTGCGTCATTCCGACCAGCTTGCCGAGTGTCGCCCACGTCGAAACGTGAGGCGTCCACTTCCCACGCCGGTAGTCGGATGCGGACGCCTGGGAACACCCGGCCGCCGCGACGATCTCGGCAAGCGGCACGGTCCCGAGTCTCGGCAGGATGTCCCGCCGGAACAGCTCCGGGTCGTAGACCACGTCGGGATTCCCCTTGTCCCGGTCAGAGAGCGCTCGCTTGCGAGCCGCAATGGCTGCGCCACGCCTGCCCCTGATCTCGGGAGGCTGCGCGGGGTCGGCGGCGATGCACGCCTCGCATCGGACGTGGCGAGAGTTCGTGACAGCTGCTCAGTCAGCTCCGCGAGCACGAGTCGACACCGAGGACGTCGTGGATCTCACTGCCGCGCGGTTCTGACTGTAGAAGTACTCTTGTTTTTTGAGAAAGGTTGGTAGCAGTTATGAAGGCCATTTACTTATTTGTTGGCAGCGTGCTTTACCTTTGTGCAGTCGTCCTGTTTGCGTTCGCTCTCATCGCCTCCCTGAAGACCAGCGGCCTGTTCCTCTCGGAGATGTTCCCCACGTGGTTGGCGAGCGCTCTCATCGCCCTGGCGCTGGCGCTGGGGTGCCTTGGCACTCCGTGGCTCGACGCTCAGATCAAGACCGGCCAAGGCCGGCCCGCAGCACCACGCACCTGAGCGACTGTCCTCGACGCGGGCGCAGCTTCACCGGCTCCGCCGAGCTCGACGTCGATGAGTAGACGATCGGACGCCGGCAACCCCAGGAGGACCTGCTCGTCGCCGAGATCGAATCCTATGTAAACCAGGACGTCGCGGTCGCCTGGGTCACGCTACCGGGAGGAAGCTGGGTTGGACGGGATGCGGCGAGCGACAGCCTTCGTCACTTGTCACGTTAAGCGCTCTTGCTTGCCTACAAGCTCGCCGAACGCCCCCCACGTCGACACGTGCGGCGTTCACTTCCCGCGCCGGTAGTCGGACGCGGACGCCTTGGAGCAGCCGGCCGCCACGATGATCTCGGAAAGCGGCACGTTCCCGAGCCTCGGCAGGATCTCCCGCCGGAAGAGCCCGGATCGAAGACCGTTCCGGGATTAGCCCTGTCCCACTCAGACAGCGCCCACTTGCGGGCCGCAATGGCAGTGCCGCGCCTGCCACGGATCTCGGGAGCCTGCGCGGGGTCGGCGGCGATGCACGCCTCGCATCGGACGTGGCGAGAGTTCGTGACAGCTGCTCAGTCAGCTCCGCGAGCACGAGTCGACACCGAGGATGTCGTGGATCTCACTGCCGCGCCGTTCTGACTGTAGAAGCACGCTTGTTGGAGAAAGGTTGGTAGCAGCATGAGGTTTCTTTACTTATACATTGGTGGCTTGTTTTACCTTTGTGCCGTCGTCCTGTTTGTGTTCGCTCTGAACGCCTCCCTGGAGACCAACGGCCTGTTCCTTACGGAGATGTTCCCCACGTGGTTGGCGAGCGCTCTCATTGCCTTGGCGCTGGCGCTGGCGCTGGCGTGCTTTGGCGTCCCGTGGTTCAACGCTCAGCTCAAGACCGGCCGAGGCCGGCCCGCAGCAGCACCACGCGGCTGAGCGACTGTCCTCGACGCGGGCGTACGTTCACCGGCTCCGAATCCTATGTAAACCAGGACGTCGCGGTCGCCTGGGTCACGCTACGGGACGAGGGTGACTCGGACGGGATGCAGCGAGCACGGAGGTCCCGCGACTGACAACGTGTTGCCGGTCGCGGCACTAGATGAGATCGAAGTACCCAGGCACCTGCTCGTGCGGAGAATCCAGGTAGACCTTCGCCCCCGGAGCGCGGCCGAACTTTCCGTGGCTCCAGCGGACCTCTACGTGTCCCCGCACCTCGACCGACTGCCCCGATTCTCGACAATCCACATGTGCGACCTAGTCGACGCAAGGCTGTCCACCCTCTCTCTCCAACACATCGAACGAACGAAGCCGGAAGAGATGGCTCCAGTCCCACGGAGTACCGATAACGGGGTCGATCAGTCGCTATCGATACGTCGCCGATGGGACGGTCGTCAGCCGACCTCGGTGTCGAGCGCGGAAATGGCAGACACCCTGACCAACTCGTCGAGCACTTCGGCGGCCCGGCCCGAGTCGAGGGACGCCGAGGCCTGGGCCACCCCCTCTGAAAGGTCGACGGCTTTGCCCGCGATCACCAACGCGGCCGCAGCGTTAAGTACGCCGATGTCGCGGCGGGGACCGCGATCGGCGTTGAGCACCCCGCGGATGACGCCAGCGTTGAACGCGGCGTCACCGCCCCGCAGGTCGTCCATGGTTGCAAGGGCAAACCCGAGCTGAACCGGGTCCAGCCGCCAGGTCCGGACGTCGTAGCCACCCAGCCCGTCGCCGATGACCTCCATCACAGTGGAGGGCGACGTGACACTCAGTTCGTCCAGCCCATCGTCGGCGTAGACCACCATCGAGTGGCGGCTGCCGTTGGTGCCGAGCACCTCGGCCATCGTGGACGCCATAGCTGGGTCGCTCAGCCCCACCAGCTGGCGCGTCGCCCGAGCCGGGTTGGCCAGGGGGCCCAACACGTTGAAGACGGTAGGAATCCCGAGCTGTGCCCGCACCGGGGCGGCGAATCGCATGGCCCGGTTGAAGCGGGGAGCGAAACAAAAGCCCATGCCCACCTCGGCCACACAGCGGGCCACTCCGACCGGCCCGAGGTCCACCACCACCCCAAGAGCCTCCAACACGTCAGCGGTCCCGACCGAGGACGACGCGGCCCGATTGCCGTGCTTGCACACCGCCACCCCGGCGCCAGCGGTGATGATGGCGGCCAAGGTCGTCACATTGAAACTTCGCAAACGGTCGCCACCTGTGCCCACCAAGTCGACAACGTCGCCCTCGACCGGCACGGTCTCGGTGTGCGCCAGCATGGCGCGGACGAATCCGGTCACCTCGGCCACCGACTCCCCTTTAGCCCGCAGAGCGACTAATAAGCCTGCGGTCTGGGCCGGCGTGGCCTCGCCCTCGAATACCTGCTCCATAACGCACTCGGCCTCCGCGGCATCGAGAGAACTGCCCTCCAGTAGGCGACCCAGGACGCCTGCCCATCCGCCGAGCACATCGAACGGCCGGGATGTGCCCGAGGAGTGGTGGAGGTCCACGTAGGGCAGCGTAATTCACGTTTCGTGACGCACGACCCCCAGAACCGCGACGCTTATCTTCGTCTGTGTCCCCTCTGTGCTGGTCATGAGGGTCTTCTGTAGCTGATGGTGTGGTTCGGGCGTTCGAGTCAGTGGACAGGCTCCCACGTTCGCCCACGTGGCGGCGTAGGAGCTGGGTGGTGGGACAGGTGGCGGAGGTAAGCTGGGCGAACGCGAGCGAGCTGGGCCATTCCGGTGAAGGGCTCAGGACTAAGCGCTGGGGCGCCGGTGAGGTAGGGCCTCCTGTCGCATGCCGGCCCGCTCGGCTTCGGGTGTGTACTCGGCCAGATGGCTGGCGCAGAGTCGGATCACGTCGTCGGTAGCTGGTTCCCGGCAACCGTCCCGCCGGCAGACTTCATAGTCGTCGAACAACCCTGGCTCGCAGCCGAGGGCCACCAGGATCATCGCCCAGTCTCGGTTCCCACAGTTGCCCGGGCTGATTGCGGCCAGCCTCGGGTTCCTCAGGCCGACGACGCGCGTGTAGCTCATCAACTCCGGCACGGCGACCTCCCATTCCCGTCTGCCCCTCGTCATCACGACCGTGGCACCCCGGACGATCGCTGGTTCCACGAGCGAGAAGCCGAACCACTCGGACGGGAGGGTGATGGGGATCAGAGCGAAGGACGGTGAGTGATATCCGTGAAACTCGACCGAGAGCACCGAACTGGCCAAGTGTTCGAGTGGCTGGTCGGCGAGCACGAGCTGTCGGACGGACCTGCGCCACCACTCGCCCACGGGTGTGCCGGCGAACTCCGGGGTCAGCGCGTAGTGGACTTGGCCCTCGGGCTCATCTCGTAAGTTGGCGAGGATGGCGCGGAGCCGCGCGGGTGTCGAGTAGTTCTCGCTGTTCTCCTCACTCCATCCCGGGTTCAACCCCAGGACGACCAGGGGAGCACTGCGGTTGCCGATGAAGGGCTCAGGCAGCAGGCTGAGGTCGAGTCGTTTCGCCTCGTCAGCGTGCTTGTTGAAGGCCTCGACAAAGGGCCTGTCGGACGAGAGCACGTAGGGGGCGCGGCTCGGTAGCTCCATCCACGGATTCGGGAGCGGTCGACCGTTGGTCACCGATCGAGTATCAAGTGTCTGCCGCCATTCGGCGGCCGCACCCATGACGGAAGCGAGTCTCGCGTCCCATTCAACGGTCATGTCATGGACTCGCTCATCGAGACGAGCGAAGCGGGCAGCAAGTTCGTCGGGTATCGCTTCGACAGCTCGCCACACGGCAGCGCTGGGCGCCTTTCCGGTGGACAGATCGGGCCACCTTGCGATGGCGTCCAGCGTTTCCGCCGGATCTATGTGCGCCCACTCGATGGGCAGCTTTTGCTCTGCTGTATTCAGTTCGCCCGTGATTCTGTCTCGCAAGGCGCCAAGGCTTGACTCGAGAGTCCGAAGCATCGTGCTCGAGATCATTGACGGGTTGGAGTTGGCCAGGCGACGCTCGACCTCCTGCGCGATGGCATTGAGGACCTGCACAAGGGCGAAACCAGTTTGGCCGGTTGCGAGTTGCTCTAGGACGGCGTTGGACAAACCCCTGTCCGCCGAACAACCAGACGCTTAGCCTGTGGGTGGGTCCTCGGGGGTAAGCCCGCACCGAAGAGCCGGGGTAGAGGGTGAGAACCGGTCGCGCTGGTAGGTCTTTTGACCGCAGGTGTCGTTCCCTCCCTGGGACGCTCCCGAGGACCCGCTTTAGGTCGTCAGCGCCCAGGTCCCGTTGTAGTTGAGCCCGAGCGCGAGCAAGCGCCGGAGGTTCAGCGCCGCGACGCGTAGCTTGAGCCACGCCTCGTTGCGCTCGACACCTCGATAGCGAAGGCGCCTGTTGTTCCTGGCGACGAGCCAGGAGATCGAACGCTCGGCCATCGGCCGGTGCTGGCGATAGATCGCGGTCAACTCCGGGTCGCGCCACGCGGCTCTGGCCGCGACGAGCTCGGCGTCATTCGGCCCGACCGTGAACGACCGGGCCTTGGCCATGGTGCAGCGCGATCGCAACGGGCAGGGCCCACAGTGGGGGGCGAACTTCGCGACCCCGTTCGGCGAGAGCCGGGCGAGATGGCCAGCCGGGCAGGTGACCCTGTGGGCGGCGTGGTCGACACTGAACTCGTCGCGACGAAAGCCTCCCGCAACGGCGGGGTGTGACGGCATCGGCTTTATGACAAGGCGATGGCCCTTTTCCTTGAGCTCGGTCCTCGTCGAGCCAGATCCATAAGCGGAGTCAGCGAGGACCTCGAGGCCTTCGGGCTCTGTCCCCATGAGGGCGGCGCCGGTTGGTCCGTCGGGCGCGTTGGCAGGGGTGATCTTGGCAACGGTGACGATCCCGGTGTCGGGCTCAAGGCAAAGGTGCGCCTTGAAGCCGTCTTTCCTCACCGCCACCGATTTGTGGCCATGTCGCGCCTGCGGGTCGACTGTCGAGATCACCCGGTCCTTGGCGACCCGACGTGCGACGCGCCAGGTTCCATCCTGTTCTCCCGGCTCGACGTCTTGGGCGGCGACGAGGGCGAGCATCCCGACGGCGTCTTGCTGGGTGGCGGTGAGCTTTACACCTCCGACGGCGTTCAAAACGGCGGTGGCATCGGCGACGAGGAGCGAGATGAGCGCGTCACGCTCAGAGGGCGACGACCAGTCGATGACGGGCTTGCCAACCACCGAGTAGTCGTGGCTGAGCTCGAGTCTTGAAACTGCAGGGATCGTCGACAGGACCCGGCGGACAGCCGAGATGATCTGGGTGACGGTGTCCTGGGTGGCGACCGCGTCGTCAAGGATCGTCGAGTCGAGCGCCCGACGGTGCTTTTTGGCCAGCACCCCGGTGGCCACTACGACAGCGCGCACGGCCTCGAAGATCCGGTCGGGACAGCCCGAGTTGCGAAGGCGGCTTCGCCAATAGGTGAGATTCGTGAAATCGAAGCCCGGATCATCGAGGGCGAGCCCGCAGGCGACCTTCCAGTCGATGCGGGTGCGCAACGCCCTGACGGCGTCCCTGTCGGAGAGACCCTCGAGGGCCTGGAGGACCATCACAGAGCAGATGACCTCGACAGGGATCGACGGACGCCCCCTGCCGGAGAGGAACAGGTCCGCGAAGTCCTCGTCCTTGAACAGCTCGTGGCGGTGATCGGCGAGGAAGGCGTAGATGGAGCCCTTCTCGACAAGGCCGCGGCAGAACGCTGCGGCATCGAGCATCTGGCGATCTGGGTTGGATTTTCCCTGCACAGACCAATTCTTGTCCGTGGGAAAGCAAATCGCGAGCACCCTCGCAGAGGCGCTTAAATCAACAGCGTCCTAGCTCGGTCAGCCTGCCCGCAAAGGCGTTGAGCACATCTCGGACGGACTGAGAGCGTTCATCCCAATTCGACACCCCTCGTCCCTTCGGTTTTCTTTTTCCCTGGTAACGAGTGTAAGCGCGGGGTCTGAGACCCTTAGAGGATGCTCCGTGCCTCTTGATTCGGGGCGTGCTCCCGACCGTCGGCCCCGTTCTTGAACCCGTCGCCCGACGCGTCTGCTGCCACAGAGAGGTGGTCATGGACTCACACAGCAGGCTTATGACGACGACGACTTCGCCAACCTCTCAGCCCTCGCCATGCGACCGCCCTGGCAGCGTCGGGCAGCCTGTAGAGGTAGGGGCACGGACTGGTGTTCCCGACCACCCGCGAGGCCGAGGGCGCCGCTAGGGCCGTCTGTGAGGGCTGCCCGGTGCGGCCGGAGTGCCTCGCCTACGCGCTCAGGCTCTCGGCGCTGTACCTGCTGCCCGGTATCTGGGCCGGCACGTCCGAACGTGGCAGGCGCCAGCTCAGGAGGGCGAGCGCCTAGGCGGGTCGTTCCGCCTTGATCGCGTCCACCGCCTCGAAGAACCTCTTCCACGCGTTCGCCGCGTCCGTCGTGCGGAACTCGAGCTCGTGGGACCTTTTCACCACGACCGAGAGGTCGCTAACCGCGTTCTCGAGCCTGGTGAGTCTCTCTTCAGTTGTGGCCATACCCGGAGGGTACGCCCGTGGCCTACTGGTCACAGATTGGTCACAGATTGGTCACGACAGCGGGGGAGTAGCTAACCCGAGCGCTCGCCGGAAAGGTGACCTGAGCAGGGAAAACGGGAGTCGGTAACCCGCCCCAACATGGGCAAAATCTGACTGGCAGTCAGGAGGTTCGAGGGTTCGAGTCCCTTCGCCTCCACCCGAAAGTCCTGGTCACAGCAGTGTGCGGGTGTGCCGACCCCCTCAGGGTCGGTGAGAATGTAGCCAACTGTAGCCACACAGCAGGGACCGGAGTCCGCAAATGTTCGTCGAGGACGTCGACTTGAAGGCGCAAGAGAATGGTGATCGAAGTATGCGATCAGCGACGATCGGTCCTCGGCGCCTACGCGGTCTCCTCACGCTGCTGTCCGGTCGCGTGTTCGGAACTCCGCGCTAGCCGCGCCTGGTCCTTGGCGCGATCCCAACGCGCGGCGCCGCGTCGTTGGGGCCTTCGGGCCCTTGCGGCCTGCGAAGCGCGGGGGGAAGGTTCTCCAGCCAGCGCAGCACCGCCTCCTCGTAGAAGATGCCGAAGCTGAGCGTGGCGCGGCTGTGGAGGTCAATGTTGGCGCTGGCAAGGTGGGCCTCGAGCGCGCGGTAGCGGTCGAGACGTTCTCGATTACGGGACTCGTAACCGTCCAGGATCTCGGCGAGTCGGCCATGCGGGAGCGCTCCGCCGAAGAGCACGGAGAGCAGAATTGGCAGCCGAACCGTGTCTTCGCCCGGCTCCCGGTCGAGCCAGGCGAGGAAGGCCGCCTCGCCCGCTTCGGTCATCCGGAAGGGGCGGGCCTCACGCAGCCCTGGCAGACCCGCGGCCAGGAGGCCCTGATCGGCGAGCACACCGAGCTCTCGGTAGACCTGACTACGAGTGATCGTCCAGTAGTCGCCGATCATGAGCTTCGCGGCCCGCACGAGCTCGCCACCGGTCATCTCCCCGCCGGTCATCGGCCCGTGCTTTCGGAGGAGGCCGAGCAGTGCCGCCTGGGTCGAGTTCAGTCCGCCTTGACTGTCCACTGTAGACATCTTAGTATCGTCCACAGTAGACAGTCACTCACCCGGACGGGAGGTCGCGTGGCCCAGTTAGCTAGTGACGACGTCGCTGTCGAGGTGCGCGGGCTCGAGAAGTCGTACGGGGATCTGCAGGCCGTGTGCGGCATCGACCTCGAGATCCGGCGCGGCGAGGTGTTCGCCCTGTTGGGGCCCAACGGCGCCGGAAAGACGACGACGGTGGAGATCCTCGAGGGCTACCGGCGGCGCGACAGCGGACACGTCGCCGTGCTCGGCATCGACCCAGGTCGACACCGTGCCCAGCTGAAGCCGCGCATCGGCATCGTGCTCCAGTCGACCGGCGTCGACCGCTATCTCACGGTGGCCGAGACGGTTGCGATGTACGCAGGCTTCTATCCGTCCCCCCGACCGGTCGACGAGGTCATCGCGGTCGTCGGGCTGGAGGAGAAGCGGGACGCCCGCGTCCTCAGGCTCTCGGGGGGCCAGCAGCGACGGCTTGACGTTGCGATCGCCCTCGCGGGGGACCCGGACCTCCTCTTCCTCGACGAGCCCACAACCGGCTTCGACCCCTCGGCGCGGCGCGAGGCCTGGGAGGTGGTGAAGAACCTTGCCGGTCTCGGGAAGACGGTGCTGCTGACCACGCACTATATGGACGAGGCCCAGTACCTCGCCGATCGTGTCGCCGTCATCGCGGCAGGGCGGATCGTCGCCACTGGTCCTCCCTCGAGCATTGCCGGCCGGGACGGCGCGCGGGCACGGGTTCGCCTCCGGCTTCCCGAAGGTGCGGAGCTACCCCCAGAGTTAGGTGACCACCGAACGGGCGACGGCATGACCGAGCTCGTGCCGGACGATCTCGGCCAGGTGCTGCACGATCTCACGGGCTGGGCGCTCGCCGAGCGCATTGACGTCAGCTCCCTGGAGATCATCCGCCCCACGCTCGAAGACGCCTATTTGGAGCTGACTAGCTCCGCGGCAGCCGACGGTGGTGCCCGCGCCGGCTCGCGACCCGAGGAGGTCCGGTCGGAGGGAGCGGGGTCGCCCGGCGAGCGCACCACTGGTCCGGATCTGGGTCGTGCAGAAAGGAGGACGCGATGAGGGCAGTCCGACTGACCGCCTCGCAGGTGCGCTACGTCAACAAGGCCTTCTGGCGGAACCCGGCGTCCGCCTTCTTCACCTTCGCCTTCCCCTTGATGTTCCTCGTCATCTTCACCGCGCTGCTCGGTCACGGCACGGTGCACCTCGGCACTCACACGGTCCACCTGTCGACGTACTACGTGGCTGCCATGGCGGCGTTCGCCGTGATCAGCGCCTGCTACAACAACCTCGCCGTGACGGTGACATTCCAGCGGGAGGCCGGCATCCTGAAGCGCACCAACGGCACGCCGCTGCCGGCTGCCGCCTTCCTCGGTGCCCGTGTGCTCCACGCCTTGGCGGTCTCCGTGCTGCTCGTCGTCCTAACGGTGGCCTTCGGGCGTCTCGTTTACAGCGCCGACGTGCCGACCGGCGTGACGCTGCTCCGCTTCCTCGTCATGCTCGTGGTCGGCTCCGCGAGCTTCAGCGCGCTGGCCTTCGCCATCTCGGCGGTGATCCCGAACGCCGACGCGTCAGCCGCAATCGTGAATGCCAGCATCATGCCGTTGCTCTTCCTCTCCGGGATCTTCATTCCATTCGGCAACTCCGCGCCGGCGTGGATCGTGTGGGTCGCCAGGATCTTCCCGGTGCGCCATTTCGCCACGGGCATGCAGTCTGGTTTCCTCGGTACGGCCTTCAGCTGGACCGACGTCCTGATCGTCGCCGCCTGGGGGCTCTGTGGGCTCGTTCTCGCGATCCGTCACTTCAGCTGGGAGCCGCACGTCTGATCCCGGAATCCGTGCCGCAGATCGAGCCGGTGTCGGTGTCGAGCTCGACGTGAAAGGTCCGACAACTCGTTCCTCAGCTTGACCAGCCACGATCGGAACGGCGATCCTGTCACGCCGGGGCGCTCAGCTTCTTCTGCGGCATGGTCCGTCGCGTTGTCGAGATCCTGTGCGGTCACCTCATGGGCCCCTCGCCAAGGACGCCGAAATCCTCGTGCTCCGAGCTTGTCCTTCCGCGTCCTCGTACTGTGCTGACCTTGTCAGGAGATGCCTGACGTTGTAAGGTGAGGCCTGACAACAAGGAGGGTCGACGGTGACAACCACGGAACCGATTGCATCCTGCTCGTTCTGCACAAAGGCGTACACCGATGTCGAGACTTTGGTAGCGGGACCGGGCGTGTACATCTGCGATCAATGCGTGGCGCTCTGTACCCAGCTCATTGCAAGCAAGCCGAAGGAGGTCGAGCTCAAGTTGGTCACGCGCATCGCCCCGTGGGAGGTCGAGGCCGGACTCGACGAGGTCCTAGCCAGCCTGCCTCGGGTAGCACAAGCTGGGACTCAAACCGAATACACCCTTACACAGTACGTCCGGAAAGCTCGCCAACTCGGAGCTACCTGGGCCTTAATCGGACAAGCCCTCGGCTTTACAAGACAGTCCGCCTGGGAGCGGTTCTCCGGCGAAGGCTGACACCGAATCTGGCGCCAGTTCGGTCGACCCTTTTGACCGCACGCGATCACGAGCAGAACAACCAATCTCGGGCGAGACTGCGTCAGGGCGGTGCGGTCTTGCCGGCAATGCAATAGCGGTGAGGAGGCATCCTGCGAATACGACGGCGGCAGCCGGCAGAAGTCCGAGATCTGTGCCGCTTATGAATGACGAGCGAGCGGTGGTGTTGATCAGATGGCCGGTTGTACCACCAAGCTTCCCGGCCACCGCCAGCGCGCCTCCGATCGAACCGAGCATGGCGTTGGCAATCGCAGATGGCACGTGATAAGGGGCGATGGCTTGTCGCATCAGGGATTGGTACCGAGTCGACAAGAGGCTACCTACGACCGCCACGCCCACGGCCCCGCCGAGTTGGATGAAGGTCCCGTTGGTGGCCGAGCCAACCCCAGTGTCGCCGCGCGGCACCGAGTTCATGACCGAAGCGGACACCGACGGCATCACCAGTGCTGCCCCGACTCCGACCACGATCATGGCGGGAAGCATCGTCAGGAAGCTCCAGTCGACCGACGCCCGTGACATCGTGAGCAATCCCGCTCCGGCAAAGAGCAACCCCACAGAGGTGGTGACTTTCGTGCCGAGAGTTCGGTTGAGTATGGCCGACAGCGGTGCCACGATCGCCATCACCGCGGCTATGGGCAGCATGCGTACGCCCGCTTGCAGCGCCGAGTAGCCGAGGTTGAACTGGAGAAACTGAGTCAAGATGAACAGCGACCCGATCAGCCCGAACATCAGCAGGCCCACCGCGCTGACGGCTATCGAGAATCCTCGTTGTTTGAAGAACTCGAGGTTGAGCATGGGATGCGAGCTCGCCCGCTCCCAGAGGATGAAGCCCGCCACGAGTGCGACTCCACAAGCGCCGAGCCCAAGTACAAGCGAGGACGACCAGCCGTCGACCGGCGCCTCGATGACGGCCCAGAGCACCGAGCCGACAGCGACGACCGACAAGAAAGCTCCAAGCAAATCCGGCTGACGGGCGGCCGGGTTCTTCGAGTCCGGCACGAGGCGGACAGCCAGGATGGCGGCAACAAGCGCGATCGGGACGTTTATCAAGAACACTGAGCCCCACCAAAATCGAGAGAGCAGCGCGCCACCGACGATCGGTCCGAGAGCAAAGCCCACACCACTCGTGCCGGCCCAGATCCCGATGGCCTTCTGGCGTTGCGTCGGGTCACGAAACACGTCGGTGATGATCGAGAGTGTCGACGGCATCATGAGCGCGGCCTCAATGCCCATGGCGGCGCGAGCCGCAATCAGCATCCCTACCGACCCGGAGAACGCCGCCCAAGCTGATCCACCGGCAAAGGCAAGCACGCCGATCAAGAAGGTCCACTTGCGCCCGAACCTGTCCGCGAGACTCCCGGCGACAAGTACCAAGCCGCCAAAGACGAGAGCGTAGGCATCGACGATCCACTGAAGCGCGCTCGAGGTCGCACCCAGATCCCTCACCAGCGTGGGCAGGACGACATTGAGGACGGTGGTGTCTAGGTTGATGATCAGGAGAGAAGAGCAGAGCACTGCAAGTGTTGCCCACGGCGACACGGCAGTCCCCGTTAGCAGTATCGCCCTCGACAAGGTGCCCTTGCGCGTGTCCATCGTGTTTGCCTCTCCTCGTGTGTGTCAATCAGCTACGTCGGGGTCATCTGCGTTTCGGCCGTTCGGAGAGCGACTGTCGCGGCACTCCGAGGACTCGTAAAGTCGCTTGTCCGTCACTGCTACTGCCGGACCTTCTTGTGACGGTCGCTCTTGGGCAGCTTGGAGTCACTCCTTTGTTGGAGAGCGCCATGGAGCAAGGTGAGGACGGCCTGACGCATCTTTTCCTGGTCGCTTCCAAGGGCGATCTCGTCTGCTGCAGCGTGCAATAGGTGGAAGACGAGCGAAGCAGTGCTCTCGACGTCGACCTCGGCAAAACTGCCGGCAGCAATCCCCGCCGACAGGAACCAGGCGACCATGGAGCTGGCCGAGCGATGCTTGGACGCTTGAGGCACCTCGCTCGAGTCGTGGAAGGCGACGTCATGAAGACTGCCCAGCTCGAGCCGGAACTCGACAAAGCGGTCGACCTCCTCGTCGAGTGCGGCCCACCAATCGACCGAAGCGCGGTCCTCGTAGCGACGAAGGAACTGCTCCGCATAGCTTTGAAGGAGGTGGGCGCGCACCTCCGACAAGAGGTCGTCCCAGGTCGGGAAGTAGCGATAGAAGTTCCCCTTCGCGGTGCCGGCCTCTGTCGTGATGTCCTCCACGCGACAGTTGGCGGGACCACGAGCTCGAAGAACTCGCACGGCTGCTTCCAGCAACTCGCGCCGACGGGCGTCCGGAGACAGTCGGCGCCGCGCAGTCGGTCCGCAGCTCACTTGTGGAGGCTTGACACTAGTGACCACTGGTCATCAGTGTAGCGACCGGGAGTCATTAGAGCAACTGATCGGTGCTGTCCCCGGAGCCGACCACTCGCCGTGCACATCGTCCTGCAGCACACTCTCCGAACAATCGAGAAGGTGGGTGAGCTGTCCTTCATGACGTGCGATGTCGAACAGGAGGAGGAGGCAGACTGGCTCGGGGGCTACCTGTTGGTTCCCGGACGGTGCTGCTCCAGGCCGCGAAGCAGGGGAAGACCGCGGAAAGTATCGCGAAAGAACACGAGACAAGCGAACAGCTGGCCCGGTTCCTGCTCAACGCCAGTGGCGTGTTGGTCCAGATCGGAAGGGCAAAGGCCGCTAGACACAGGCAGGCTCACCTGTCCGGGTGATCACAGGGCGTATCCCAGGTGGTACACTCCCTACGTACCACAGGAGATACACCACACGGTGTCTCACAGACGAGACAAGGACTGTCAATGCCTGCAACTGAGACTCCTCGCGAGGTAGCCGAGATGCTCGACACCGGCCACTACCAGCACCGTCGTGCCCGGGAGATGCAGAACCCAGCCTTCAAGGCAGAGTACCTGCGGGCGCGAGCCGAGGTCGCTCAGGTGGATGAGGTGATGCGCCAACTCGACTCGCTGCGTGAGTCGTCCGGAGTGTCTAAGGCCGAACTGGCTCGGCTCATCGGTCGGAATCCGTCCACCGTTCGCAGACTGTTCACGGCCGAAGTGAACCCGGAGTTGAAGACCATCGCTGCCATCGCGAGTGCCCTCGGAGCACGGCTCGAAGTGACCACGGAGAAGCCTCAGCGCACGAAGCCACGGAAGGCTCAGGCACACTCCGCTGCGTGAGTGGTCGCCTCGTGCAAATAGGTGTCCTGATGCCTTGGGACATCGTCTTCTACAAAGCGGCCGACGAATCTGTCCCGACTGACGACTTCCTCGATGCCTGTCCTGTCAAGGTCAGAGCGCAGCTCTTGGCCGTCCTCGACGCCGTCGCCGAAGCTCCTCCTCCACGGTTCTCGGGAGGCGGACGCTGGGAAGCCATGCACGGCGACATGGGTGGGTACTACGAGGTCCGTTCGCAGAGTCCGAAGCGCAAGCAGTTCCGGCTCTTTTGCATCTTGGAGAATGCCGGTGCAGAGGAGTTGCAGCAGCCGAGGTCGCTGGGGCAGCCCGCAGCGAGTGACCAGCCATCCCGCGCGGGTCGAACCCGGCGCGGGCAACGTGGCACTTCAAGATGAGCACGACCGCTTGATCGCTAAGGCGTGTCGAGCTAATCATCTCCAAACAGACGAGCCACAAGGGCACTCGTCTGTACATTCAGGCCGGCTCCCTGTTCCGCGGGAATGCCGCCGGCGCTGTTGGATTGTAGGAACGAAAGATTGGCGGCCGCATTCCATCATGGTCATCGCGACACGGAAGCTCCTCCGGCGTAGGCCATCCGAGACCTAGTGCCGGCTGAAGCAACCCCGGATCAGCTGGCCATGAGGAACCTGGCGCCGCTGGTCGGCCGTTGACCTGAGTGGTCCAGGTGCGTCTGTACGCGCAGTGCCATAC
>Ga0326727_10010264_pt1 | contig 22415 bp, 14 predicted proteins | sample MB2enrmetagenome_FD_207643 | JGI IMG/M metagenome (GOLD analysis project Ga0326727, IMG submission 207643) | Lab enriched peat soil microbial communities from McLean, Ithaca, NY, United States - MB29MY | ecosystem: Environmental > Terrestrial > Soil > Wetlands > Peat | place: USA: New York...
ACAGTCCTGGAATTGCTGGATCTTGACACCGCCGTTTACAGCTAATGGCCCTGGCCAAAAACGGCGATCGAAGACTTACATCTCCCAAGTGCGGAATGTAAGTTAGCAGCCTTTATTTGCCTTTATTGGAACGGCTCCAAAAAGGGAGTTTTTGGCGGAAAGAGCCGGGTTGGCGGGGCGACGTGGATGGGACATAACGGAGAATTGGGACGCAAAGGACGGACCGCACGCAGCCCTGGGATTGTTCCCCGCGCCGCCCGCTCCGGCGCCCGCGCCCGCTTGATCTGCGGGACGGCCCTGATATGAGTTTTGCTGGCTCACATAGCTTATTAGACCATAGAGTCTAATTTTTGTCAACCGACTTTTTGGAGGTTTTTTGAGGCCTTGCTTTTGCTGAGGGAATGCCCGAGGCGGCCCGGCGCAACCAAAGCGAATGGGAGTTGGTCATGGAGGGTGGGAAAGGCCGGAGAGACGTCAGGGGAATGTTTGTCAGGGGAATCATGCAAACGACGCCCTCTTCAGTTCCCCTGACTTCAGGAAGCCTTGAACAACAAATGACCGGGTTCCTCGTAAAACAAGGAAACTGAACAGGAGGCCGCAGAGTTGTTCTCTGATTTGCAAATGATTTTTTCATAAAAGTTATTCACAGGTTTTGGCAGACGGTTTCATCAGGGTCAAGACCCAGGAACCATGCTGCTTTTGGTGGCGGGCGTGCAGATCGGCGTCGTAAGGCTGGCGGGTTTGGAGCATCTTCCAAACGATTTTCAACAGGCGCTGGCCCAGGCAACGCAGGGCGCAGGCATGACTTTTGCCTTCGGCACGTTTTTGTCGGTAGTAAACCTCGGCCCAGGGAGACACCCGCAGGCAGCACTGGGCCCAAAGATGGACGGTGTGGCGCAGGATCTTATTGCACTGGTAGCGGACGCGGACCCGGTGGATCTGGCCGGATTGGAAACTGACGGGAGCGGTGCCGGCGATGCATTGCAGGGTTTCGGTGTCCTCGAAGCGCTGGGGAGGTCCGCCGATTTCGCCCAATAAGCGCGGAGCCAAAGTCTGGGCTGCGCCGGGCAGCGAGCCAAACAGGTCATGGTCGGGGTGTTGTTGAAAAAGAGCCTCGATTTGCTGGCGGTATAGATCCAGTTGGAGTTGCAAGGCCTGGAGCAGCCGGGCCAGGCTGACGGCCAGCAAAGTCTTGGCCGAGATCACCGGGGCGGAGCCGCAAAATTTCCCGGCGTTCTGGAAAATTTCCAGACGTTGCGGCACCGTTTGCGGCCGCCACAGTTTGTGGGTGTGGAGGAATTTTTCCCAGCGCCGCCGTCCGGCGTCGGCCAGTTTTTCCGGGGTGGGGAACTGGAGGATGAAGTCCCAGCAATAGGGCTGCGTCCAGTCCTCGAAGGCCTGGAGGGCCGCTGGATAATACTCGCACAAGGCTTGCTGGAGCTGGTTGACCAGGGCGGTGCGTTGCTCGATCAAAGCGATCTCGTCGCGGCAGAGCAGTTGGATTTGCTGGGTCAACGGATCCAGCGGTTGCAGGGCTTTCCAATGCTGGCCGTCCAGGCGCAAGGCCTCGGCCAGAGACCAGGCATCCAGGCGGTCGGTTTTGTTGCCGCTGGGAACTTTGCGTTCGCGATAGCTTTTGGCGCTGAGCGGGTTGACTGGATAAACCGTGCCGTCCATCTGCAAGAGTTGATCGACGGCGGCTCCTTGATTGGTTTCGATGGCGATGGCCAGGGCGGGATATTCCTTAACTTGCTCTCGGAATTGTTGCCAGCCTTCCAAGGTGTGTTGGACGCGCCAGTCGGCGACGATTTGACCTTGGCGATCCACGATCACGACATCATGGTGATCGCGCGCCCAGTCCAAGCCGGCGTAGTGGGTGATTTCATTAAACGGTTTCATGATCTTGCCTTTGGTTGCTCGCACCGCGGCGCTGTCGAAAGTCATCCTGATACCGGGAGCCTCGCAGGCTATTGTTCTCTCAGACATTGTGACAGCCGCTGCTGAGGGGGGCCGGTAAACTCTGCGAAGTCTTCGTAAGACAGACCACAGACGACCGTGATCCCCTCAGAGCGATGCGGCCAGCAACCTTTTTACCCGGTCGCAAATTGTTTGTCGCGGCAGAGTTATTCACCGTCGGCTGCGGGGAGCTTCCGCAGGCTCTCCTCGCCGCCGGTTGAATAACTCTGGAAACCGTATCAGGTCACGGAGAGAGGAACTCCGTTGCCTCTGTTGCCTCCTGTTATCATACGGGCGTGGTGGCGGCCGGGGATGGGGATCGGGCCGGACAGAGCGGAGACGCGCGGAGGAAAACGCTTGAGCCGCGAAGTGGCGCAGAAGGCGAAAAAAGAGAAGTCAGAAAGATGCAGTCAAAAAGATGTTTATGACTCCATTTTTCTGACAGAAAGAAAGCCTAGAAAATCGAAGGCCCGGTCTGTCCGCGGAGCATGGAAATTGAACGCGAGGACGCCGCGCGGCCAGCCGCAACCAAGAGGAATTAAACCACGGATTTCCCAGCGCGGCGAGCCGCAACCGAATCCGGAATGGCCCGCAGATGACGCAGATGCACGCAGATAAAAGAATCAAAATGCTTCCTCTCCCCATCTGCGTGCATTTGTCCCGTTATCTGCGGGCAAAGGCCTTTTCTGGTTCCCTCATGCGCTTTGTTCCGCGGGAAGAAATCCTCGCGAAATCGCGTGATTTTTTCTTACAGTGGTACGGAATTCACGGATGGGGAGTTGATTTGGGCCGCGAGCTTTCCGGGAAAAAGAAGGCAGACAGGATGAACAGAATGAACAGGATTCCTCTCGGGTGGCCTCGTAAGTTCTTAGGCCTATCCTTTTCGATGCGGGCGGAGTTGGGCAGGGAAAATTTGGAAGCCAGGGCCTGCACCCCGAGGCGCATTGAATTCTGAACTCGCTTCGCGGCGCGGTGATGGCGGTAAGCTGCGTGCTTACAAAATATGCCAACGACCGCGAACCGGCCCCTTTCCGGTCAGTTAACCAGGAACGGCACCTTTGATGTAATCACGGTACGGGAATTCATCCAAAGGTTCGGCTTTAGATTTAATCCGCCATGTCGCGCACCTCTTGCGGCAAACGGGATGGCGGTCGTTCAGGCGGTAGAGCTGGATGGTGATGGCAGCGCGTTGCCGGTCCGGCTCGAGGGCCAGCTCATTGACCTCGATTGTTCCGCGGGTGAAGTCCCAACTAAAATACCGGTCAAATTCGTAATCAGACGCGTCCGGTTGGAGCAGACGTTCGTCGAATTCATCACTCTTCTGCTGGCAATGCGGGCAGCAGAAATACAAGTTCGTCCAGCGATAAGCCTCTCTCGGAAAAGTGTCCTTTGGGCGGAAATGTTCGATGGTATCAAGCCCCGGCGGAGAGACGGGGAAGCTGTCGCAGAAAGAGCAGTGTTGCTGGGTTTGGCTCTTCAAGGGCGGCAGTAATTTATGATTTACAGGCTCGCCGTCAAGCACATGCCAGTGAAATTGGGCGCCTGGATTGGAGGCCTTGCGCCGTTCCCAACCCAATCCCCACTCCTTCCAATTCGCCGCCAAAAAATCCGGCTCCGGGCCTCGCTGGAATTTTCTCATTTCGGCGAACCCTGTTTGGCCAATTGACGGTCCATTTGGAGCAACTCCCGGCCCATCATGAACTCCAATTCCACGCTGCGGCTCCCGATCTCCGAGGCGAGCCGGCGCACTTCGCCCTGGCCGCTGGCGTTTCCTTGGTAAGCCTCCTTGCGCGCTTCGCGGAATTTGGCGAGCAGTCCCTCGGTTTCCGGGTCAAACCACTCCTTCAAACCCATGATTTCTTCAACCACGGTCACGTAGCTTTCCCCGCTGCCTGCTCGTATTGCTGTATCAAATCTAGCAGTTCCATCCGAACCGAGTGAAATCGGATGTATCCAGCCGTGGTTAATGGAGGCGATGACGAAAGGCGAATGCGTCGCCACAAAGATTTGCGCCTTGGGAAACAGGCGCTGAAAAGCCGGCAAAACCTTGCGTTGCCAGGCCGGGTGAAGGTGGCTTTCGGGTTCGTCGAGCAAAAATATGGCTTCGGCATGCCTTGGGTCGGATTTGCCCTGCAACCACAATTCCACCATCACAGATGCATGCACCAGCCAACCGATAATTGCCCTCAAGCCATCAGGGAGGACATCGAATGAAAGCAGTATCCCACCCCATTTTACTCCGAGGGAAAGCTCTGGAAATCTAGTGAGATGGAACTGAAAAGGAACCCCCGTAATCTGCGTTATGGTTGATTCTATCACCTTCATCAGGTCCATTGGGTTGCTCTTGCCGGCTGCATTTGAAAATTCATCGGCAGGAAATGCGGATGCGACTTTAAGATTCGCGATCGCCTGTAGGAGCAATTGAGAATCGGCTTCCGGACGGGAAAAGGAAAGACATGCGTCACGATTTGGTGGTGCTATGTTGGCCAAAGCGCTAACTTTCACATCCGATACGTAGGCGTTGGCGCTGTAGGCAAAGGCAGGGTTCTGTTGAATTTGCGCAATAAAATCGCCAACATTTCGCGTCCAAACTACGTTTGGCGGCTGAACAACCATCAGTGAACAACCACTTAAATAAGGCGTAGGATAAGCATCTGTGGCGTAGATGTTGATTCCATGCGGCATGCCCTTCATTCTCCTTTGTAAGGATGAATGGCCGCCCGCTATCGCTGCGATTATCGAGAGAAGCCGCGTCTTGCCTGTGCCGTTCACCCCCGTAAAAAGATGCACCTCCCCCAGTTCATCGTGCTTTTTCTCAACCGGCAACAAAGGCAGGACAAATTTTCCAAAAGGCGGAAAATTGTCTGAGGCAACGGCGCGAATCATGCAAAAATAATACGGAAATCATCGGCCAAAGGCAATATCCAAAAGAAGTCCTGAAACTGTTCGACGGCAGGCAGGGGACTGCCCGCCCTATCTCGCGCTCTGGTAAAAAAATGACTTTGAAAAACAGACCAAAAAAGGCCATTGTTAGCGCATGGAAGCAGCGGATCAGTTGGATGAGATATTGAGTTGCAGGCTCGACACGCGGCGCAGGACGGTGCAGCCCTGCACGGTAGTCATTTTCGGCGCGAGCGGCGATCTGACGGCGCGCAAACTCATTCCCGCTCTCTTTCATCTTTGCGCGGAAGGGCAGTTGCCCAACCCGTTCCGCATTGTCGGCTTCGCCCGGCACGACCTGACGAGCGAGGCGTGGCGGGCGGAGTTGCGCGAGGCGGTGTTTTCCCGCTCCAACGATCTGACGGCCGCGCAATGGGAGGTCTTCGCGCCCAATCTGGTTTATTGCCAGGGCGACTTTGGCGACGCGGCGGCGTATCAGAAATTGCGCGTCCAATTGGATGCGTTTGGCAACGAAGAGTTGCGCCGCAATCTGATATTTTATCTGGCGACCTCTCCGAGCCAGTTCGCGATGGTGCCCCGGCAACTGTGCCAGGCCGGGCTGCTGTCGCGCGACAGCAGCGGGAACGGCGGCCAGCGGCTGGTGGTGGAAAAGCCGTTTGGTCAGGACCTGGCCTCGGCGCGGAAGCTGAACCAGGAATTGACGCGGGTCGCCTCGGAAAAACAGATTTTCCGCATTGACCATTACCTGGGGAAGGAGACGGTGCAGAACATATTGATGTTCCGTTTTTCCAACGCGGTTTTCGAGCAGTTGTGGAGCCGGCAGTCGGTGGAACAGGTGCAAATCACGGTGAGCGAGAGCCTGGGGGTGGGCGGACGCGGCGGCTATTATGACGAAACCGGGGCGCTGCGCGACATGGTGCAAAACCATCTCCTGCAAGTGCTGGCGCTGGTGGCCATGGAACCGCCCGTCAGCCTGGAAGCGGAGTCCGTGCGCGACGAGAAGGTGAAGCTGCTCAAATCCATCCGTCCCTTCGAGGCCGGACAACTGGCGTCCTCGGCGGTGCGCGGGCAGTACGCCGCCGGAGTCATTGACGGGGAAAAAGTCCCCGGCTACCGCCAGGAACCCAAGGTCAAGCCGGATTCCAACACGGAAACTTACGCGGCGTTGCGGCTGATGGTGGACAATTGGCGCTGGTCGGGAGTGCCTTTTTACGTGCGGACCGGCAAGCGGCTGCCGCTGGCTTCGAGCCAGGTGCGGATTCAATTCCGTCCCACGCCGCACGTCCTGTTCGCGGCGCAATGCGGCCCGAACCTGGACGCCAATTCCCTCACGCTGCGCCTTCAGCCCAACGAGGGGATCAACCTGCGTTTTAATGGCAAGGCGCCGGGCACGAATATGGAAATCCGCCCCGTCCGGATGCAGTTTGATTATCACGCCGAATTTGGCGCTTACACGCCGGAGGCTTATCAGCGGCTTCTGCTGGAGGTCATCGCCAACGATTCGACGCTCTTCATCCGCCGTGACGAGGTGGAAACGGCCTGGAGCATCGTGGACCCGATCCGCACGGCCTGGGCCGGCCAGCCCCTGGCGGAGAGCAATTTTTATCCGGCCGGCGCCTGGGGCCCGGCGGCGGCGGACGAGATGCTGGCGCGGCGCAACCACAAATGGCGCATGACTTCCGACGATGCGGCCGCTCCCGCCGGCGGGCCGCCGCGCGCCGTTGTCAACAAATCGCCATGACCATAACGAACCTGGGCGAACCAGACTTGAAAGAATTTTGAAATCTCCAACCAAACACCGCGCATGTTAAACCTTGAAGTCATCCGCTTTGCCAGCAATGTCCAACTGGCCGAAACCGCGGCCAAAGAGTGGTTGAATTTGGTCTCCGGCTCGCCTTCGGCGCACCTGGTCGCGCTGGCCGGCGGCCGCATCGCCAGCCTTTTTTTTGACGCCGTGACCGAACATGCCGTGGCCGCCGATGTTTCCTTCGAGCGCGTTCACTTCTTCTGGTCGGATGAACGTTGCGTGCCGCCGGACCATCCCGACAGCAATTTTGGCGTCGCCGAGAAGGAGTTGCTCGGCCCGCTGGGTATCGCGGCGGACAGAATCCACCGGATCAAGGGCGAATTGAATCCAGCCGATGCCGTGACCGAGGCGAACGCCGCGATTGGCCTGGTCGCCCCGCTGAACGGCGCGGGCCTGCCCGTGCTGGATTTGGTCCTCCTCGGCATGGGCGAGGACGGGCACGTCGCCTCGCTGTTCCCCAACGCGCCGGCCTCGGTCGTCGAATGCCAGACGCCTTTTGTCGCCGTGCGAAGTTCGAGCAAGCCGCCGCCATTGCGCGTGAGCATGAGTTACGCCGCCATTGCCACGGCCCGGCAGGTCTGGGTGCTGGTGGACGGGGCGCACAAGGAGCAAGCGCTCCTCGATTCGCTGCGTCCCGGGGGCATGACTCCGTTGGCGCGCATTGCGCGGTCCCGCCGCCAAACCAGAATTTTTACCGACATCCCGTCGGAGCCAACCCCGCCTGTTCCTGCGGCAAAAAAGACGTAATGAACGTCTTCAATTTTTCCAGCGCGGGTGATTAAAAAGAACCACACTGCTAAATTCGCTTCATAGTGTGCTATATCGAGTGGTTGGCGGGCGGCCGTCTGGAAATCTCTAAGTGATTATTACACAATACGTTAGAAATCTGAAAGCCTTTTTGTGCTCCGTTGGCATTCTGCTTGCTAGAACTTCCCCACGCGCCATTTTTTGGCTGCTTGATGCAGCTTGGCCGGATTATTGTCGTCAAGACGGGAGGCCGATGCCGCCCCGGCCGAAGGCTGTGCGGCGTTCATCCGCGAAACCTACAGCATAAAAGATGAAAAAAATTGAAGCTATTATCAAACCGTTCCGCATCGAGGAGGTAAAGGACGCGCTGGCCAAAATCGGCGTCGAAGGAATGACAGTCATCGAGGCCAAGGGCTGCGGCCGCCAGAAAGGCCACACGGAAATTTACCGCGGCAGTGAATATACGGTGGACCTGCTGCCCAAGATCTTGCTCGAGGTGGTCGTCGGGGACGAGCGGGCCGAGGAGGTGGCGGGCACGATTGTCACCGCGGCGAGGACGGGCAAGATCGGCGACGGCAAAGTGTTCATTTCGAGCGTCGAGCAGGCCATCCGCATCCGCACCGACGAGCGTGGCGACAAGGCGATTTAAACCCAACCATCAATCAACCCAAAACCAAACATTGCATAATTCCATGAATCGAAACCTGAGAAAGCTGTTGTTAAGCTTGACAATACTGGCCCTGCTTTGCTCCCTCCCGCCGGCCCTCCGCGCGGGGGAAGGGGCGAAAAAGCTGGCCGATCCGAACCACGAACAGCGTATAGAGGACCTGGAGGCTTATATCAACAACGCCCCGCGCCAGGCGGACACGGCCAGCAACAACGTCAGTTCCAAACTGGGCAATTACGACGAGAAAACGAACACTTTCACTGCGAATCCCGGCCCCGGCGCCAACGCCTGGCAGATGACCTCGGCCGCGCTGGTGCTGTTCATGACGCTGCCGGGACTGGCGCTTTTTTACGGCGGCCTGGTGCGGCGCAAGAATGTGCTGTCGGTCATCGCGCAATGCTTCTTTATCACGGGGATGGTGACGATTCTGTGGTTTGTCTGCGGCTACAGCCTGGCCTTTTCAACCGGCAAGCCGTTTCTGGGGGACCTGAATTACGCGTTCTTCAACCATGTGGATTCCAGCCCGAACAACGCTTATTCGTCGTGGGTGTCGCACAACGTGTATGCCATTTACCAATTGATGTTCGCCATCATCACCCCGGCGCTGATTATCGGGGCGATTGCCGAGCGCATGAAATTCGCGGCGATATGCGTGTTCATGACCTTGTGGATGTTTGTGGTCTATTTTCCCCAGGCGCACATGATCTGGGGCGCGGACGGGATGATGAATGGAGTGTCAAACGCACAGGCGAAGATCAAGGCCATTGATTTCGCCGGCGGCACGGTGGTCCACATGACCTCCGGCTGGTCGGCGCTGATCTTATGCTTGATATTGGGCAAGCGGCTGGGCTGGGGGAAGACGAATTTCGCGCCGCACAGCATGGTGTTGTGCCTGATCGGCACGGGGATGCTGTGGGTGGGCTGGTATGGCTTCAACGCGGGCAGCGCGGTGGCGGCGGATGTGATCGCGGCCAACGCCTTCACGACGACGACGCTGGCCACGGCCACCGCCTCCTTTGTCTGGCCGATGATGGAATGGTGGGTGCGGGGCAAGCCGAGCGTGCTGGGGTTCTGTTCGGGGGCGGTGGCGGGGCTGGTGGTGATCACCCCGGCCTGCGGCTTTGTCACGCCGGGCGGGGCGATGGTGATTGGCATCGCGGCGGGACTGGTGCCATTTTTCTTCTGTTACAAGGTGAAGAAGTGGTTTGGCTATGATGACGCGCTGGACACCTTTGGCGTCCACGCCGTCGGCGGAACGCTGGGGGCGCTGCTGACGGGGATGCTGGCGCGGAACAGTGTCAACGCCAACCTGGCCGCCAACCTGAAGGATTATGTGAAGGACTCGGTATTTCAGCCGCTGGTCTGGGAGCAGTTGAAGGCGATTGGCCTGACCCTGCTGCTGGCCACTGTCGGCACGGCGGTGATCGCCTGCATTGTCAAATTCACGATTGGCTTGAGGCCGACCGAGGAAGTGGAAACGCTGGGTCTGGACCTGGCCGAGCACGAGGAGGAAGGCTACTCGAGCAATTAGCGGCGGGATTGCTGGCCGTCAAACAGACTGTCCGGCAGCCCGATTTGCACGAACGCCCTGGTCGCGAGAACCGGCGCGGGTCAATAGGCCCGCGCCGTTTGCTTTGCCGCCGCTGCAAACCGCGCGGCAGAATGGTGCTCCCGGTCAGATTTGCACTGACACGGCACGGGGTTGAAGCCGTCGCCTCTGGTAGCTGGGCGACATGGGCTGTGAAGAGCTTCGAAAAGCGAAAATCGGCAGACAAAACGCGAACGTAGGATTACTTCAACCCTGGCACCGTATCCCGGTGCTCCTTCCACCATTTCAACCATTGCGCCTTCTCTGCGCCGAGCTTCTGGCCCGTCAACGAATGGAGCGCGTCGGCAATGTTGTCCCGAAACATCTGCGGAGTGTAAGCGCGCTTCCAATCATGCTTGCCTTGAAAATCTGCGTCGAACGCGTCAATAAGAACGTCAACCGTTTCCTTATACTTAAATTCGGCCAGCACCGCGATGCCCTGGTTGACGACTGCGCCGCTCGGGTCCGATTTGACGGCCTTCGCCAGAAAAGGAATTGCCCGTGGATCAGGCCGACGGCCAAGGCACCACTCGACAGACCTGCGCTGAAACTCACCAAGGGACGCGTCTGTCAGCAGTTCACAGAGCCTCGCGATGCGGTCGTCAGGGTCGAGGCTCGCCAAAGCGATGCGGGCCGCGGCCAGGCGTTCCTGCATATCCTTGGGATCGTTTTCCACCCCGGTCTTCTCGATTTTTCCTTTTGAGGCAACCAGTTGGCGCAGAGGCTCCACAGCGCGCGCATCGCCAATCTGCTCCAGCGCCTCAATGACTGGGAGTTGTTCGATGTACTCCAGCAAAACCGGGACTGCTTCGGTGGCATGCAAGTTGCCCAAGGACTCGACCGACGCCCAGAAGCAGCGCGCTGGCTGGCCGGACGGGTCTTTTTGCCTAACGAAGTCAATCAACAGGGGCACTGCTCTCGCATCGCCAATTTCGCCCAATGCCGAGATGGCACCAAATCCCCCATCGTCCTTCTTCGCCAACGCCATGAGAAACGGCACCGCGTTGGTACATTTTTGATCGCCCAACGCTTCGGCGAGGCCACCTTCTCTATCAGCTATGCTTAACAACGTGGACAACGTGGGGCTGCTAAAGCCACGATATCCTAATCCAGTCGCCTGCCGTTCATCCGACAAAGCAGCGATGACCATCGCCACCAGCCAATCGGGAGGATTTTTTTGGTAATGAGCGAGGGCCAACCGCAGGGTGTCCTGGGTGTCGCGCGCGACCGTATAATCGGTGGTCTTCATGCATTCTAGCAGGAACAAAGCGGCGGCCTCGCTTCCTCTCGTGATTGCTTCCGAAGCCAACAGCAGTTTCATCGGCAAGACTTTCTCTTTCTGCATTAGCGCTTCGAGTCTGGCTCGGACCTCATCCCGGTCGTAAAGTTCCAGGCTCTTGAGCCAATCACCATTGGGAATGCCAAGCTGCACAACGTCCGACTCCTCGCCGCTCATGTTATCGCCCATAAAAGGCTTGTAATTCAACTCGGGCAGCCGGTTTGGAATCGGTCGCGTGTGACCGGAGCGTGTCGAACTTTCGGAAGCAGTGCTATTGTTCCCATTCTTGATACCCTGTTTGATTATTTCTCTGATTTTGGCCTCATTCTGTGGCCCACCGAGGGCAGGGATGTCGCGATTCAGTTCCTCCACGGTGGCCCGTCTCGGTTCTGAGCCAAGGGCGAACCCAACGTAAACGTTGGCGCAGTTTTGTGTGTCTGTAGCCAGACCAAGATCGTCGAGATTGAATTCAAAGCGGTAGCGATAATATCCGGGCACAGTCAAATCGAACCAATCCCGAAGGTCGAAAACCGCCAGACGCGCCTTTTCGCCCGTCTCAAGCACCGGGCCGACTTTGCTTGGAATGAAGGAATTTGCCCGAATCGCGCTTAGCGGTTTGAAGTCATCGAACCGTGGATACTCCTTGTCAGCGGTTTTCGCATCGAAAGGAGCCCACTGGAGAGTAAGGGTAATCCCCTGGCGAAAGGCCGGGCCTCCATTGCTTCCATCGTGGTAGATGTCCCCTAAAACACGGTGCGCCGCTCCGAGGTCATTCCGGAGATAAACCTCGACCGGCAGCGGCGCTCCGACATTGGGGATTACCGGTCTGGTCAATCGGCTCGTTGCGTTCGTGGCGGGGCCGAGCATTCCCCAGTTCATTCCCTCGGGCAGCCGGTTCCACGCGATCGGCGAAGGACTATCGCAGTTGCAGTAGGCCCAAATTGCAATTTCTTCCGCGGGAACAACCGCGCTGCCGTGTTCGCAAACAAATCCGAAATATCGTTTCCATTGCCCGTTGATCTGGAGTTCTTCCGCCTGACAAACATAACCGAAATCGTTGAAGTTTGTTCTGGCCAGACCATTCTGGCCAGGGAAAGGATAATCCTTGAGCGAAGGCCAGTCGCAAAAGTTAGGGCACTCTGGAAGTTTCCAAACCCGCGACGGTCCCAGTCCTTCGAAGGTGAAGACGGCGGATCCCTTTTCGACGTCCTGTTGCGTGGCGGGACGTGTGAGTTCCTTGAACTTCATGCCGAACTCATACTGGATTTTGCCCGGCGTGACTTTGCGGCTGTAGCGCTGAAAGACGGCATCATCGTGAGCGTCGGCCCAGGCGCGCGGTCCAGGCATGATGATGAACGGAAGAATTATCAACCCCAGCGTCCAATAATGGAGTCTGAGAGTTTTCATATGTCCTCGTCAAAAATATATACGCCAAATCTTCTCCGATCCGCAAGAATGAAACTGCCTAAAATGCACACGGACATTGACAACCCCGATGGAGTGTCCAACACCGTCACGGCTGGCGCAGGAGGTAGAAACGCTGCGGCTGGTTGGTCATGGCGGCCGGGTCGGTGAATTGGTACTGGCCGGGGGATGTTTCTGTCACTGTGCCGACGGGTGTCCAATTGCTCAGGGGCAGCGCCAGGTTGGTCGAGCAGAGCACGGTGTAGGTGGAACTCGCCGCGCCGGTGAATTGGAACTGGAACTGGCCCGCCTCCGTCAAACAACAGCCGGTGATGGTCCGGCAAACGTCCGGCGTTGTGAAACTCTGGTCCGCGCCCACCATGAAGCCGAGTTCGTTGAAAGCGACGACTTGAAAATGGTAGGTAGTGCCAAAGGCCAGACCTGTCAGCGAATTGCTCACCGCCAGCGCCTGGTTGCCGCTTCCCAGGTTGGAGGCGGGGGTGAAATTGCCGTAAGCGGCGGTCGCGCCCCATTGAAACCAAGCCATAGTCGGCGTGCCGCCTGGACTGACCGATCCTTCAAGCGTGGCCTGGTTGGTCGTGACGGCCGTGGCTGGCAGCGTCAAGGCGAACGCCGAGGCAAAAGTCTCGTCCGCACTGTAAACCGTGCCGGCGTAATTCGAAGCCGCCACGCAGTAGTGATAGGTGGCGGCCGGGGCCAGACCAGTCAATAAAACGTTCGTCGAAACTCCAATGCAGCCGCCTCCAATGCCTCCGGGTACGGTGACGGCGCCGTAGTTGGTCGTGGCCCCATAAAGGATGCTGAGGCTGGTGTTGAGGCCATTGGGATTCGCGACGCAGGTTATTGAGGCGACCGGAAGTCCGGTGGCGGCATCGTCAGTCACCGTGCATGAAACCGAGGTGATGACAGGCTGGACGATCTGCAGCTCGAACGCGCCGATATCCACACGTCCGCCTGCATTGCGCGGGAAGCCGCGCTGGTCGGTGCCGGTCAGCGTGTCGTCGCCGGCGTTAAAGGCCGGGCTGGCCGGCTGGAAGGCCAGCGTGAGGGTGGCGCCGCCATTATCGGTCAGCGGGGCAAGAAGCGGATTGATCGGCGCGCCGGACGTGCCGGCCAGGTCGCCGTTGGCGCCGTTGACGACGCCTGTGCTGCCTCCCGCGTCGCCGACCAGATTGTAACCTTGGGAGGTGAAAGCGCCGCACAGGTCGGGGCCGGAACCGGCCACGCCAAACACTGCGACCGAACCCGCCAAATTCCCGGCAAACAATCCATTGTGCAGCGTGGCAGAAGCCGCGCCCGCGCTGCTGTAAATTCCCCCGCCGTAGCCGCCAGAGCCGCCCTGGCCACTATTGCCCGCCGTGTTGGAACTGAAGGTGCAGGCGGTGAGTGTGACGACGCCGGCGCAGCAAATTCCCCCGCCATCGCCACCCGCGCCGCTGGCGTTGCCACTGCCTGCGGCATTGGCGCTAAATGTGGACTCGTTTAGTGTGACGTCACTGGCGCTGTAAACTCCCCCGCCAGAGCCGCCCGCGCCTCCAGCGCCGGAACCCATAACACTACTGCCGCCATAGCCCCCATTGCCGGCTGAATTCGTGGCGAACGCACAGCCGGTTAGCGTGAGCGGGCCGGCGCTGTAAACTCCCCCGCCATTGCCGCCACTGCCGCCAGTGCCCCCCAGGAACAATTGTTGATAGCTGGGGCCGCCAGCCCCCCCTGCGCCGGCCGCGTTGCCGGTAAGAATACAATGGCTCAACGTCAAATTTCCCAGATTGTAAATCCCGCCGCCGCTGGAGCCACTGCCTCCGTTGCCTCCCGAGGGGCTGTAAAAACTGCCGCTTGCTCCGGCAGCACCGCCCGGCGCTTGTCCATTGCATACGGTGAGGCAGGCGATGGACACCGTTGCAGTGGAGTTGTTGATATTGATCACGCGGCTGCTCCCGTTTCCGCTGAGTATAAGATTCGTCGCGCCGGGACCGGTAATCGTGAGGCTTTGGGCGATCTCCAATTCGCCGTTCGTCAGCGTGATGATTCCATTGGTCGAGAAACAAATGATGTCACCGGCCTCGGATGCAGCGATGGTTTGTCGCAAGGAGCCAGCGCCATTGTCCGCCAGTGACGTGACATAGTTGGTGCCCCCTGAGGTCCGGAAGGCCAGGTCGCCGCCGTAATTCGTGGCAGTGCCGCTGGCCGCCGCCACGCAGTAATGATACGTCCATCCCGGCGTCAAATTGCCCAGCACGGCGCTGACGGAAAGAATCGAGTTGGTGACGGCCAGATTTGTGGTGGCAGTGACATTGCCGTAATTGGTGTCCGTGCCCCACCTGAACCAGGCGGTCGCCGGCAGACCGTTGGGATTGACCGTGCCGTTGAGGGTTGCGCCGGTGAGGCTGACACTGCCCGGCGCCAGTGTCACCACCGATGGCGGCAGCGCGGTCGTAAAGCTCCCGTCGCTGCCGATGCTGTCACCGGCGCTGTTGGCAGCCGCCACGCGGAAGTGGTACGTCCACCCCGGGGTCAAATTGCCGAGCGCGGCGCTCAGGGGCACGCTGGCATTGGTGGAGGAAAGCACTGTGACCGGGGTGAAGTTGCCGTAGTTGGTGTCCGTACCCCACTCAAACCAAGCGAGTGTTGACAGACCGCCCGGATTGACCGACCCCTGGAGTGTGGCCTGGCCGAATGAAATGGTCGTGACAGGCAGCGTAATGGCCTCTGGCGGCCCTGGCACGTAAAAGCTCCCTTCCGCCGCAAAGACCGATCCGGCCCATCCCGAATCCACCGCCTGCACGCTCCAATAACAGGTTGTGTCGGCGGGGAAAGCGGAGATATCCACGATCGCGTTGGTGCCGAGCTGGGTGTTTCCCACTTGGGCCAGGAGGCGAAAGCCGTTGGTGATGTCGGATTCCGGCGAGAGCAGATCCGATCCACCCGGCGTCGAGCCTATCCGCAAATTGTAGGTCAGGCCGGCTGCGGGCGTTTGCGCGTCCGTGGCGGCGGCCCAGGCCAATGAGACATAGTTGTTGGAAACGCTCGCGGTCAAACCGGTGGGCGCTGTCGGCGGGTTGTTCGTGATGGGACAAAGATTTCGATAAATGCTGGAGACACCTATATCATTACCATATTGGTTCTGCATCGCCGTGGCACCCACCAGCAAAATATCCAACCGTCCGTCATTCTCGTAATCCCCCCAGGCCGCGTAACCGTAAATTCCAGGCAGCTCCACGTTGGTGTCCAAAGTGAAACTGCCGCCGCCGTTATTGTGATAGACCTGGGAGATGTAGATTCCATTCCCATTGGTATCGAGTGTGCCAGTGTCGCCTGTGAGCAGAATATCCAGACGACCGTCATTATCATAATCTCCCCATGCAACGGAAGGGCAGTAGGTCAGACCCGGCAGGACCGCGTTGGTGTCCAAAGCAAAGGTGCCATCCCCGTTGTTGTGAAAGACCTGGGAGATGTAGATTTCATTCCCATTGGTGTCCTGGTTGCCCGTGTCGCCCGTGAGCAGGATGTCCAGCCAGCCGTCGTTGTCGTAATCCCCACACGCCACCGAACTCGTGTAGACGCCCGGCAGGACCGCGTTGGTGTCCAGAGTGAAGGTGCCATCCCCGTTGTTGTGATAGATTTGAGAGATCACGATTGGATAATTATTTGTGTCAACTCCTGTTTGCCCCGTGAGCAGGATGTCCAGCCGCCCGTTGTTGTCAAAATCCCCCCAGGCCACGGAACCATAAGCCACGCCCGGCAACACCACGTTGGTGTTCAAGGCGAAGCTGCCGTCCCCGTTGTTGTGGTAGACTTGGGAGATGTAGATTTCATTGCCATTGGTGTCCTGGTAACCCGTGTCGCCCGTGAGCAGGAAGTCCAGCCGTCCATCGTTGTCGTAATCCCCCCACGCCACGGATCCATTGTACACACCCGGCAGCGCCGCGTTGGGGTCCAATGTGAAGGTGCCATCCCCGTTGTTATGATAGATTTGGGAGATTGCCCCCGAATTCCCGAAACCCGCCAGCAGGAGATCAAGCCGCCCGTCGTTGTCATAATCCCCCCAGGCCACCGAGCCAAACCGCACCCCCGGCAACACGGCGCCGGCGTTCAAAGTGAAGACGCCATTGCCATCGTTATGATAAATCTGGGAGACCAAGGTATAAGTCGGCAATGCGGGGTTTCCACTAACCACGTAGCCTGTCAGCAGAATATCAAGGCGGCCATCGTTGTCGCAATCCCCCGAGGCCGCGGTCCCTTGCGTAATTATCGGCAGCCCGGCGTTGAGGTTGGTGAAGAGCAAGGGTGTCACGAAAGTCATGTCGCTCCCTGTGGCCACGCCCATGCTGTTGGAGGCGACCGCGCGGAAGTGCCAGGTCAGACCTGGTGTCAGATTGCTGATCATTGCGCTGACGGGGTAATTCCCCCATGTGGCGGACATATTTGTGGTGGAAGTGAGGTTGCCGTAGTTCGTGTCAATGCCCCACTGGAACCAGGCAGTGGTGGCCAAGCCGTCGGCATTGACCAAAGCGTTCAGCGCCGCCCCGCAGGGCGAAAGGCCCGTGGCGGGAGAAGTGGTCGCGATCGGCGCTCCGCGCTGCGGCGAGGCAAACACAGGGGCGCTGCTCAGGGTGATGGCCGCCAGCAGGGCGGAGCGGATGGGGGTGAGGAATGTTTTCATGGCATGGTTTGGGTGCGGGCAGGGGGCGGGTTTGGGGTGCAGAGAAGGCGGGCGCAGAATGGGTTCGGCGGGCCGCAAGCAATTGGTTGCTGGGTGTTCATCAATCGATAGGATATAATCTGGTCTTGCCGCGGAACGCCACTCCGGCAGCAAGCCAATCGAGAGGTCGCGATGGAGTGTTCATCCCCGATGGCAAATCCCAAGTTTGGTTAATAAGGATTATTTATTCATAAAGCACTCAATGCAATAAAAATCTAATGAAAATTGCCTTGACCAATTCGTTTAAGGACGTAATCTATAGACGATTGCAAACGTAATCGCAAAGGAGGTTAAATGAAGAAATGGCCAGGCATCCCGGAAACGGAGCGCAAAAGGAGGAGGGATTTGGCGGAAAGCGGATTCACCCTGGTGGAAATGCTGGTGGTCATCGCCATCATCTCCATTTTGGCGGCGCTGCTTTTGCCGGCGTTGGGCAGGAGCAAGGACCAGGCCAAACGCGCCGGCTGCAAAAACAACGAGAGGCAGCAGTTCCTGGCTTTGCTCATGTACTCGGATGAGAACCACGACCGCCTGCCGGACAACGAGGACCTCGCCGTCATGCCCTGGGACATGCTGGCCACCAATGGCGATCAACTGGCGTTCTGTGGCGCCACTCCCAAGGTGTGGTATGACCCCGGCACGGCCTCCAGATTTGACGACGGCGACTTTCAGGCGTTGTGGAATTTTTGCAGCAACCATGCCGTGCCCATCCGAGTGGTGGGATACGCCCAGACATTTCCCGGCACGCAGAGTTATGATTCGTCCACCCTGACGTCCTTTGAGGCCAATATTAATGAGCGCCTCGCCCCGGCAGGACGGATTGACAACCGCCCGCTCATCGCGTGTGGCACGCTCGCCGCTCCCGTCGTCAACCCCAGCACCAACCTGGCGACCGAGCTGACCTACAACTGGACAGCCATCCAGGGCAATTATTCCAAGAAATTCTGCAGCGCCCATTTGCAAAGCGCGGCCATCCCTTCGGGCGCCAACATCGGGATGTTGGACGGCCATGTGGAGTGGCACAACTTCCCGCAGTTGACTCCGCGGGCGGGCTTCAGTTCCGCGTTTTTTTATTACTAGCCCGCCGCCGCCCAACGACCCTTTGACTTTCAAAACGGGCAACAAGCCGTCACAAACGGACTGGAAATTTGGGCGTGCCGCCCCTGAGCTGCTCCGTATTGGATCGTAGTCATTGGCGCCATGCCTGCCGACTCACCGGAAGGGTGAGTTGGCAGGGCGGCGCTGGCGCGCCGCCTAAAAAAAAGGGCGAAGCGGCAGCTTCGCCCTGGCAAACTAAGGAATATTCGGTCTAATCACGGAACAGCAACGGGGCCATTTCATGCAGGCTGCGCCGCCAAGTCAGGAACTCGTGGGCCGTGTTGGGCGACACGTAGGCGGTGTTCTTGACGCCAATCGCCTCGAGGGCATCGTGATTGGAGTTGATGCTGGCGGGGTTCTCGCGGCTGCCGCAACTGCAGAACACGACTTTGACCTTCTCTTTGAAACCGGGCGTATTATTGACATCGTCCGGGCTGATGACGCCGCCGCTCAAGAGACCGATGTGGGAGAATACGTCGAGATGCTTGAGGGTGATGCTGTGAGTCTCCATGCCGCCCATGGACAGGCCGGCCATGCCGCGGTGCGGCTGATCAGCGAGGGTGCGGAAGTTGGCGTCAACAAAGGGGATCAGTTCATCAACGAGGAGGTGGTCGAAGGCATCGTTGCTCCCGAAGCCACCCATCCCGCCGCGTCCGCCGCCAAAGGCGCCGCGTCCGCCTCCGGGAGCTCCCGCGCCCGGCGCACCTTCAGGAACCGCTGCGCCTGTCCGAATCAATTCGGTAACAGGGGCTGCGCTTGCTCCGCGCCGAACAGGTGCTGCATCAGCAGGCGGGGCACCGCCCGGACCGCCCGGTCCACCCGGTCCGCGGCCGCGGCCGCGGCCGCGGCCCCCGGGGCCCATGCCTTCGTTGGTCAGGCCGTAGGTCATGACGATGATGAAGGGGGTCGTCTTGTTTTCGGCGATCAGGTTGTCCATGATTAGATTGGCGTGGCCCTGGTTCCACCAGGCGGTTTCATCCTCGCCCCAGCCGTGTTGCAAGTAGAGCACCGCGTAGCGCTTGTTCGGGTTCTTGTCGTAGTCCGGCGGCGTATAGACAAAGGCGCGGCACATCTTGCCGGTGGTCTTGGAGGGGAAGATAATCATCTGCACTTTGCCGTGGGGAACATCCTTGAAGGCGTAGAAGTCCGCATCATGAGCGGGGATTTCGATGCCGCTTTCCCAACGGGTCGAACCGTAGAAGTTCAACGTGCCGGGATCGTTGAACATCCCGCCGTCAATCGTGAGATGGTAGTAGTGGAAGCCTTCATCCATCGGTCCTGCTGTGGTGCCCATCCAGACACCGTCCTCGCCTTTGGTGAGGGGGGTCCCGCCGCGTCCGCCCAGGCCAAGGCTCACGGTGATGTGCTGGGCGTTGGTCGCCCCCTCGATGCGGAAGCGCGCGTAGCGTTGGGAGTTGACTTGCGGGTATTGCTGGCCGGGTTGGTTCAAGCTCGAGGGCTTGAAATCCTCCACCGCCGGTTCGTTAGTTTGTGCCATGGCTGAAAGACCAGCCAGGAATGCGACACCTAGAATTGCTGTTTTCATGATGATTTCTTCCTCAATTTTGTTTTTGAATGCAAGCTTTTATTTTTTAATTTTGGAAGAGCAACTGGGAGAAGTAATACAAGCTGCGTTTCCAGCTCGTAAAATCGTGGGCCGAGTCCGGGGAGACGTAATAGACGGCTTTGATGCCGGCCTGGGTCAGCGCGTCGGCGGCGAGCTTGATGCCCTCCGGGCCGCTGGGGGCGGTGCCGCCGCCACGGGGAGCGGAGCTTTCCCTGCTGCCGAAACTCATATAGACGAGTTTGACGTTCTTTTTGAAGGCGCCCATATCGGTGATGTTCTCCGGGAGGATGTTGCCGCCGCTGAAGACCCCGACATAGCTGAACTTGTCGGCGTTGGCCGGAGCGATGGAGCGGGTTTGCATGCCGCCCATGGAGAGGCCGGCCAGAGCGCGGTGTTGGGCGTCGGCAGACACGGAATAGTGCGACTCGATATACGGGATGATGTCCTTAAGCAAGTCGTTCTCGAAGTTCTTTCCCGTGCCATCGCCAAACCCGCCGCGCCCGCCGCGGCGAGCTGCCCCGGGGGCGCCAGGAGCCGCACCGGGTCCGCCGGGAGGACCAAAGCCGCCGCGGCGATCCGCCTCCGCGTTGGTCGAGGCATTGCCGTTGGGGAAGACGACGATCATTGGCCCGATCTTCTTGTCGGCAAGAAGATTGTCGAGGATGACGTTGGCATGGCCACTGTCAACCCAGACGCGTTCATTCTGGCCGGCGCCGTGGATCAGATAGAGCACGGGATACTTCTTGTCATTGGAATAACCGGGCGGAGTATAGACCTGCATCCAGCGCTTGAAATCCACCGCGACGGCCGGGGCATCATACTGCACCCTTTCAACCTTGCCCTTCTCGATCCCCTCGCGGGCCACGTCAAAGCCTTGCGGCGGCACCGGAAAGCTTTGTGGTGAGGGCTGCTCGGCGGCAGGCAGTTGGGATGTGGTGATCATAAAGACGCCCAAACCCAGCAGCGAACCAATGCTTCGTTTTGACATAACAGCTTTCATAATAGTAGTTGAGGTGACGACGCCCAATTATTGTTGTTCATCAAAGTTTTTGCAAGCTTTGCCGCCAGGAAAGCGACTTGAAAGCAGTTTGGTTCTGAAACTTCGGCCAACCGTCATTCCAATCACGCTGCCGATGATGGCTCCGGCGGTAAATTCGGAAAACCAATGGATGGTCACGGAAACGGCCAGCCCAATGTAAAACGCGTAAAGCAATCCGAAGAGGACAACTACCTTGCTCCTGCGATAAAGCATGATGAGGCAGAGCGCCATGGAAAACGCCACGGTGGTGTGCCCAGACGGCCAACCCCAGAAGATGCCGCCTCTGAGAAAGCCAAACTGAAAACCGTGGCTGGAATCCACCAGCGCCGGGCCATTCTGCCCCAGCATTCCAGCATGTCCGTGAAATGGCGGCGGACGGCGTCCGGTGATGGCCTTGTTGCAGGTCGTAATCAAATACGCGAGGAAGGCGGCCTGCCCCAAAGCCCAAGCGGTTGTGATGAGGCGGCGATTCTTTGAGGCCAGGCCGGCAACCAAAACGGCCAAAGGCCACAGCACGGGCATGAACATTCCGAGGGCAAGGGCCGGTCGGGCCAGCTCAAAAAACGCCCCGACGCGCGTCCAGCGATAATACGCCCAATCGCCGCCGGAGGTGACAATGATAATCGTCAAGATAACGGCCGAGGCATACCACAGAAGGTTGCGGCCGCTGAAAATAGCTAGGACATTCCGCGGAAGCTGATAAAACAGATCGCACACGGCTCCTCTGCGTCATTTCAGGCCGCGATCTTCCAGCATGGGACCGACGTCAGGGGCTTTGCCAAAGAAAGCGCGAAACATGGCGGCGTAGTCCCGGGTCTGGCCGCGGGAGAGGATCAAGTCGCGGAAGCGCTGGCCGTTGGCGCGGGTCATGCCGCCATGCGCCGTGAACCAGGCAAAGGCATCGTCATCGAGCATGACGGTCCATTGGTAGGCGTAATATCCCGCGGCATAGCCATTGGCCCATATATGCAAAAAATAACTGGAGCGGTATCGCGGGGGGATGTCCGAGAAGTCGGTATGGGTGCGCGCCAGGGCCTGTTGTTCGAAAGCATTGGCGTCGCGCACAGTTGTGTCAACGCCGATCTCATGCCACTGCATGTCCAGTTCGGAGGCCGCGAGGAGTTCGCCCAGGTCGTAGCCTTGCCCCCAGGTGCGGGATTTCTTGATCTTATCCACCAGGGCCTGGGAAATCGGTTCGCCTGTCTTATAGTTGACGGCATAATGTTTGAGGACCGCGGGATAGAGCGCCCAGTGCTCGTTAAATTGCGATGGAAACTCGACCCAGTCCCGCGCGGTGTTCACGCCGGAGAGGCTGGGATATTGCTGGTCGGCAAAGAGGCCATGGAGCGCGTGGCCAAATTCGTGAAACATGGTGGTGACGTCATCGAAAGTCAGCAAGGCCGGCTGGCCGGGGGCAGGCTGGGAGAAGTTGGCGACGTTGTAGACGACCGGTTTGGTTCCCAGCAAATGGGATTGCTGAACGAAGGTGTCCATCCACGCGCCGCCCGATTTGTTGTCCCGCTTGAAGTAGTCGAAATAGATGAGACCCAGTTGCGAGCCGTCCTGGTCGAAGACATCGAAAACGCGGACATCCGGGTGATAAACGGGCAGGTCGTGGCGTTCCTTGAAAGTGAGGCCG
>Ga0326727_10010266_pt1 | contig 22411 bp, 18 predicted proteins | sample MB2enrmetagenome_FD_207643 | JGI IMG/M metagenome (GOLD analysis project Ga0326727, IMG submission 207643) | Lab enriched peat soil microbial communities from McLean, Ithaca, NY, United States - MB29MY | ecosystem: Environmental > Terrestrial > Soil > Wetlands > Peat | place: USA: New York...
TGGCAACTTCCCGTCGGCCGGGGCTCCGCGCGAGGCCGGCGCGACCTTCACCAGCGACAGGGACCCGTCGGACCAGAAGAGGCTCATCAGTCCGGGGCCGGCTTCCTCGACGGCGCGGATCGTCTTGACAGGCTTGGCCGCGGCATGGCTGCTGCCGCTCTTTGCAACAGCCGGCGGCGGCCCCGCGGGGGCGCCCGCCCAGGGAATCTCTCCCGCGGCCTCACTGCTCCGCAGGTCCACCAACGGCAGGCTGCCGTCCTGGCGGACGGTAAAGGCGGCCGCCCATTTCTCGCAGCCGTTCTCGTCCAAGGCAAGGTCCACGCCCAGCCCCTCGGCCGGGATTTCGGCCAAGACGCGGATCCCGGCCGGCAGGAAGAGCGGAACCGTCTTGGCCAGGATCAACACCAGGATCCCCAAGACGCTGACGATGACCAGACCCCCGCCGGCCGTAATCACCCAGCGGGCGATCCGGTCGCGGCGATTGACCCTTTGCAGCACGGTCCGGCTCGAAGGGGTCACGCAAACTCCCGTGGGAAAAAGGGGACAGTCCCCATTTGTGCGCAGCCGGGCACCGAGCGGGGCTTGGTCGCGGGCCGTTCCCGCAAATGGCACCCGGAGGGCACCCGGTCCCCTTTTCCTCTCCCTACTCCAGCGCCTTCAGGTTCTTTTCGATCATGCGTCCCGGCAGCGCGCCGAAACCGTCCTTGACGACCAGGTCTTGCCCCTCCTTCGATATGACGAACTTGAGGAACTCCTTCACCAAGGGGGGCAGGGACTCGCCGGGCTTCTTGGCCACGTAGATGTACAACGTGCGGCCGATCGGATAATCGCCGCGAATGGCGTTCTCGAACGTCGGCTCGACCAAAGCCCCCTCGGCGTCCTTGGCCAGCGGGACGGCGCGGACCTCCGAAGTCTTGTAGCCGATCCCCGAGTAGCCGATGCCCAAGCGGTCCTTCGCCACGCTCTGCACCACCCCCGCCGAGCCGGGTTGCTCCTTGACCGTCTCCTTGTAGTCGCCCTTGAGGAAGACGTGCTCCTTGAAGTAGGCATAAGTGCCGCTGGCTGAGTTGCGGCCGTAGAGGCTGATGGGCAGGTTGGCCCAGTTGCCCGCCACCCCCGCCTGGCCCCATGTGGTCACGTCGGCGAAGCCCCTCTTGCGGGTCTTCGAGAAGATCGAATCCAGTTGGGCCAGGGTGAAGCCGCGGACGGGATTGTCCTTGTGGACATAGACGGCCAGGCAATCCAGGGCCACGTCGATCCGCGTGGGCCGGAACCCCCGCTTCGCCTCGAAGGCATCCTCCTCCGAGGCCGTCATCTTCCGCGACATCGGCCCCAGCAGGGCGGTGCCCTCGGTCAAGGCGGGCGGGGCGGTGGCCGAGCCCTTGCTCTCGATCTGCGGCTGGACGTTCGGATACATCTTGCAGAACGCCTCGGCCCACATCGGCGTCAAGTTGCCGAGCGTGTCGGAGCCCTTGCTCGTGAGGTTGCCGGAAAGATCGCCGGTCCGCTCGTAGGGCGCCGGCCCTGACCCCGTGGGCTCCGCAGCCAGGACCGCGACTGCGAGCAGCCCTGAGGCTGCGGCAGCCAAGAATGTCACGCAGTATGCCGCCGCCCGCCACCCGCCGCTCGCGAAACAAAATCCGCTCATCTTGGCCCCCCCAAAAAAGAATCCCTTGTGCCTGCCGAACCTGGGAACGTTCCCGCTAGCCCACCATCGGAATGCTAGCGGCGATTTATTAGAGACCGGACAAAACCGCGTTAGTTGTCGGTTAGCCAAGAGGGGGCTGTGTCGTGATACACAAAACGGGGGGGCAGTTCCTCGCACAGGCCGAACATCCTATTGCACTGGCCGGCCAAAACTCGTAAAGTCCGCACGCTGCCGCGCCACCTGGAGTCACGGGGAAGTCCATGCCCGCCGACCGCAAGATTCTCTACCTCTGTGGTGGGGCACAGAGCAGCGGCTCGACGCTTGTGTCCTGGTGTTTTCTGCAGCGCCGGGATATGGATGGGGTTCTGGACGCCGCCCCCGATCTGCTGCCTTCGCTGGATCCGGACCTGGGTAGGCCGCTGACGTGGTACAAGACCACGATCGTCTGTTTTCGCTTGTGCGATCTGGCCGACTACTATCGCGACCAGGGATGGGAGGTCCACCCGCTGCTGGTTGTCCGCGATGTCCGCAGTGTCTGGCCGTCGCTGGTCAGGAAATCGTACGGCTCCAACGGCATCACGGCGGAAGACCCGCCCGTGCGGATGCGGCTCCGCAGGTTCCTGGACGATTGGCAGCAATTCCGCGCGAACGGCTGGCCGATGCTGCGGTATGAAGAGCTGGTGGGCCATCCGCAACGGGCGCTCGAAGCGGCCTGTGACCGGCTTGGGCTGCCGTGGGACGAAGCGATGCTCACCTGGCCCAAGCGCTTGGAGGACATTGCCGACTGCCAACTGGGCAACAAGACCTTTTGGAACACCCGTGCGTCCAATCTTCTCGACACGCTGGCCTCGTACGCCAAGCAGGCCAAGACAATGCTAATGCCCGCCATGGATCTCCGCTGGCTGGAAGACGAGTTTCGCGAGTTCAATGCGGCCAACGGATATCCCCTGCACATTGAAGTGCCGGCCGGTAGTGCGACGGCCTCGCCGCCGCTGAGCTTTGCGGCAACCCGCCGTTACCGCTGGGAGACTGCGCGGCGGCCGGTCCGGCGGCTGCTCTTGATGCTGGGCTTCCAGAACCGGTCGCTGATCGAGCGCTGTTCGCTGAAGCAGCGGCGGGCGTGAGGCAACAGCCCCAAAGAGCCGCAGCCATGCTCTTCTGGAAACGCTCGCCGTCGGTCTTGCGGATCGACGCGCCGCGGCGGCGGGCGACGGGCAGGGGCGTGCGCGTCTCGGCCGCCGTCGACGGCCGCACCATCTGGTTCGAATCGGCAGACGCGGAACTCGCGGCGTCGCCCGAGGCGTTCGGGTCGCTGCTGCTCATTCCGGCTCTGCACTGGCGGCGGCCGCTGGCCATCCGCCCCAGCGTTTGCGCCGTCTGGGCCGCCGGCGTGCAGCGGATCGTGCCGCTGGTCTCAGGCTGGTGGGGCTACGAGCCCCTGCCCCTCCAGCTCACGACGGCCGCCACCGCGCCTGTGCCCCGCCAGCGCACGGCCCTCTGTTTCAGCGGCGGCGTGGATTCGTTCTTCACGCTCCTGCGCGGTCCGCGGCCGGTCGATCTGCTGGTGTGCGCCGTCGGCTACGACGTGAAACTCCGCGATGCCAAGCGTTGCGCGATGGTCGAAGGCGCGGTGCGGGCCGTGGCCGCCGAAATGGGCCGGCGGGCCGTGCTGGTGACTTCCAACCTGCGACGGCATCGGGCGGTGCGGCGCGTGCCCTGGCTGCGATCTTGCGGCGGCGCACTGGCCGCGCTGGGCCACGTCCTCAGCGGCGAGGCAGGGAGGCTTGTGATCTCCGCGGGCCTGCAACTGGCGGACGACTATCCCGCGGGCTCGCGCTGGGACGTCGATCCGTACTTCTCGTCCGCCGCAGTGAAAATCGAACATGCCGGCGCCGAATTCGGGCGCGCCGAGAAGCTCCGCAGCATCGCGGACGAGGATATCGTACGCCGGCACCTGCGCGTGTGCTGGGAAAACCGCAACAGCCGGAGCAACTGCTGCCAGTGCGAAAAGTGCGCGCGCACAATGCTGATCCTGGAAAGCTGCGGGCAGTTGGGCCGCTACGACAGCTTCGCCGGCGGCCGCGGCCTGCTCGATACGCTGGAGCGCCTGGCCGCAGTGCCCGATCTCGTCAGGCCGGTCTACGAATCGCTGCTTCACGGCGGGCCGTCGGAGCCCTACGCGACGGCCGTGCGGCGGCTGCTGGCAAGAAGCGGCCCGGCCTGCGGCCCGGCCTGCCGCCCGTAGCCTGTGCCGTTTCCAGCAAACGAGATGCTTCCCGCTTCAGGAATAGCGATGGCAGCGACGATAACGATTATAGCGATCCTGCGCGCGGCGCAGAACCTGGGCGATGCCGATGGCCATGTCAAACACGCGCCTGCTCCCGTTGGACGCGTTTGCGCTGGTTTTCGAGCCGCTGGCCGGCAAACGGATCGGCTACGTCCGCCCCTACGGCAACGTGGGCGACGCCTTGATCGAGTGGGCCACGCGGCAGTTGTTCCAGGCCTTTGCGGTCGATTGGCGATTTTGCAATCCGGAAGCGGACGGCGCCCGCGACTTCGACGCGCTGGTCTTCGGCGGCGGCGGCAACATGGGCACGCGCTACCGCGACAACTGGGAGCTGCGCGGCAAGGTCCTCGCGCTGGGACTGCCCGTAACCATCTTCCCCCAGTCGTTCACCTCGCCGGAAGAACGCCTCTACCAGCGGGTCTACGTCCGCGAGCGCGCCAGCGCGGCGTTCTGCCCGCAAGCCATCTTGGCGCCCGACCTGGCTTTGGGCCTGCAGTGTGCCGCGCGGCGGACCGCGACGCGGGGCCTCGGCGTTTTCTTGCGGCGCGATTCCGAACGCCCCGCGGGGCTCCGCTGGTTCAGCCGCGATCCCGTGCGGCTGTGCAGCACGCCGCGGGAGTATCTGGAGCTGGCCGCAAGTTACGAGCGCATCGTCACGGACCGGCTGCATTTCGCGATCTGCGGCTTGCTGGCCTGCCGGCAGACCACGCTGCTGGCCAATGACTATCACAAGAACGAGTCGATGTATGAAACGTGGCTGAAGGCCCTGGGGTGCCGCTTCGCCAGAAACGTCCACGCCGCCCTGGGGCGACGAGAAGCCGCATGAGCGCGCGGCTGTCGGGATGAACCGTCACAGCGGCTCCCGCTTCCGCTCGGTGTTCAGTTCCGGCCCCACCTTGCGGCGCTTGTAGGTTACGCTGTACTGGACAAGCTGCTTCTTGCCCGGCTGGAGGTCGAGGAAATACTTGACGTGCTGCTGGTCCACGCGCTCCACGCGGCCGGGAACCTGGTGCAGATCGACATAGGCCCCGGCCTGATTGCTGCCCCAGTCCTTGGGCGGCTGGCCCTCGCCCCAGAGCACCACGTCGGCCTCGAACTGCCGTTCCAGCTCCACCTTGGCTGGCACCGGCTTGCCGCAGGCCAACTCCTCCTCGTAGAAGAACGTCTCGTCGTAGTCCAGCAAGTCGTAGTAGAGCACGAACTTGTCGTCCAGCCGCCGCTTGTACTGCCTGGCCACGACCTTGCCGACCTGCTGGTCCTTGAGCCTGCGGACGATGCTGATGTCCTGGTCCGGCCCGACGTTCACTTCCACCCGGTCGCCGATGGGGACGTACTTGGTCGCGGTGCCGCCGACGTAGGCCAGGTCCTTGCTCTGGTACTCGGAGAAGAGCCGCACCATGCCGTTGGGCAGCGGCGAGAGGCCCAGGTTCTCCATCCCGGAAAGTTTCTTCTCCTTGCCCTGCTCGTCCAGCAGTTTGACGTTCTTGAAGCGGTAGAACTTGGTGAAAGACTCCCTCACCCCCGGCCCCTCTCCCAGGGACGGGCGAGGGGAGCCTTGAGCGCGGTCGGTGAGCTTGTAGACCGTTTCCAGCGGCACTTCGGCCACCTTCAGGGCCACCAGCCGCTTGGGTTCCTTATCCTTGATGTCCTCGCGGCCTTCGATGGTGAAGAGGAAATATTCGGAAAGGCCCTGCTTGATGACCTGTTTCTTCCGTTCCGGCTTTCGCGGGCCAGAGCTGCGGCCCGAGTCGTCCTTCAGGTCCAGAGCCAGTCCATCGCCAGCCTGTAAAGCATCGTCGAAGTCGGCTTCGACCTGCCGCCGGTGTTCCGGCAACAACTCTTTCCACTTCCCGGGCGGTGGCCTGCGGGCCAAGTCGGCGATTTTCTCGACCAGGTTGATCGTGCCCACCACCATTCGCGTCTGGGCGTTGTCGTACAACTCGCCGGAGTTGTTCGTCACCCGCACGTAGCCGGTCAGGTTGAGCTTCGTCTCATCCTCGTTGGCGATGCCCACGTAATCCGCCGCCCAGGTGATGCCGCTGGTAAAGTAGCGGATTTCGACGGGAATCTTCCCGGCCATCTGGCTCTTGACGTTCCACTGCAGGGCGTCGCTGCGGCCCGCCGGAAAGGTCGTGTCCACCAGGTCCACTTTGTCCTGGTGATCGAGGATGCGGAACTCGATCGAGGTCGGGTCGATAAGCGTGTTGGCCCAGGAGAACTGGATGCGGTTGACGCCTTCCTTAACGGTCAGGAGCCGGTGCTCCCGGACCATGGTGATGTCTTCGGAGTTGTAGATGGTCAGTTGCGTGCCCTCGCGGCTGGGCAGGGTCACCAGGTCCACGGCGGCGGTGGCCCGGGCGGCCAGGCCCGCCACCAGCGCCACTGCCAGCCAACACGTGCGTCTCTGCATAAAAGAACTCCTGGCTTTGTCACCAATTCTACCTTCAGGCCGGCGCCTCTGCCTTCCAGTTTGACGACCGGCGAACAATAATGGTTCCCTAGCCGGACCGGCACGGCCGGGCGCCGACTGTCCGTTAAGATAGGCAATCTGCCCGTCAGGGTGCCGGCTTCGTCCCAGGGCAAGACCAACGGGCCGGAAGAAGGCGCCCACGGCGAACTGAGAAGGCCCAGGCTTCACCCTCTCTGCCCATTCCCGATTGTTCCACCGCTCGGTGGCGCGGGCGTCTCTATACGAGGCGGTATCTGGCCCGACCTGGCCACTAGCGAGCCTGGTCGGACCGCAAGCCCTTGGGCGCCGAGGAGGCGGGCGAAAACTTGGCCAGCACCAGCCCCCCCTTGCCGGCGTTCGGGTAGGGGTTCTTCAGCGGCCAGCCCGGCCCCGGGGAATGTCCGGCCACCCATATCGAGCCGTCCGGGCCGAAAGCGTTGGCGCGGAGATTCGCGCCATCGCCTCCCATGTAGGTCGAATAGAGGAGCATGCCCAGGTCGTTGGACAGCAGCGAGAAGACCGCGTTGTTCTTTCCGTGCAGGCTCGGCTGAAAGCAGCCGGCGGTAACGGGGTAATCGGGTGACGTGGTGCCCCATCCGCTGGTGATCAGCACGCTGCCGTCCTTGCCCACCGAGAGGGTGTCCGGGCCGTTGATCTCGTCTCCCCTTCCGCCGAGGTACGTACATGCCAGCAGCTTCCCCGTAGGGGAAAGCTTGACGATGCCGAAATCCGTCTTGCCGCCGCCGTATTTCCGCTGAAAGGCGCCGGGGGTCGTGGGCCAGCCGTCTTCCACGCAGCAGGTCGCGAAGATGTTGCCGTGGGAATCCAACGCGACATCGTGCGTCCTGGGGACCGACCACCGCCCCGCGCCCAGGTAAGTCCCGAAAATCAGTTTCGACCCGTCGGCGGAGAACTTGCCCAGCCAGGAGGACTTGGGCTTATCGCTCAGCACGCCGGGAGTCGTCGGCATGTCCTTGGATGAGGTGCCGGTGAAGACCACCGGGCAGTGGTCGGGCCCGACGCAGAGGCTGGCCTCCAGGGCGTTGCCGCCGCTGCCGCCGATGTAGGTCGCCCAGAAGACCTGCTTCCCGTCGCTGGAAACCTTCATGATGCCCAGGTCCTCGACGCGACCCGGCGGCGTGCGGCCTGCATGGGGCCGCTTGCAGTAGGCGTTGGCGAACCAACTTGCCGGCAACTCCCCGGCGGAATCCTGCAACCACCCGAACGTCAGGTAGAGATTGTCTTCCTCGTCGATCGCCAGGTCGCGGCACTCGATGTTGCTGCCGACATAACTGCCCCACAGGACCTGCGCGCCGTCGGCGCTGAGCTTGACGATGTAGCCGTTGGCCCCCACGTATTCCTCGCCGGGGATCTTCGCGTTGCTGGTGCGGGCTAGCGGTCTCGGCTGGAAGGCGTCGGGCGACACGGGCATCCCCACGCCGCCGATCCCCGCCGCGTAGACGCAGCCCTGGCTGTCCACCTTGACCGAATAGGGGCGGTCGTGCCCCGGGCTCCCCACCAGCGTGGACCAGAGCAGTTTTCCTTCGGGCGACCACTTGGAAATGGCCATGTCGGCCTCGCCGTGGAACGTGCGGTCGTAGGCCCCCGCGGTGGTCGGATACTGCGCGTCCCACGTGGATCCGGCAAGGTAGACGTTGCCCCGGGCATCGACGGTCATTCCCCGGCAGTCCATCTTCTTGCCGAAGAACGTGGAGAATGCGAGAGTCCATCCCTGGCCGCCGGGTTTCGCCACCTGGCCGGACAGCGTGCCGCTCGGGCCGACCGCCTCCGGCGGCATGGTGCTCACGATGTCGTCGCCCAGCGCCAAGCCCGGCCCCACACCCCACGGCAGGCGCGAGACATCCAGGCCCACGACGACCCCGCCCGCGATCACAGCCGCCACGAGTAGCTTTGTCGCCTTGCGCATGGCTCTTCCCGGCTTAACCACTTACGAGCCCGGTTTCTTTTCGAGCGGAGGGCACGGGATTCGAACCCGCAACCCCTTGCGGGGCACCACATTTCCAGTGTGGCCGCTAGCCATTCGCTTACCCTCCGAAAGCATTGACTCTACGTTAGTTTGCGCTCCACGCCCGCGTCGGTCAAGCAGCGGTCCGCGAGCCTGCATGCCGCGGCTGGGGTAGCCTACGTTAGAGGCATTAGTAGCCAACCTTTTTGGGTATGGCGCTGCGTTGTGGATTATGGTACAGGGTGCCCTCAACTTGGCGAGAACAAAGAATGGAGCCGTTTGAGCTAACCGAACCATTCGAGACCGACGACGGGTCGCTGGACGGCGCCGACGCAGACCTATGCTTCTGCCTCGGGGTCGAGTGGGCGATGTTCCGACAAAAGCTCCTGTCCGGCCGCCGGTTTCGGGAAGTGGCCATCAGCAAGAATGCGGATCGGCTCGTGCGCATGGCGGAACGACAGGGGCGCTTCGTCGAGCACCATCCTTATGCGGACGGGTGGACGGAAATCATTGTCGGTGACTACCTGTCCTGATTCGGATCTAGCAATACCCAGGTCGCCACCTCCCGGCACTTAGGACACGTGGGGAATTTCCGCCCCTTGGGAATAGTCCGCTCCGCTGGGTGGCCGCATTGCCCGTTCGACCGGTAGAGCCCTGAGACCTGGCAGGTGTCCTCCGTATGGAATACGACCGCTTCGCCGTGGGGCCCGGCATTGGGGGCCGCGGGGACCGGGAACGTGTACGCCTCATGGAACATTGGGTGTGCCACGTTGTTGATTACGGATACGCCCGCCACGTTCCGCAGTGCCTTGGCTGCCTGGTCATAGGCCCGGTCACTGTCGCCGAGGGTAAGCCCCTCCCCCTTGATCTTTGCATCGGCCGCGATGAGATCGAGGTTGCGACGGGCAACGTCGTGCCCGACACCCAGCTCAAGGGCGCGGCGCAGGGCGGGGGGTGGGGCGGTCACGATGCAGATCCGCGATCGGTGCTCCTTCACAATCTGTTGCCAGTCCGTCGCGCCGAAGAGGGGCGCGCCGAAGTCTTGGTGATCGGCGGCGGGAACGTGCTTGCTATAGTCAGCGACGAACACGAGCTCGCGCACGCCGCGGTTGACGAGGCTCTCGCGAATGATCCTTTGTTTGACGCGCAGCATCGGTCCGTCGACATGCGGGCCACTCTGGGCTAGCAGGCCACTCACCGTCACGATGACGATCGTGGTGCCCGGCTCACGGCCGATTGCCTCAACGAAGTGCTGCTCCGCCGCTTCGTCGTGTACCCCCCCGTGGTCACCATCGGCTACCCCGCCAATGACGCGAAACTCCTGAAAGCGCGGCGCCAGCGTCGGATTATCCTGGTACTCGCGGATGAGAGCTGCGTTCGAGGTCACTATGCAAACCCTGCTGGTGGGCCGCGCAGCGATCCCAAGCCCGGCGTAGGCGCCGCTGGAGCCCTCGGGTATCAGCACGATGTCGTTCTTGCAGACGATGGGCATTCCGTTCCGAACCTTGGCCGTGGCCAGAAAGGACGCGACCAGCTTCTTCTCCGTACGGTTGTTGTACATTTGACGCCCGAAGCGCGTGCTGGTCGAGTACGTGCAAATAGGTTCGAGGTGGTCACGATGCCATTCCTGCCATTCCTGGACCAGGCGCAGCAACGCGGGGCGAGCAGCCTCGGCGTCGCTGCTCCCGAAAAGCCTCTCAGCCGTCTCGGGCATGTGGAGCAGCACCTCGCCCACGGGCAAGACGCCCAGCGGAGCCCGGTCATCGCTCACCGTGGTTTGATCCTCCGAGAGAAACCCGGAAGAGTCCTTTGGGAGGCGATGAATGTCTCCATGTTGCGCGCCAAGGACGTGGGTGTACTCGCCGAGATTGATTCTCCGACGCAAGAATAAGAAGCTTACGAAATCCATGGCTTTCTCCCCTCCGATGGTACGACGAGATTCGGCATTGGCCTTTGACGCAAAAGGTAGGATTACTGCACCTGGCACTATTCGCGCGCCAGAAGTCCGTCGGTTGCGGTACTAGGTCGCTCGGCCGCCGAATTGCGGACCCGCCGCGGGAGGGAGCAGCCCAAGATGTGCGTCAGCGAGGCGGTGGGAGAGGCGGTAGGCGAAGGACTTCCTCAAAATCCACAACTTCATCCTACCAGCAACAAAGTGTTTTTGCAATCCGTTTGCCGGTGGCGCGCGACTGCGGCGCACACCGCCCAAGCTGGGCGGGTCGTTTAGTCGGGGGCAGGGGCGAGCCTTAACCGAGAGGACGCCGGGACGGGGACGCACGGCTCGCAACGGGCGTCGGAAGGGGGCGCGGCGAATGCTTCCCTTCGACAGCCCCTTGCGTGCTCAGCCTCTTCTGTCGGGATTGGCACCAATAGGAGTGATAGACCAGCTGAAGACGCGGTTTTGTCCCGTCTCGCTGTGGGCGGGGCTCTGCCATTGCGTACCAGAGCTGGCTGTGGAGTGACCGAAAACACCCTAACTGTCTTCTCCATTTCCCCCAAGTACCCCAACCAAAAACCCATCGTTCGTGGCGTTGAACACAGCAAGCTCAACGTGGCCGAGCTTCTGTAACTCGCCCCAAACGGTTCCCGGCAGCGATGATCGGGGGGGCGTTCTATTTTGGGTTGGTCCCGGCCCGGCGTTCCCCGCTCGGATTACGCCGTGGACGTATGGGTTGCCGCGGATGCGCCGCAGAGTGGTCGTGATTCCGACCACCAGCCGCAAAGGCCCCGGGCGCCGAGTGCCCGGCTGTTGGGCTGTTGGGAGTTCGCGCGTCTTGAGGGTCTGGAGGCCGGCTGTCCGAGCAGGACAATCCTCTCTGCCGGGCCTGTCCAATGATCTGAGCCAAGCCGCCGGCACCAGAACGGCCGGCGTTCTCTTGCGCGGCCGCGTCCGCGATTCCCGAAAAGGCCCTGTCTGGCCGTGCGTGGGCCGCACCGAAGCCGCAATTCCAGGGGCAATGCAGCCGTCGTCGGTGGCGCTAGCCGGCATTCTGGCAGGCTACGTGTAGCCGCGCGCAACAGGCGCGCAAGACCAACCACCAAATGCAACGACTTATGCCCGGCACTGACCGAAAGTGCCAGATCACAAGTCGTTGCTGTTTCTATAATTACGGAATTGGCAATGACTTAGCGCGGCGCGCTGGACCGATTTCCAGTGTGGCCGCTAGCCATTCGCTTATCCTCCGATAGCGCCCGCCCGGCACTGTCCTGCGCGGCGAGCCACCCTAGTCCCCTTTGGACCCGGAGATCAGATCGATGAACTCGCGGTTGGACTTGAACTTGGCCAGCTTGGCGGTCAACTGCTCCATCGCGTCGACCGGGTGCATGGTGGCCAGCGTCCGCCGCAGCATGGTGACCGCGTGCAGCGTCTCGGGCGGCAGCAGCTTCTCCTCGCGGCGCGTGCCGGATTGGCTGATGTCGATCGCCGGCCAGATGCGGCGATCGGCCAGCTTGCGGTCCAGCACCAGCTCCATGTTGCCGGTGCCCTTGAACTCCTGGAAGATCAACTCGTCCATGCGGCTGCCGGTGTCGATCAGCGCGGTGCCGACGATGGTCAGCGAGCCCCCTTCCTCGAATAGCCGGGCCGTGGCGAAGAGCTTCTTGGGGATGTCCATGGCCTTGACGTCGATGCCGCCGGTCATGGTGCGGCCGGTATTGCCGATCCACTTGTTGAAGGCCCGCGCCACGCGGGTGATCGAGTCCAGCAGCATGACCACGTCCTTGCCCATCTCGGCCAGCCGCCGGCAGCGCTCCACTACGAGCTGCGCGAGGCGGACGTGGCTTTCGATGTCCCGATCGAGGCTGCTGGCCACCACCTCGCCCTTGACGGCGCGGCGCATATCGGTGACTTCCTCGGGCCGCTCGTCGATTAGCAGGACGATCAGCTTGACGCCCGGGAAGTTGGTGGCGATGCCGTGGCTGATGTGCTGCAGCAGGATGGTCTTGCCGGTCCGCGGGGGGGCGACGATCAAGGCCCGCTGTCCTTTGCCCAAGGGGGTAAGGAGGTCCATGACCCGGGTGGTCATGGGTTCGGGGCCGGTTTCCAGGCGGAGCCAGTACTCGGGGTTGATCGGGGTGAGCTGGTCGAAGGTCTTGACATTTTTGTAATCGTCGGGCGGCATGCCGTCCACGTCGAGGATTTCCCGCAGGCGGGGGCCTTGCTGGCGTCGGCCGGGCTGGACCATGCCTTGGACCTGGACCCCCTCGCGGAGGCTGAACTTCTCGATCATGCTGCCGGGCACGAACGGATCGGTCAGTTCGCGCATGTAGTTGTTGGTGGGATCGCGGAGGAAGCCGTAGCCGTTGGGGTGCATTTCCAGAATGCCGCCGCCCGGCTCGACGGGCCCCGCCTCGCCGTTTTCGGGCGGGAGTTCGGGGTTGGGGGCCGCCCCCTCTACGTCGCCAGGGGGCCGATAGGTCCGCCGCGGTCGGAAGTTATTTCCGCCCCGCGGACCGTAACCTTGGGTTCCCCGGCCGCGGACTCGGCCCCCCCGCTTTTTCCTTCCCAAATTGCCCACGTGAGAGCCACACTCCTTCCTGATCTGATTTCACGCACTCTGTTTCCGGAAGAGCGCAGTGCCGGCAGCGTGCCCAAGTCCCAGAGGGATGCCCGCCCCGATGGGCGAAACACCCTATTTTTGAAGGCCAATTCTCGTCCTATGACGAAAATCGTCGTGCCCTTAGCGGACCGTACACATGGTCAACGGAAGGCACTTCCAGTCGAGAAACGGTGACGCGCCCCGCCGAAAGAAACGTCCCTTACGCGGGGAGCGGCCGCAGATGCCAGATGGCGGGCCCACTTTGCCCACCCATTAGGCAGAACTCAATTTCTACCCCAATTTTAGCGTCTTCTCGGCGTATGTCAAGCCGCTTATTTGGTTATAACGTGTTCCGACCGCGTTGGCAAGCGAGAAGCCGCGACCTGTCACCGCTGGACCCACCTTCCAGGTGGTACACGAAGACTGGCCCTCTCCAGTTTTTCACGCCACTTGGTCAAGTCCGCTTTCCGATATTAAGAAAGTCGCATTCCACCCCTTTATCAGCCCTTTCTTGGGAAGGACGTCCAAGATGGTCATGGCACGGCGGCTGTTGCCGACACTTGTGGGGGTGCTTGTACTCCACTCTGGAGCCTTCGCCCAGCAAACGGTCCACTGGGAAACCTCCATTGACGGTGCCAAGCGGATCGCCGCCCAGTCCAACCGTCTCGTGCTCGTCGTCTTCTCTGCTCCCTGGTGCACGGCGTGCCGGGCAATGGAAGCCGAAGTGCTTGCGGAGCCGTCTGTTATGGCGGCGTTGGACGCGCATTACGTAGCCGCTAAGCTTAACGCGGACTACTACCGGGGAACCGCCGGACAGTACGGCGTCTCCGTCCTGCCTACCACGGTCATCCTCGCACCGGGAGGCCGGCAGGAAGTGCTGGATGTCATTCGCGGCAGGATAGACGCGCGGCAGTTTGCCGCCCGCTTGAATCAGGTCGCTGCCGATGCCAGGCAGCGGACGCCGGCCGTTTACGCGCAGATAACGGGCAGCACAGCGACGGGCGGCAACGCCGCGCCCGGGATGGCCTCCGCGGCCGCCGGGGCACCCGCGGGGCCACCCGCCGCGACGCCGGGCGTTGCGGTGGGGCCGGCGGACATGCCCCCCCCAGTACCGATTCCGAGTCTCGCAAGCCCGCCAGTGGCCCCTGCGCCGCCCCAGCCGCCGGTTGTGGCGCGGGAACCGGGTGCTGCGACGGGGGCAGCGGTTGGTGCCGGCGGTCCGCCGATGGCCCCCCCGCCGAGCACTCCGCCGGCGGCTCCGGTGAACCCGCCGCCGGCTGGTCCGCCGCCGGTCCCAGCGGTTCCCGGGTTGGCTGGTTCGCCCCCGCCGCTCGCTGTGACTTCGCTGCCCCCACCGGCCGCCCCGACGGCCCCGCCGCTGCCCAACCCGCCGCTCGGCCTGGAGGGTTACTGCCCCGTGCAATTAGTCGAGAAAGCGAAGTGGATCCACGGCGACGAGCGGTGGGGCGCCGTGCACCGCGGCCAGACTTACCTGTTCACCGGCCAGGAGGAACAGCAGCGTTTCTTGGCCGCACCGGACCATTACGCGCCGGTGAACTCGGGCAACGACGTGGTGCTGGCGTTGGAGCAGGGCCGCTCGGTCCCCGGCGTGTGCGACCACGGCGTTACGTTCGGCGGCCGGGTCTACCTCTTCGCCGATCAGGCTTCGCTGGAGCGCTTCAGCAAGAACCCGCGGTACTACGCGGACCGGGCGACCGAGGCGATGCGCCGCGGCACCCAGCCGGCGCCGCAGATGCGGTAAGAATGCAGGCGGAAAGCCGCTGGCGGTTTCACAGTGCCCGCCGCCTCCCCCTCCGCCGTCCGCCTACTTGCCCTCGACCGAGCGGGCAAGGCGGCTGACTTGAGCGCGGACGCCTTCCAGGTCGGGATGGAGTCGCAGCGCCCGGCGAAAGCTCTCCAAGGCGCCGAGCGGGTTGCCGAGTTCCAGATAGGCCCGGCCCATCCCCACGGCCGCCACGAAATGGTAGGGGTTGATCTCCAGGGCCTCGTGGCAATCGCGGACCGACTCGGCGAAGCGGCCCAGCCCGTGCTGGGCGTAGCCGCGCTGGTGCCAGGCCTCGGCCAGCGCCGGCGAGCGATGGATCAATTCGCTGGCAACCCGCACGACCTCTTCGAATTGCTTGGCCGCGTTCAGCCGCACCAGCACGCCCAATTGCGAGCGATCGGCGTCATTTCCCGCGCGGGTCCACACGTAGCGGATGCTGTTCTCGGCCAGGATACGGACCGTCCGGTCCTCGTCCACCAGGGCGGCGCCCAGCGTGGCATTCGCTTCATAGTCGCCCACCAGCCCCAGGGCCAACACGGCTGCACGGCGGACCTCGCGGCGGCGGTGGCCGACCAGCCGCGCCAGAGTCCCCGGCTGGTATCGCTCGGAAACCCGGGTGGTGAAGATGGCGGAATCGGGGTTCTCCAGGTATTCTTGATACAGGGCCAGCAACCGCGGCATGCGAAGTTTTTGGCTCACCCCCCACCTCCCCGGAATCTGCGGCAGATTACAAACTTCTATTGTAACCAATGGTCGGGATTTTTTCCAATCGCCGGAGACCCGTAGCGTGCGGACCATCGTGAAGCGCTTCTTCCTCCTGGGGATTGCCGCCCTGGCCCCTTGGACGGCTGCCGTGGGCCCAGCCGCGGCGGCCGAAGTCGCGTGGGCCACCGGGCCGGCCCTGCAACGCCGCCTGGCCGCGCCCCTGGACATCGTCTGGTCGGGCAACCCGTTGCGGCAAGCGCTGCGGGGCCTGGCGCGGGCGGAACACGTGGCCATCCTGTTGGACCGGCGGGTGGACCCCGACGAGCGGCTGGAGCTCAAGCTGGCCGCGGTGCCGCTGGCCGAGGCCCTGCGACAAATCGCCCGCAGCCGGCAGTTGGGTGTGGCGATGCTCGGGCCGGTGGCGTATTTCGGCCCGCCCGAGGCCGCCGCCCGCTTGCGGACGCTGGCGGCCCTGCGGGAGGAGGAAGTGCGGCGGCTGGGGCCGGCCGTCGCCCGCGTGTTCCTCCAGGCCAAACCCTTTGCGTGGGACGATTTCGCCACGCCCGGGGCCCTCTTGGGTCGGCTGGCGGAAGAGGGCGGCGTGGACATCGACGGCCTCTCGCGGGTGCCCCACGATCTCTGGGCCGCCGCCGAGCTGCCCCCCTTGCCCTGGGTGGATCGGCTCACGCTCCTGGCCATTCAGTTCGACCTGACGTTCGCGGTCGTCCCGGGCGACCGGCGGCGGGTCGAGCTCGTCCCGCTGCCCGAGGCTGTCGCCCTGGTGCGGAGTTATCCGGGCGGCCTCGATCCGGACGCGGCGGCCAAGCGGTTTGCGGCCCTGGCGCCCGGGGCCCAGATCAAGATCGCCGGCGACCAGGTGTGGGTCCGCGGCCTGTTGGAAGACCACGAGCGGATTGCCGCCCCGGCCCCGTCGGCCGAGCCCGCCGAGCCGCCCGCCAAGCGGCCCAGCCCGGCGAAAGTCGCGGCAGGCCGTGTGGTCATCAGCCGCTTCGCCGTGCAGGAGAAGCCCGTGGGCAAGGTCCTCGAACAACTCTCCACCAGGCTCGGTTTCCAGTTGCAGATGGACGCCGATGCCCTGCGGGCCGCCGGCATCTCGTTGGACCAGCGGGTCTCCGTGGAGGTGGAGAACGCCACGCTCGACGACGCGCTTCGCGGCCTGCTCCGCAGCACGCCGCTCACCTACCGCCGCCACGGCAACGTGGTCGAGATTGTGCCCAAGTGAGAGTAAGGAATTGGGGCGGAACAGGCGATCGGACCGCACGGGCCGCGGCGGTTTTTGGTCGCCGTTTTTCGAGTTTTCCAGAACGATCCCCTCCGCCGGGGAGCTGGCTAGCTTCCGGACTGAGCAGATCGGACCAGGCAATGCACGGATAGCACTTAAGGGAAGTAGAGAACGGCCGCGTCCTGCACCGGCTGGGGCCCTTGCGGTCTGGGGTGCGAGCGGGGCGCGCTCGCGCCTTGGAGTGCGGGGGGGCGGATGCCCCGAGATTTCCCGCGACAAAGGCTTTCGGCGCGTCTTGCTCTTGCTACAATGGCTCTATTGATAACGTCGCGGTTCCTGCGGCGTCCGCACCGAAAATCGGAAGAGCCGGACAGCGCAATGACCAATAGCTCAAGCACAATGCGCGGTGTCGTCCACGGGAACGTGATCGAGCTGGAAGGCGACCTCAACTTGCCCGAGGGGCAGCAGGTGACGGTCGTCGTCCAACCCGTGCTCACGCCCGAGGAGGCAATTCGCCAGTCTTTCGGCGCATGGGCCGAGGACGCCCCGGAACTGGATGAATTCTTGGACGGGCTGCGTCGCGATCGCCAGCAAGAGCGACCGGAGCCCGCCCAATGAGCTTCCTCATTGACACCGACATTTGCTCGGCTCACCTGAGGGGCGACCGTAGCGTGTTCTCGAAGTTCGTGCAGCATACCGGGCGGCTGCACGTCTCGACGATCACAGCCGGGGAACTGTACTCCTGGGTGCTGCGCTCGAAGGCGCCCCGTGACCGGCTTCAACTCCTGCAACGATTCTTGCTGGGCGTTACGCTCTTGCCCGTCGACCACGAGGCGGCGTACCGGTTCGGTGTGCTGCGCGCGGGCTTGCTCGACCGCGGCCAGCCGCGGATGAGCACCGACCTGTTCATCGCCGCCACGGCCTTGGCCCACGGGCTGACGCTGGCGACGCACAGCGCGCGGCATTTCCAGAACGTGCGCGATTTGACCGTGGAGGACTGGCTGGTCTCCTGGCATGGGCGACGGATTGATTCGTTGCGGCGCGTCGGGGGCGGCCAGCACTGATTTCTCGTGTTCCGCGGTCATCGGCGCGTCTCCGCCTCTATCTGAACATATGTACAGTATGGCATTAACATTGTAGCCGGCCGCCTGGCCCGATTTCCAGAGGCAGAATCGGGCGAGGGCCGCCCTTTGCGCGGACCGTAGCGTCGTTCAAGACGGAGGGAGAACGGGGGCTCTCGGGGAGTTGCGTTGCCTCGACACCGAGGATCGCTGGAGTTCTTGGCCGCGCCGAAGCGGGTCAGCATTGGGCGGGTCGCCTGTCCGCAGTCTGCGCCCGGCATGGCGTCGCTTAGGAGGTTGCCCCCGGCCCGGAAATGGGTAAAATGTTTTTCCGGTGCAGTTCGGCGGGCGGGGCCTGTGCGAGGCTGGCACCTCTTCACTACCGCGTCCGACCGGAAGGCCGGTTGGCCGGGGACGACCAAGGGGCCGCGGGGAGAACGCCATGGCGAAGCGCGTGTACTTCGCATTTCACTATCAGGATGTCATTGACCTCCGTGCAAACGTCGTCCGTATGCATTGGGTGACGAAGCCTGATCGAGAGGAGGCTGGATTTTTTGATGCCTCGTTGTGGGAAGCAGCGAAGAGGACCAGCCCCCTGGCCGTGAAGCGCCTAATAAACGGCGGTTTAGACGGCACTTCGGTCACATGCGTTCTGATTGGTTCGGAGACGTACTCACGTCCGTGGGTGCGCTACGAGATATTGAAGAGCTTCAAGAAGGGAAACAAGATTCTCGGCGTGCATATCAACTCAATTCGCGGAAAGGACAAGTTGAAAAAACAGCCCGGCCCGAACCCGCTGGATTACCTCGGGGTCACGTTTTCGGGCTCGGGCGAGACGGCCACGCTCCACGAATGCATAAACGGCGCATGGAGGGAATTCGATGAGGTGGATGGGGCCTCTTCCTATCGCCGGGTGAGCCCGGTAAGGGAGCAGTACCGCGGGAGTGGTTACAAGCTTTCCCAGTTGTTTGCGATTTACGACTGGGCCGCGGACGACGGTTACAACAACTTTTCAACATGGGTGGGCTGATATGAGCACGCCGAACAACTTTATGGAGAACTCTCAGGCGGTACACGCCCATCTTGGAATCATCCAGGCCGTGATTCTACGAATGTCCGCGAACAGTAGCTCGTCCAAGGCTTGGTGCATCACCCTGGTTTCCGCGGTCTTAGTGATCGTTGCAGACAAGAGCAAGCCCCAATACGCGTGGCTGGCTACTGTCCCCACGGTGCTGTTCCTTGTCCTCGACGCATACTATCTCGCGCTGGAGAAGGGCTTTCGGGATTCGTACAACGCGTTCATCGATAAGGTCCATCGGGGGGAAATCCAACCCTCGGATCTCTATGCAGTCGTGCCAGTCGGGCCGTTGTGCAGACAGTTCTTCCGCTCGCTAATCTCGTTCGCCGTGTGGCCCTTCTACTCGACACTCCTCGCGATGATCTACCTCGCGAAGAGCCTCGTGCTATGATTTGCGACTGAGGCCCGGCGGCACCGAAACCCGGCCGCCGAAATCCAAGGGACAAACTGGTAGATCGAGATGCCTCCAGCGAGCCTCGCGCCCGCGGATGGCGGGGCCGGGATCGGCCGGTCAGCCCTGGCCGCTGGGGAATCTCCCAAGCTTGCGAAACGAGGGATCGCTAAAAGAGGAACGCAGCCCTCCCCTCGCAACAGTCGCGCAACTTGGCAGGGTCGAGATATGAGATCACAAGCAATGCCTCAAAACAGTTGACCACGTCGCAAGGGCACTGCCCGTCGTGCCCCGAGCAGATCGCGTCGGCCACCGCGCGGAGGTCCTCCAAGCGGCCTTCGTTCACGGCCAGCACGACGTGGTCGTAGAACCGCTTGACATAACGCTCCGCGTCGACCCAGTTGGCGCTGGCAGGGCGCGTGTGGCCAGTTCGATCCCAGATTCTGTAGGCCTTCTTCGCGATCAGGTCGTGGGCGGTGGAATCCGCGCCGGCGTCAACCCTACCGTCGCAGAGATACGACTGCTCGATATATGTCTCCGCGCGAGTAAAGCTTTGTCGCGACGCCTTTTGCCTGGGCTCCAGGGCCGCCTGCCTAAGATGGTCGGTGACGCGGAAATAGTACTGAACGCCTCCGTCCTCGTGCCAGTGGGAGCCAGCGCCTTCCCACAGGAAATAGGCCCTCAGCCGCTTCACGTCCTCGAGCCAGACCCTTTCAAGGAGGTCGTACTGGTCGGGTCCAATTCGGTGGGCAAAGGGAATCTTTCCTTCCAGCACCTCTAGGGCAAAACAAGCACCGGCCCAGTACCAGTCTTCGTTTTGTTCTTGGCCGCTGCTACCAATCTCGGCGTGAATCCTCTCGGGATGGCTCTTCAACTCCGCCCACCGGCGGAACAGGAGGGTCAACTTCCGGGCTTTTGCAATGTCGTTGGCCTTCACCCTGAGATAAGACTCCACCTCCGATTCCGCGATGGGCGTATAGACGGGCTCCAGGTTGCGGGGGGGGACGCAAATACCGCTCCGCCTGCGGAGGTCGAGTGGCTCGTGAAAGGCTGAAAAGAACATCTCCTCCCAGTCGCGGGCCCCGCTGAGCAGGCAGCTATAGTCGTCCTCGGACACCACTTTTTCGGCGATCTGCCTGAAACACTCGACGAGGCGCGCCGCTAGCTCCTCGCGCGCCGCTGGGTCGGCGGCCAGTGCAGCCCTACGCGACCGGAACTCGTGCCCCATTGCATCGCTCGCCGCCAGTACGTCAGTTTGCCGGCGATGCGGCCTCGCCGTTTGCGCGGTAGACATGTGATCTGCCTCCAATTCCCCTTTGCTCTCTGGCAATCAACCCCATCAGCGTAGCAGTCATCCTTGATACGTGAAGGTCGATCTGCTTTACCTCGTCTGACAGCCCCACGCAAAGGCTTCTCGAGTGCCTGAGTGCCTCTGACCGGCCGGCGCGGTGCCTCGCTATGTGGTCAACAAGGCCTCGGTGATGGGCGGTATAGTTTTCTGTCGCGGCAACAACCTGCCAGTAGTGGGCAAACGACGTCCCTGCCATATCCCGTAACGGTTGTCGAAGGTGGGCGACCAAGAACTCGAAGGCCGCTTCCACACTGTGTTGCTCCGCCTCCTCCAAGCACTTCGACCACTCTTGAACGGATTCAAAGACGGAACAGTAGTCCTCGGAAAACGTCTTCTCGAAGGCAGCCCAATTCCTGCGGTGCAGCTCGTCGTTGTTTGTCTGGGAGATGTCGTCGTAGTCTTTACAGGCGCGCTGGATGTCGCGGTCCAACTTATGGACGTGCTGGGCAAGCTCCCGAAGCCGATCATGGACGGTGGTGCCGAAAAGAATGATTGTCCGCAATCGGCGCCAGAACGCGGGCCTCATGCACATGAAGCGCACACGGTGCGCGAACACGTCGTCACGATTGCTCTCGGTCAGGTAGGGATAGTCCAGGGACTCGTTGACGCCGCGGATTGCCGTGGTAAGCTCTAATTCTCTGCCGGTGGCGTCTTCCGGATAGGCCAGGCGGGTTCTCGCACTGGCGACAAGGGGGAGCTTGCTGTGCCCGCAATCCAAAACGATGACCGGCTTACCGAGGGCGTCCGCAGCTCCCCATTCGTAAAGAACTTCCGGTGCCGGCACACCGTTGCAGCTCTGCGTCGCGCAGTCGACGATCACGATCCTTGCCTTTCGGATCGTTTCCGTCACGTAGGTATACAGGTTCGGAGCCGCGGGTTCTGGGCCCTCTAGCACGTCAAGCCCCGCCTGATTGACTGCACGGACGATGGATGCATGGCGCGCGCCTGCGGATCGCAACTCATCGCTGACAAAGCACCCCTCCCCGATGGCCGGGGCATGAAGGTGGATTTCGAAAGCGTCCCATCTCGCTCTCGGGTCTTCGTTCGTAATCGCGTGCTGGAGTTGGTCTAGCACGTCGGTATCGTCGACGCCCTCATGAAACTTCAGCCAAGACAGCCCAGGAACAAGGCCGTCCTCCGGCTCGGTGGCGCCCGGCAAGAGCAATGGAATTAACTTTCCGATCCTATTCTGCGCATATAGGCCCGTGAGGGCACCCAATTCTAGCCTTTCCCACCGACCGAGGCCCTCGACCCCGAAAATCGCGATCGCTATATCAGAGGCCCTCATTCCAGTGGAAATAACGTCGACCAATGGGCGCCCGGCCATATTCTGCTGATAGTCAACCCAGAGTCGCACCCCGCGCTCCGTCAGTTGCTCACATATCCACTCGACCCCGGCCCGGTCGAGGCTGTTGTAGGCGACAAACGCATGGAATCGTCCCGCTGCCTTCCGGTTGGCATCCATTGGGCCGTCTCCCGTCGGTTACTGGCTACGGAAAGGGGAAACGAGCAGGCAGGCCAAAGTTGAGTTTGCACACGATGTACGCCTGCAAATCGGCTTTCATCAACGATCACCTCACCGTTGCACCGCATAAGGGAACAGTCGCTCTGGCCTGGCACGGGCGAGCGGAGGCGTGGCATAGGTTGCAGACTCGGGGCATGTCGATCTTGGCGGGCTATGCGCGCCAAGGGGAATGGGCTGTAGGCTGGTGGTTTGGCATCTCGGCCTCAGAGTAGGCACGCTTCCCCCGACCCATTCAGCCATGTTTCTGCCGCGCGGGTCAAGCTGGTGATACGTAAATACTTGTACACAATTTCTCTCGCCTTGTCAACCGGCGCCTGCTACGCGGGTGCATTCCCGTTTCTGCGCGCGGGTATTTCGGCCCTTTTGCCACAAACCGGCCGCGG
>Ga0326727_10010267_pt1 | contig 22411 bp, 18 predicted proteins | sample MB2enrmetagenome_FD_207643 | JGI IMG/M metagenome (GOLD analysis project Ga0326727, IMG submission 207643) | Lab enriched peat soil microbial communities from McLean, Ithaca, NY, United States - MB29MY | ecosystem: Environmental > Terrestrial > Soil > Wetlands > Peat | place: USA: New York...
GATCGTTCCAGCCCGTCGCCGCGATCATCAGCGGCAGGTGAGGGTCGATATAGCGTTGGAGAGGGATATGCGGCTCCTCTTCCATACGTGCATAGCCAAGCCTATAGAAGCGATGCATCAGGTCCCAGGGTGACTCGCCCGACATCAGGAAATGCTCAGGATCGATCTGCTTCCGGAACCCCTCGACCAGCGGCGCGTCACCGGAGAAGATGAACGCCGGTACGGGATGACCGTGATCGGGGGCAAAACAATAATGGGCTCCGGGCCCGTGCCATCCCTCCTCGTCTTGCAGGATGCCACCGGCCTTCAACTCCACGCTCTTCTGAAATTCCTGGAAAGCAATTTCCCGCCAGGCGGGACACGCGGTACACATCCCGATGAGATGCCGCGTATTTATTTCCGAGAGCTGCGCGGGCGTGTCATAGTCGTACCCACCAAACGTGTACGTATCACCGTAAGGGTCGCGCGCCGCGTAACGATAAAGCTCTTTCCGGTACCAATCCGTCGTCGAGTCTGCCCACGTGTACTTGTTGAACAGAATTACCTCGACGCCCATCTGGCGGCAAGCTTCGATGGCCTCGCGGAGATCGCGAGGCGTGCCCAGCCGGGGATCCGTGTCATGCGTCGGGTTTCCCCGGTCCTGGCCTCCCTTGTTCCACCCCGTGAGCTGAATAGCTCTAACCCCGTGCCGGGCGCAATCCTTCCCGTACTCGACCAGTTGTTGGTAGGGAAAGAGGAGGCGATCCTCCGACGAGTTGATCTGGATCTGCTGCCAGGAGTGGACATCGTTCACCCACGCCGGAGAAACCGGTGCGGTAAACCACGTTTTCCGCCACTCCCGGTAAATATCCGCACCCTTGTGCCACGTTCCCTGATAGGGCCGCAGGACGATGGGCGGAGACTTCTGGCGGTGGCCGGGGCCCGTGTATGGGAATTGAATGATTTGGAAGCTGAGGCGGCTGAAATCTTTATGGAGTGTGCCGTCTTCGACGGCGCTGTCCAGTGAGTCTGCATAGCCTGGCTCAAGTTGGAACTCGAAGCGCGCCATGGTCTCGACATCGGAATCGTGATAACCGGCGTACAATCCCTCGGCATCGGCAAAAATCAAAACGAACTGAGAGCCGGGCGTAAGGACGGCTTGCATGGGATGATCAGTGCCGAAATATCCCGGCTGGTTGGTGAATTCCGGGAACAGTGGGTTCCTCTCCATCCCGCAATATCCCCACGTGCCCTGATACAGCGCTTGGCCGTGACGGGGGATGGATATATCGCTCAGGACCGGGTAAGCGAGTGACTCCACCGGCAAGGTGGATCGGTTATCGACGTCTGTTGAGAAGACCAGCCCCCCTCCACCGAGCGACACACTCGTGCGTAAGGTAATGTCCAGAGTGCCGGCGTGCGGACTCTGGAGATGGCTCCAAACGAAATGGGCGGCACTGCCTCCCGTTTCCACCTCGACGCTCTCGAGCGGATTGTCCTTCTCGGTAATAAAATGGTAATGCCGGTCTGCAAGTGGCGCTTGCAGTCGAAAAGCGGAGCCGTATTGAGCGCGGTCTTCGACGCGCCATCCGGTCTGCCGGTTCTCGAGCGTGAGAAGCGAGCCGTATTTTCGGTCAAAGACCGCTCTCAGGCGATCATTCTCAAGCACGATAGTATCGGTCGCGTCCGTTTCCGCAAAAGACGGCATCTTGCGAAACGCGCTCACCGCCGCCGCACCTGCAAGAAACGAACGCCGTGTGATTCCGGCCATTTATTAACCGCCCCTTTCTTGATGATAAGAGCCAGTACGAGTGTTTATAAATGCGCTGAGCACTTGGTCTTACATTGCATTCTCAGAGCTGCCATCTTATATATTTGTTTACCACACCCGTCAAGATAACCGCACAACCGATGAATCATGCGAATTCTCCGGCTGGCGGTCTAAATGGGCGCCGGGGGACGGCTTGCCGTCCCCTCTTTTTCCCTTGCAACCGGCTTCCTACCGCTGACTGACCAGGGTAGGGCAAGCCCTACCCCTACGTCTCGTCGTTGTACATTGCCGCCGAACCACAAGGGTAGGGCAAGCCCCGCCCCTGAAGTTTCTACATATTTCAAGCGGCGGCGGCCTGGGTAAGGGCACGATCGGCGGGGTGGAAATGGAGGTGTTGGGTCAGTTCGGGGTGTTCGACCGATTCTTTCCGCAGCAGGGTGACGAGGTCTAGGCAGGAAGGGCGATGAGCTTTGCAGCGCCATTGGGGGAGGGCGGCGTAAGCGGCGCCGCGTTGGGCTCCGAAGGTTTCCAGCGCCGCCAGCAGCAAGGCACTGTAGGCGGCGACCACCATGGACGGTTGTTTGGGCACGGCATGGACGTTCCACAACTGGGCTTGTCCCACGCCCCGGGTGTCCTTCTCATCGCGGTGATTGACTTCGATCTGCCAGCGGTCGAAATAAATCTGCAGCAGTTGCTTGGCCGAGCTGCGCAGGTCGGTGGTGAGCAGATAGGCAGGCTGACGGTAATAGAGCTTGGAGCTTTTCCGTTTGCGATAGGGGGTGGGAGCGACGACCAGCAAGCGCCGGGGGGACCCTCGGCAACGCGCGTGGAGAAAGTACTCGCTCGACCAGCGGCGCTGCTGGCCGCCGTGGGCCCAGATGATGCGCGATAGACAGCGTCGTCCCAGACAGACGAGCGAACCCAAGGCTTGGCGGACAGCGCGGCGATAGGTGCGCTGCTGGGGGAAGTGGGGACGCCAAGCGCTGAGGATATCGAGCCAGGTGGCCAGTAAGGTGGGGGTCATGAGGACTCCGCACGTAAAGCAAAGGTGTTCTTGCCGGAACGGAGGAAGCGATCGCCGCGGGCGACCTTCTTGGTGAGTGAGGAGACGAGGCTCTCGCGATCGATGGCGACGTGATAAGTGGCCTGGATGCGCGCGAGGATTTCGGCAATGTGCAAGGGGGAGCGAGCCTTCTTGAGTATGTCGTAAGCCATGTCCACTTGGGACAGACGTGAGCGAGAGGGCATGGCAAGGGATTCCTGAGGGCCCCGCCGAAGGCGGCGAACGGCGCGCAGTTGGGCGTCGAGCGAGGCTTCAATGATCGATAGAATGGCATCCTTGAGATCATCGGGCATGAAAGAACTCCGGCGCAGAAGCGCAGGAGAAGGATAGGGGAATCGAGGTCGGTCTGTTAACAATTATTTTTAATAACAGACTCAAATGTAGAAACTCCAGTGCCGGGCTAAAGCCCCGCCCTTCCAGCCCCGTGGTGAGAAATGTGGGCTGCCTGCTCGGGCGCAGGCAAAGGTGCGGGCCCTCGGCCCATCGCCGCGAAAACGAACCAGGCGAGGGTAGTGGGTCAATTTGCTGTAGCGGCGGTCTCCGACCGCCGCAATCTACTGAATCAAAAAGCCGGCGGTCGGAGGCCGCCGCTACAGCAAATCAAATTGACCTACTACCCAGGCGAGCGAGAATAGAACGGTTGGCGACAACCGGTTGTATACTATTCGGCGCCGGAACGCCCATTGGCGAATTCCCGGCTGTCTCGAAGGCAAAATATACATGGGCAGTGCGTGAGCGAGCATTCCAAAAACGGCAATTCCGATTGATCGAGATGGGTTTTAGACCTAAAGGAGGAAATAAATGGCGGAGATGAAAGCGGTAGTGGTGGGGGCGGGAATGATGGGGCCGGGAATTGCCATCACGCTGGCCCTGGGGGGAATCGAAACACGTTTGTCCGATCTCACCGCAGAATTGGCCGAAGCGGGGCTTTCGCAAGCCCATCAACTTCTCGAGCAACTCCGAAGCAACGAACTGATTGACCCGGGTGCGGCAGCCTCCGCCCAGCCGCTGCTCAGCTCCACGACCGACCTGGAGGGCAGCATTCGATCTGCCGAGATCGTCATCGAGGCCATTAAAGAAGACCTGGGCATAAAACAGGAGTTGTTCCGACGGATGGACCAGATCGCCGACCGTGAGACCCTGCTGGCCACCAATACTTCCGGCCTGAGTGTTACCGCCATTGCCGCCAAATCCCACCGCTTCCCGGAGCGCATTCTTTCGGCGCACTTCTGGTTTCCTCCTCATTTGCTGCCCTTAGTCGAGGTCGTGATGACTGACCGGACGGGCGAAGCGCAGGCCGAGAGAGCTTTGAAAATACTCCGGCAGTGTGGCAAGGCGCCCGTGCTGGTGCGCAAGGACCGGCCCGGCATGCTGGGAAATCGTCTGCAACACGCCTTGATCCGGGAGGCCATATACATCGTCGAGGAGGGGATTGCCAGTGCCGAAGATGTCGACCTCGCCGCCATGACCGGTTTCGGACTCCGCATGCCGGCTTACGGAATCTTTGAGCATGCGGATAATGTGGGATTGCGGCTGGTGAAAGCGATTCAGGATTCGGTAACGCCGGACTTGTGCCGGGAGACACAGGCGGGAGCCCTGCTGAATGAAAAAGTCGAGCGCGGAGACGTCGGCGCCGCCGCGGGGCGGGGATTCTTGGATTGGAGGGTCCGCAGTATGGATGCCGTTAAGTCTCGCCGGGACGCGTTCCTCATCGATTTCCTGCGCAGACAAAGAAAATCGGCCCCGGGGTCTTAACTCCGTAACCAAGAATCTTTCTTCTCCCGGTCGCCGCCGCGGCCGAGGCTGGTACCCGGGGTAGCCACGGTCAGTGGATTTCTGACCGTGGCTATCGTGCGCGGGTGCCCATTTCATGCATGGCACGAATTCTTGTTAGGTATCTTTGGTATCCAAGGTCTGTGAAGCAGAAGATGCCTGGGTAGTTTCCCGCGAGCTCGACTGTACCCGCTGCCTTGAGTTCCGCCGCCACCTTATCTGCAGCATCTGCACCGAAGCCTTTTTCTGCCGCGAAAGCGCGGATGTTTAGCGCCTCCTTCGGACTGCCCTTCTCATATAGGTCGGCAAGAATCACCAAAATTTCATCCTTGAGTGCTCCCTCCCCCAATAAGACGAACGTCTTTCTTCCCCTCTTCTCGATCCGCAAACGTTGGCTGCTGGTCAGCAAATCGAGGGCTTCCCGAAAATCGTGTGCGGGAATCGCGCGGGAATACTGCTGCAAGCGCCGCTTAGGGATGCCGGAAGGTCCCGCTGTGCGGACTCTGTTGAAGACGGCATGTACCACAATTCTGTCCGCGGTGTTTTTGTAGCTATCAACTGGCGCCACGCGCTCTCGATACGGATTAGCAGGTATGGGCAATAACGGCGCCGCTGCGACCAGATCGACGAGAGGGTCAAGACTCGTAAACTTGGGAGATGTGAAGATCTCGAATATCTTAACGGATAGGTTGGCCGACGCATGATCGTTGGAAGTGACTACTTTGAGGGTAAGCAGTCGGAAGAGTGCGCCGACGGTAATGAAGCGCATAACGAATGCATATCGTGAGCCCTTTATCCTGTCTTCGTAATCACCCGTGCCCTGCTTTCCTACGACAAGTAGGATAGACGAACCCTCTTCATGCAACCTCATAGAAGTGGGGATCCGATGCCGGTACTCCGCAAGCCGGTTAAGGTCGATCGTGAAATTGTCACTGCTCTTGGTTTCGACCACCAAACAATGGCCCGACCTGGACTCCCAAAGCCCATCGTATGGCTCTCCTCCACCTCCACGATACGTGCCAGGATGTACGGTAAAGCCAAGTCGTCGGCCAGCCTCGTTCACAATGTCCTGCAATGCAAACCCGCTGTCTTCAAACTTGCCATCGGTCGCCTCTTGCCCCCAACGGGACAAGACTTCAAGTGGGACATGGGAAAGGATCTCGCGCAACTGGACTGAGGTGTCATTGCCATCCCCCAACTTCCCTGTTCCAGCAAACGCGATGATCTGCCATAAATGTTTGCCCAGAAGCTCTTCTGGAGAGATTTTCAAGATATCGAGCAGCGACATCCGGTGAGCACCTCAGGCTACCAGCAGAGGGGAGCCGCAGGTATTATACGGCGGAGTCAGGTTGCGTCAACCACGCGGATCAAGCCGGCCGGCGCAGACAGTGTACTTCTCATGCTAACCCGGTTGTTTCGGCGGGCCACAAGCTGTAGTGGTTCCTATTTGGTTAAACTGTACACTCGCCTCGCACCTGCTGAAATTTAGGTTTCTTTCTAATTAGGGCAACAACATATTTGACTGACGGAGGGTGTTAAACTCTTACCATGACACACGCGCATCGGCAGTCTCGGCTTTCGCCATTGTCCCCTCGACTAAAGATTGAAAGGGCCGAGAAGCACATCCTCGAACTCAATAAAATTGCAGAGGAATTGGCCGATTTCGATTCTTACTCCGTGAGCGTAGAAGTTCATGCAGGGAAGAACCACCTTCGCTTCACAGTCAACGAGAATAAAGTTCTGAGCGGTGAGGCTTCTGTGGTCATTGGCGACGCTATTCACAACCTCAGAAGTACTCTGGATGTTCTCTATCGACAAACCATGATTCGCTTCGGGGGAACCCCGGACAAAAGGACAACATTTCCAATCCGTAAAAGCCGGGAGGAACTTGAAACGGCCCTTGGTAAACTCGAAAAACACGTTGCGCTCGATATCTGCAATCTGATTCGGGATGGCGTCAGACCCTACCCGGGTGGGAATTATGCCATCTGGGCACTCCACCATCTCGACATCCTGGACAAGCATCAATTCATCATCCCAGTTTTTGCAATGTGGGCCTACCGGGATCTTCGCGTCGAAAATGATGAACATTTAAGTTTTGGGGGAAATTGTCACTTTATTACCGATAGCCCTTCCCGCCTCTTCCCCGTTGAGTTGGAAGGGAATCTTACAGTTAAAAACAAGGGTCATACATCCGCAGTAATGTTGTTCCCGCCAGACGTTCCCTGTGAGGGTCAACGGGTCGTTCCAGTTATCAATGAGTTGAAGGAGTCTGTCTCTTGCGTGGTGGAAGCGTTCGAGTCTTTGTAATACTGATTGAGGACTTATATCCTCAACATAGCCGGGTAGCCAACGGTCAGTGCACTTCTGACCGTGAGCTTTTCTCTCGCCGTCAAGCGAAGAACCCACGGTCAGAAGTGCACTGACCGTGGCTACCCTAACCCACTTATTAAGGTCAATATGATTACCAAAGATAAAATCGCGCTGGTAACCGGAGCAGGCAGTGGAATCGGCCGGGCGGCCAGCCTGGCTTTCAAAGGGGCAGGCTATTCCGTAGTCCTGGCCGGGCGGCGCGCCGCGCAACTGGAGAAGACCGCGGCGCTCGCCATGCCCTCGGGCGGCAGGATGCTGGCCGTACCCACGGACGTCAGCAATCCCGATTCGGTGTGCAATCTTTTCGCGAAAATCAGGGAAACTTTCGGCCGGCTGGACGTTCTGTTCAACAACGCGGGGACCAACGTCCCCGCCATTCCCATGGAAGACCTGACCTTCGAGCAGTGGAGCTCCGTCGTCAGCGTCAACCTGACGGGATCATTCCTCTGCGCGCAACAGGCGATCAAGCTCATGAAATCGCAGCAGCCGCAGGGCGGGCGCATCATCAACAACGGCTCGATTTCTGCCTACGCGCCGCGCCCCAACTCGGCGCCTTACACCTCGACCAAACACGCCATCACGGGGCTGACCAAATCGATTTCCCTGGACGGCCGCAAGTACCACATCGCCTGCGGCCAGATCGACATCGGCAACGCCGCCACCGACAGGACGGAGCGCATGGCGGCCGGAATACTTCAGGCGAACGGAACCACCGTGGTCGAGGCCCGGATGGACGTCCGCCACGTGGCCGAGGCGGTTTTGTTCATGGCGAATCTGCCGCTCGACGCCAACGTGCTGTTCATGACCGTGATGGCAACCCAAATGCCGTTTGTGGGGCGTGGCTGAGACCCAGGATCTGATTGGATGCGGGGGGATGCGGGTCCGGAGGCCGTTAATGTGCCCGAGAACCCCCTCACCCCCGGCCCCCCGCCAGGACCACGGAATATCCCGCAGATTGCAAGAGGAGGCTGACCGCTCGGCCTACGCCGCTGCCGGCACCGGTCACGAGGGCGATTTTGCTGTTGTTCACTATGTCCATTTTGTCCCTTCCTGAGCACCACCCCCGCGCTTAGCGCGCCTCCCCTCCTAATTTGAGGAGGGGAGTTCTTTAAAAACTCCCCTCCTGATTCAGGAGGGGTGGCGCCCTGGGTGCCGGGGTGGTTACCCACAGCGCGGTGGTTACTGGCACAGGGGTAATGCTGAGCCAGCGTGGTTGTCTGAACTTGCCCCAACAGTTTTACCCCTTTTTTAGGTTAGCCCGTGCGGCATGATTTAGGATTCCTCGGAGTAGGATGGCTGCACAAGACAAAACGTTCCTATTTTGTTTTGACTGTGGGCGAATTGGCCCAATCCCATGCGGATTCCCTCATATTTTTCCTCGCTTGACACCCCTTCCTGCCTCCCCATTTCTTGTAACTTATTGATAGGATTGCGCGAGCCTTGCCGCGACGCGGAAATCCTTCTCGGCACAGTACTTGCCATCTCAAGGGCGGATCGAGAACCCCTGGAAGCGCAATTGGCTCACGAAGTGGTGTTCATTGTTGGGTATTTGTGGGCATTCCACCTTTGTCAAGCCACACCACCGAGCCGCCGATATGGTTGCAGGTCAGAAACTCGTAGACCCCGACTGGCTGAACACCAATTTCCCTTGCCTGATGGCCTGTCCGGCTCACTCCCATGCAGGCCGTTATGTGGCGCTGATCGCGGAGGGGCGTTTCGAAGAAGCCTACGCCTTCGCTCGCGGTCCCAATCCCCTGGCCAGCATCTGCGGTCGCGTCTGCGGCCACCCTTGTGAAACCGCATGCCGCCGGGGGCAGATCGATAAGCCCGTCGCCATTCGGGCCCTCAAGCGTTTCCTCTGCGAACGGTACGGGCCGGAATCGCACCACCGCCTGGAAGTCAATCCCATGCCCGGCCCGCGTCGACCCCACAAAGTTGCCGTCATCGGCAGCGGCCCGGCGGGGCTGGCGGCGGCCCACGACCTGGCGCTTATGGGTTATGCTGTGACCATCTTCGAAGCCGCGCCCGTGGCGGGCGGAATGATTAGCCATGGCATTCCCCCTTACCGTCTCCCGAGTGGCGTCATCGAAGCGCAGGTGCGCGAGATTCTTTCCACCGGCGACATCACCCTGCGCGTCAATCAGGCTGCCGGGAGTGATTTCAGTGTCACGGACCTGCGCCGCCAGGGTTTTGACGCCGTCCTGATTGCCGTGGGAGCGCAACGGGGCCGCGGCCTTCTGGTTCCTGGGATTGATCTGGCGGGCGTTCACCAGGGGATCGAATTCTTCTTCAAGACCAATGCCGGCGAGGAACTTCCGATCGGCAAGAGGGTCATCATCATCGGCGGGGGATCGACTGCCATGGATGTGGCTCGCACCGCGGCTCGGGAGGTACTGCGGCAACGCGGCGCGGGGTCGGATGTCATTTCCGCAAACGAGAAGGGGACGGCTGACGCCACGAGGGCGGAAAACTGCTTCCCAACCCATCACAAGGGCTCACAGGGGATTCACATCGTATGCCTGGAGCAAAGGGATAACATGCCTGCTGCCCCAGAGGAGATCGAGGCAGCCGTGGCCGAGGGCATCATCCTGCACCCCGGGCTCGGCCCCAAGCGCATCCTGGGGCATGACGGCAAGGTGATAGGCCTCGAAACCTTGAAAGTTCAGCAGGTTTTCGATCGCGAGGGGCGTTTCAACCCCACCTTTTACGAGAATAGCGAGGCTCATCTCGCTTGCGACATGATTATTGTGGCCATTGGGCAGACTACGCAGCTTGATTTTCTCAGCCCCGACGACGGCGTGGAGGTTTCATCACGCGGCCTGATCGTGGTGAACCCAGAAAGCCTCATGACCAAATCACCCGGTATCTTTGCCGGCGGTGATTGCGTTTTCGGTCCCCGCCTGATGATCGACGCCGTGGGGGACGGCAAGCGCGCCGCCCTCGGCATCGACGAATACCTGTCCGGGCGCCGCCACGCGGAACCGCGCATCGAAGTCGAGATCCTGAGAACCCACCAGATGCCACAGAAATTCCTGCCCACCCCGCGGCAGCCGATCCCCGAGTTGCCCATTGAGCAGCGCAACCGCCTTGCCGAGGTGGAAGCCGACTACGACGAAGAAACCGCCCAGGCCGAGGCCCGCCGCTGTCTGCGCTGTTGGATCAACACCGTTTTCGAAGGGAGCGAAGTGGATGGCTCCCGCTGCACGCTTTGCGGCGGCTGCGTGGAGGTGTGCCCGGAAGACTGCCTGCAACTGGTCGCGCTCGACCGCATCGAGTTCACGCCGGGCACGATTGAAGCTCTCCGCAACAATCGGCGACTCCTGGGAGTGGAACTGGACGACCTTGCGGCGGAGGAGTTGGGAATCATTGCCGGGTCCGTGATGATCAAGGACGAAACCCGCTGCATTCGCTGTGGACTCTGCGCCGAGCGCTGCCCGGTTAAGACCATTACCATGGAAGCTTATCAACTGGTCTCGGACGAGCCCGGCCCACTGATCCCCGTGCAGGCCCAGAATGTAAATCCCCTGATCGCAGGCTCGCGCAAAGATCGGCAGATCGGGGGAACGGCTGATCGGGTGATCCGATGATCGGGCGAGCAGGACCAAATGTCGTTCGTTTTTGTTCACCCGATCACCGGATCTCCCGATCACCCGATTAAGGCAGAGGTGAGGCCCCATGTTGGAGGATGACAAAAAGACCGGCCCGCCGGAATCATCGAGCCCCTTAGGACGCCGCAAGTTTTTCATCCGCATGGGGCTCGGTTCGATTGCCATGACCGCCGCGGGGACTGGGATATTTGGCTACAAGTTCCTATCGCCCAACGTGCTCTACGAACCTTCACCCATCGTCAACGCCGGGAAGCCCGAGGGTTACCCGCTGGATTCCGTTACCCTCGACCTCGCGGCGGGGATTTACGTAGTTCATGAGCAGGAAGGTTTCTTCGCGCTGACCGCCACCTGCAAGCACCTCGGCTGCCTCACCGTCTGGAAGCCGGAACTGGGCATTATTGCTTGTCCCTGCCACGGCAGCCAGTTTCATCGCGACGGGACGAAAATCACCGGGCCGGCGACGGGACCCTTGCCGCATCTTCGCATGTGGCTGAGTGACGAAGGCGACCTGATGGTCGACCGCGCGAGCGTCGCCTCCGCAAAACAGTTCGTCAAGGTTTGAAATGGCCAAAGCTCCCCGTACGTGGTTCCACGATTTACGCGAGACACATGTCTGGCAGTCGATTTTTCGCAGTGGCACGGATGACACCAACCTCCACGACGCGCTGGTGATTCAGCAGAACCTCTTTCTGCACCCGTTTGCCACCAAAGTGCGGCGGCGCGCGCTCGATTTCCGTCCCACGTGGTACCTCGGCGCCCTCACGTTCGGGAGCTTTCTGATTTTGACGGTCACCGGAATTCTGCTGATGTTTTACTACCGCCCCGCCGTTCCGCAGGCTTACGCGGACATGAAGGACCTCCAGTTCGTCGTTTCCTGGGGCGTCTTCCTGCGCAACCTGCACCGCTGGTCGGCGCATGCCATGGTTCTGCTGGTGTTTGCCCACATGGCCAAGGTCTTCTATCGCGGAGCTTACCGGGCGCCGCGCGAATTCAATTGGGTAATCGGAGTCATGCTCTTGCTCGTGACTTTGCTGCTCAGTTATACCGGTTATTTGCTGCCCTGGGATCAGTTGGCGTATTGGGCGGTGACGGTGGGCAGCAACCTCGCCTTGGCAACTCCCCTGGTGGGAGACAAGATGCGCTTTCTGCTTCTGGGCGGAAACACTGTGAACGCCAACGCCTTGCTGCGATTTTACGTGCTGCATTGTTTTGTCCTGCCGCTGGTGGCCGCGCTCTTCATCGCCATTCATTTCTGGCGCATGCGCAAGGACGGCGGCCTGTACCTGGGCGGGAGCGAGCCGAAATGAGCGACCCGAAACACTTCCAAGCCGAGATCGATTCTGACGCCCGCCAGTCGCCCCTGCGGGTGGCCTTCATTACTCGCCGCATCTCCCCGGCCGTCAAGGCAGAGGACGATCGCGAGCTGATGACCTATCCGGAAGTGTTCTTCCGTATCGCCGTGGCCATCGAGCTTCTGGCCATGGCTCTGGTCGCAGCCTCCCTCGCATGGAACGCGCCCCTCGAGCAGCTTGCCGACCCCCTGCACACACCCAACCCGGCGAAGGCCCCCTGGTACTTCCTGGGGTTGCAGGAACTGCTGCATTATTTTCCCCCGGTCGTAGCAGGAGTGCTTATTCCTATGCTGGTTATTATGGCTTTGGTGGCCATGCCCTACTTCCAAATCAATTCCCAGGCGGAAGGACTATGGTCGCGCGACCGGGCGCGCCGATTGCGGATTTTTGGGACGGTGGTGGCGGTGCTCGGCGTTTTTCTGGCCGCGTTTCAAGTCTATCCGGTGCTGATCGTGACCCTGCTTATCGCCGGATTCATGCTTTACGCGGTGCGCGGCGATGCTCCCACGGCTACGGCCGGGCAACGGTGGCTCGCGGCAAAGCCGCTGGCCTTTTGGCTGATGACTTGGTTTTTCGCCGAGCTCACGGTGCTAACCCTCATCGGCACGTTTTTCCGAGGACCGGGCTGGGCCTGGGTGTGGCCCTGGAAAGTGTGAAAAGCCTGATCTGTAGCGGCGGTCTCTGACCGCCGGTTTTTGGAATCAATAACTGCCTGGTTGTAGGGGTACGGCTTGCCGTACCCTCGTGGTTCGGTCGCGCGACGAAAACGAAGAGGGTACGGCAAGCCGTACCCCTACAATTACGGCGGCAGGGCTCTTGGAGGGGTTCGTTGGCAATCCGGAAAAAACTCGGTGCGCTCGGGCAGTGGTTTTTCGGCGACAGTGCGCGCGCCTTCGGCACCGTCAGCCTGTTGTTTGTTGCTTTGCTGGTGGTAGCGGGCGCTCAAGACCTTTTCGGTCCGTGGCGTCATTATCAGCGCCAGTACCTGCGCTTGGTGCGCGGCCGCGCCGACGCCCGTGCCCTCGAACGGCGTTTTCAGCCGGGAATCCAGCAGCTTTGGTTGCCCAATCAGGGCGTTGTAGATCGCTGCACGACCTGCCATGTAGCTCTCCAGGAAACGACCCTGGAGGATGTCACCGAGCAGCCCTTTCGCCCTCACCCGCCGATTCCTCACTCGCTCACGGAATTTGGATGTGTCACTTGCCACCGCGGGCAAGGGACGGCCACCAGCGTGGCAGAAGCCCACCGGAGTACGAAGGCCTGGGACGAGCCTCTGCTGCCCGCCAAGTATCTCGAAGCGTCCTGCGGCCAATGCCACCTCGCCGCCCTGCCCGGCACTCCCCGCTTGAACGTCGGGCGACAACTGCTGGTTCAGAATGGATGCGTTCACTGCCACTTGATCCGGCAACCGGACGGCACCACCTTGCTGGCCACGGACAATGCACCGCCGTTAGTTCACGTCGGGGAGAAGACCAGCCGTGCCTGGATTTACGCCTGGATCAAAGACCCCCAGGCTTATTCGGCCACCGCCACCATGCCCAATTTCATGCTCAGCGATGAGGACGCACGCGACATTTCCGCCTATTTGATTGCCCAGAGTACGGCGACCACGCAGCAAGCCTCTGCCCCGCCGCCGCTCGCCAAAGCCCCGGACCCCGCGGCGCGCGAGGCTGGCGCGAGGATCTACGGAGAAGCCTTGTGCACTTCCTGCCACGAGGTACAAGGCGCCCCTCAAAACCGCGCCGGGCAACTGGTGCGGCGCGACCTGGGGCCTGACCTCACCCGCCTGGGCAGCAAGGTGAAACCGTCGTGGCTCGAAGCCTGGTTGGCCGATCCCGCCGTCTACAACCCTGACACGGCGATGCCGCGTTACCGGTTCAACAAGCAACAAGTTCCCTCGCTGGCCGCCTTCCTGGAAGCCAAGACTGACGCCCGCCTGCTGGCCAAGGTCAGTCTCCCCGAAGCCACCCCACCCCAGATTGCTCGCGGCCGAAGGCTGGTGATGGAACGCGGTTGCGCTTCGTGCCATGTGATCAACGGCATCAGGAAGCCGGAGAACTTTGCCCCAGAGCAGAGCCGCCTGGGCAGCAAGCCTTTGGCGGAAATTGCCTTCGCGGCAGGCGTCCCCCACACGCTTCCCGATTACATTGCGGACAAGATTCGCAACCCGCGCGCCTTCGCACCCACCCTCAAGATGCCGCGATTCAAGCTGACGGACGAGCAGATTGACGCGTTGACGACGGCGCTTTTGGCGCTCACCGACCGCGCCCAGACCCAGCCCGCCACGTTTCGGTTCGTCGCCGCACCCCTGGCGCAGCCGGCGGGGAAGTCTGCCCAAGCCATCAGTGACCTGCGTTGTTTCAGTTGCCATCCCAGCAAAGGGTCCGAGGGCTACATCGCGCGCGACCTGACCTGGGAAGGCAACGTGGTTTCCGCGAACTGGCTGGAAGATTTTCTGCACAACCCCACACGCTGTGGCGCCAGATCGTACGGCGCACACCCCATCCCCACGTCCCCCGCTGCGACAGGACGGTAGGGGTGGGGCTTGCCCTACCCCTGGAGTTTCTACATTTTTGAGCCGCAGAGCCGCCCTGCTAGGGGGGCGGCTAGCCACTGCACGGTATGGGCGTTACACGGCCAAGTGGATTTTTAATCAACCAAGCCCGAAAACCTGGTTGGCGCATACATTGATTTTTATGTATGCGTCACTTCTCCATTGACGCTAGACTGCGCCGATGCCACGGCTGAAGCATTTCTACGGACAGAACCACTATCACTATCTTACTGAGAGCATCTATCGCCGGGCGCGCATTTTCGATTCCGAACGCTTCAAACGCAGGTTCGTTCAGACCCTGGACGAACTCCGGTCGGAGCTGGGATTCAAAATATTTGGTTACGTGCTCATGCCCGAGCACTGCCACTTACTCATCTGGCCGAGCCCGGCGGCCAACCCCTCCCAAATCATGCAGAAGCTTTCGGAGCGCACGGCGAACTTCATGCTCCGTAACCTGCGCCAGAATCTGTCGTATCCCTGGTGCCAAAAGATGCTGCAGCGGTTTGAGCTGCCCGCGACTGTGCATCATCATGCCCACTGCCGGGTTTGGAACCGGCGCGGGTACGACATGAACATCTTGAGCGACAAGAAGCAGAACGAAAAGATCGACTACATCCACAATAATCCGGTGGTGCGCGGGTTGGTGGCCCACCCCGGCGACTGGCCCTGGTCAAGTTGGAGATTTTACTACCGCGAGGACCGTTCTCTGTTAGCCATGGACGAGCTGAACCGTGCCCCCCGCATCGCAGCGCGATGCCCTGTGGCGCATACATAAACGACAATGTATGCGCCACCCGCGACAAATCAACCGTTCATTCGTTCGACCAAGCGACGCCAGTTTTGGCATGACCAATTCAGCGATGGTGGAAGCTGAACTCCTTGGAGTTGTCCTTTGCATCTCTGCGCTAGCGTTTTTGCGGCCGCTGCAACGCGTTTGCCATCCTTCACCCGAGGGCCTTCCTGAGCTTCATCCGTTGATCCCGTGAACAGGAATTCAATCCAGTTTTCGAGCCGGTCCTTGGCAAACACAAACACGACTCTGTCGAAATCATCGTCCGCAATTCCATTTTGTTTTGCCTTTTCGTAAAACTTCTGCCGCAACTGATCTCCATCGTCCATATCATGGTCGAGATCAGCCCATACCATCAGAGTCGTATCAGCTCCCATGGCAATACAGGTCTGCAACTCATCAGGCATTTTGGCAATCAGATTTCTCCGTCCTTCGCAAGCTACTGGACGAATAATATTGCTTCCCTTCCATGGCCGGATCCAGGCGGGATCAAGTTCCCTCAAGAGGGTACGAATGAAAACAGGGTCGATGCTGCGACCTCGCAGGCCTTCATGAAGACACACGATTTGCGTACGGCTAGCCACGGACCCACCCTCTGGCAATTGCTTCGCCAGCAGTGAGCCCCACAGGGACCTTCAGCGGCCCAATACGCGTAGGCGAAGTGTGGTTGTCCCGCCACAGGTATCGTCCACAATTCTCGTCCGCATTGCTCAGAATTTCAGGGTGATGAGAAATGACGATGGCCTGATGATTTTCATCGAGCAATTCTCTGATCGACAATATCCATGGCTGAAGTTCGGGAAGGCCCACGTAATTATCGGGCTCATCAATCAAGATTGTTTGCGCCGCCTCCGAGGTTAAGGCGGCACGCACCATATAGAGGGCAACGAGTGTCTTTTCGCCGTCCGAGAGGGCATCAAAGAACAGAACTCCAGATTTAGGCCCATTTGAGCCCTCAAACCGCAGTTGCAACGCTTTGGCGTTCAAGCCCACGTCTTCGAGGCGGAAGGACTTGAAATCAGGCCAAACCTCCCGGAGAGAATCGCGCAGGCTGTCGGTCCACTCTTGATTCAGCGAAAGGGAACGGTACCATGAAGTAAGATTGCTTAAATAGCGGTCAGGGTGTTTTGATTCGCTCTTGCTCTCCTTTTCCATGCTGCGTGGGTCGGGGCGCAGAATCAAAAGTTTTGAGAGTGCCTCCTGGAGGGTTGTAATCTCACGCCTGTCTGCTGCCGGCTGAATAGATGCCAGCGCGGCTTGTCGCCAATCGAGAGGAAAACCTGTTTGCGCGTCACCCGTTCTCAAGAAGCGTACCCCTCTAAGATCTCGCTCAAACAGGCTCCGTCCATCGCATGACGCCCGTTCCTGCACAATCCTAGGTTTCTCATAAGGGGCGACTTGTTCAATATGAAGCAGATATTCGAAGGAATGCCCCCCAGAACTAATACCCAGCTCGAATTCCTGAGTTTTACTGTCCAACCAGTTGGTAAATTCAAGGGCTGGGACATTCGGCTCGCCTTCGCTGCCCAGATAAGCAACTCCAGTGGCGAGATTGCGGATTAGGTCAAGAGCGTCAAAAACCGAGCTCTTGCCAGCTCCGTTTGGACCGCACAGCACCCCAAAGGAATCAAACTGCGTATCAAAGGCAACCAGGCAACGAAAGTTATTGGCGTAGAGCCTTGTTATCATGGAACCATTCTAACCGTCTTTAATCCCACGTCAATGCTTGTCCGCGAAGGGGATGGGCCACAATCTTGACCCGCTTACGGTTCGCACGTTTCTCGGCGGTTCTCCATCGGGAATTCATCGCTTCCAGGTTACGCTGGCGCGTGTGCGGAGGAGGCTTATAATACCGCTAGACCGTTTGCGCCGGCACCGACGCCTGGGCGCGGTTTTGCGATGATGCGATGAGAGCGGATGCGAATGGAAAAGCCGCTGAGGAGCCCTGGACAGCGCGCACCTCATCGCTACCCCGCTACCGGGTTTGGAACCGGCGCGGATACGACATGAATATCTGGAGTGACAAGAAGCAGAACGAAAAGATCGACTACATCCACAATAATCCGGTGGTGCGCGGGTTGGTGGCCCACCCCGGCGACTGGCCCTGGTCAAGTTGGAGATTTTACTGCCGCGAGGATCGTTCCCTGTTAGGCATGGACCACCCGCGGTGAACCATGCCCGCTCCGGCATCGCAACGCCGTGCCCTGTGTCGCATACATAAACGACAATGTATGCGCCACCCGCGAATTGACACTCAGTGCTCCCTCGCTATGGTAGCCCCCTCGGGTCGGGAGTATACTCGCAAGTTAACCCGGCGTGAAGAGAAGTTCTTCGGAAACCGCTGGCAACAAAAATCGTCTGTCTACGCCAATCGGCGATCTCGATGAAGCTAGGAAAGTGAATGGATACATCCGAGTCGCAGAGTATTAGGAACACGTTGGGTGGTCTCTCCTCACTCACCCATTTCGGGGCTCTATTCTTGGTCCTCTTGTATGGGAGTGGTTTCTTCATCGTTTCATTGCACTATGCATCTTATGGGATTGTCCAGTTTGATTTGCTCAGGTCTAGAGTCATATCAGCCGGCACTCTTTTCTTTGTACTATTTGCAATATCATCCTTTGAGACTTCAAAAGCCTACGGAATCTTGGGGTTTGCCTCTGGGGCAGAGGCTCGCCTTCCCAAGAGTCTATTGGCTGGCGGAAGCGCTCCGGCGAAACTTGTTATGGGATTTGAGGGGGTCTTTCAAGCCCTGATATTAAGCTTTTTTCTCGGATTTATTCTCTTAGATCTTCCGTTTAGGGAAGTGGAGCTGGGTCTTATGGTGGGGCTGACAGGATTCGATGTGGCTGCCCTTCTAGTAGCACGAAGGCGCTTTGAGAGGGTGCCTTGGAGGTGTGCGATCCTCGTTATATCCTGTCTATTCTTAACCTTTCTCGTCTTGGGCGACATATCTTGGCAACGGCTTCTATTTTTCCTCTGGATCCTGCTTTCTGGCGACTTGGCTGTTCGAGGCGCAGACTATCTGAAAAACCCAGAGAAGCTCCGCGAAATTTCATATTCGCCGCATATATCATGGTGTCTGACAGTCCTATTGATCTTCGCCTATTTTGTCTATCCAAACATCAAACCCGCTTTTGGTGGTGGAGTTCCTTCGGACATAGAACTCCATTTTGCCCAAAAATGGCCTGGCATAGATCGATTGAACACACATGCATGGTTGATCGATGAGAATAACAATGGATTTTATGTTCTATGGCACGCCCAGGACAAACGGGCGATTTTTGTACCGCGCGCCGAAATCACTGCAGTCGAATATGGCCATACTAATTGAGGCGGAGTGCGACCGAAGGTCGAATTCATGACTCGTTTCGGCCTTGTGCTGCGGTGCGGGGCCGTACCGGACAGGATTCGACGTGGCCACAGGGGAGGTTTTCAATGACCGACGAACCTAGCCAAACCTTGAGTCCAACGATAACTCAATTCATCGAAGCAAATCAGAAGTTGATTTCGACGTTTGCGATTTTCGCCACTCTGTCTGTATTTGCAAACAACCTACCAGACAAGGAAATAGGTTCACTGGGGAATATGCTGTCATTTTCTCTTTTTACCCTTGCGATTTTCCTCGGCATGGAGATTGTTGTGAATAGTGTCCATACGTCGTTTAGAGAGGGGAGTCTTGGCTCGTTGTTTCAGAGCCTGCTTACGCTGACGATGTTGCTCTTTGCCGGCTTCTGGATTCGAACTTATTACCCGTACCTTGTTTTCTTGCTTTTAATGGCAGTGGGGTTAGCGGTGGTATTGCTTGTCTATCTTGGATTTCAATGGACAATTCGAAGAATGATTTCCAGCCTTCCAATTCTTAGAGGCAAGAGCCAACGAATGCGAGAGGAGTTTATCCCCGTTTTCGGTGCGATGTTCATAATGGTGCTCCTTTTTATAATTCTCCCCCACATTAAGTCAATTGTTTGGATTTGGAAGAAACTTTTTTGATTGAATCGCGGGTTGCCGCATACATTGCCGTGTATGTATGCGACCAGACTTGTCGCCGGGCGACCCGGGGCGGCGGGCGTTCAGCGCGAGCGATACATCCCCAAATGGAACAATCCTCCGGAGCGGCAAGGGTGGGCTCTAAAGCAAAAGGGGCCAAGTGCCGCATACATCCAAAGCGATGTAGGCGCCACCCCATCATTGTTTGATTTCCCGGCAACTTGCGCTCACTTTGGCGTGTCCCCTAACCACCGCGGGTGGCGCATACATTGTCGTGTATGTATGCGACCCGGGCCGGCGCGTTCCGAGTGGCGCACCGGTGGTTCAGCGACCCACCCGAAGTGCGGGTGGGCAGTTGAGCCCCAAAGGGGCGAAATAACGGAGCCCAGGCCAACGGCCTGGGTCAATGGAACCCCAGCCGATACCCGAGTCAACGGGACCCAAACCGATACCTGAGCCCTGAAGGGGCGGAACAATCCTCTTCAATCCCACACGTACCGCTCATCGTAGGCGATTCCGTGCGCGTCCAGCAGCTTCCAGAATTCGGCTGGCCACGCGGTGGTGGATTTCTTGTTGCGTTACGTAGAGTGGGGAATGAGATTGCGGCATGGGGAAATACGTATCTCGCCCTTTCAGGGCTGAGGGTAAAAATTGGGGGGGGCACCTAAACCCAGGCCGTTGGCCTGGGCTTCGTTATTTCGCCCCTTTGGGGCTAAATCAATGGGCCTGTGGGGCTGAATCTACGGCCCTCTGGGGGTTAGAATATTGGCAGGTTTTTCCGCGACCAGCAAGCACCTGGACGTATAGTCGCCTACCCGTCGATGTGGTCTGCGCGGTCACCTGTGAGGGGGTGGTCGGGGGGCGTCGACGACAGAAATGTAGAAACTCCAGCGGCGGGGGTAAAGCCCCGCCCTTCCGCCAGTCTCTAAGGCCATCCGAGCGTGGTGAGAAGTGCGGGCTAGCCGCGGTCAGTGGTTTGCTGACCGTGGGTTCTTCCATTGGCCGCAATGACGTGGCCTGCCAAAACTGCTTCCTATGAATCTGGTGGGGAAAAAGAAAAGCCCACGGTCAGGACTGCATTGACCGTGATGGCTACCCGTTTTCCTGCCGGCTAACGGCCCTCGGACCTCACCTCATCGACATGCCAGTGGGTAAAATACGAGAAAACGTTGGTAGTGACTCATTTTGATGTGCCACGGGCGTCCCGCCCGTGAACGGGCACGGCCAAGATGGCCGTGGCACTTCAAAATGAGTCACCACCAAAACGTTGCCGGCGTTTGGCGAAAACAAGTATAGCCGTACGTGCCCGGTTTTCCATCACCCTGGCAGTGAGAGGACCTGGCCCACCGCACGATGCGCCTCTTCCGTCGCATAATTGTGCCCCGAATGTCCTACCAAGTCGGTGTTGGCGAAGGCAATCCGGCCAAAGGGGGCGCGGCGCAGAATTTCACGCGGCGCGGGCTTGCCGTTTTCTCCCCAGGTCATTCCGAGGGGGAGAGTAATAAAATGATGTCCCCAGCGGTTCAGGATAATGCCGGCAATGTCCCGTCGGGCGTCAAAACCCGACACCGCGAACATCTGGGTAAACTGCTCGCGGATCTTGCGTTCGTATTCGCGAAAGGGGGTGGAGAGCATCTCCGACCGCCCTTTGCTGCATTGTTCGGGCATGGGCAGGCCCGGGTAATAGTAAGGCACGATAAGGGTCAGGACCGTGGGTGAATCCGGTCCGATCGTCGGCGAGTCGGCCCCAAACTTGGGGATGGTGCGTACTTCAGTCCAAAAGCCGAACCCCTCGAACCAGCGTCCTCCGCAAAGTCCCAATTTATAAAGAAAGCGCCAGTTGCGTACCGCCACGTTGGCCACCAAGGTCGCCGTATAGTTGAATTGGTCGTAGGCGGCGCGATGTTCGGAGGGCAGGTCCCGCACCACATGCTTGGTGATCCAACCGCCCCCCGCCATGATCACCGTGCGGGCCTTCAGGCGATAGACCTTGCCGTCGCGCGTGTACATCACCCGCACCCAGGAGGATTTTTCCGGGTCCCCTTCATGTTCGACCCCCACGGCCGTCGACCGCAGGCGGATGTGCACCTTGTTGCCCGGACGATCGAGTGTGGCAAAATTGATGCGGTTGCGGCAAACCGCCTCGTACGTGCGCGGACCGGAAATCGCGTCCGGGATGAGGGTTTTGACGATATGCCGCGTGAGACCCGCGTTTCCACCCGGAAAGCTTAGGAGATGTCGAGGGTCTTTGTCGCCGAAGATCTCCTGGTAACGATAAGCGGTGAGCGCATCGGGTCCCAGGCCATGGACGGTCGCGGTTCGAGGCGCCAGATACATGCGGATAACCTCCTGGCTGAGGCCTAAGCGCTCCGCGATCACCTCGGCCGCGACACTGTCGAGGCCTCGTAACTCCTCTTCCGTCTCATGCCGCGGTGATTGCTGGCGCTCGATGCACAGCTTCTTGTACTTGGCGAAATCGGAACGCAGTTGCGGTGAGAACGGAAGCTGGTCCAAGTTGTTCCAGGGATCCACCACCCACTTGCCCGGCTGCTGCCCGAACTTCGGCCCGAACCACCAGCCAAAGTTGGGCACCGAGGGACACGCCCCGACGTGATCATAGCTGCTCCAGCTCAACGGCATGGCGGGGCCAGGGCCACCCCACTCCTGGTACATGCTGTCATCGAACACACTGGCATCCACCCCGATGCGGGTATAGAAATCCCGCATCAGCCCGGGCCCGAAATGGTTAAAATTGTTCGAACCTTGCGGCGCCAGGAGCCGGTGGCCGTTGACCAGGAATTCATTTCGCCGCGCCTGGCCGCCGAACATGGCATGGTTTTCCAGGATTAAACAAGTTTGCTTGGCCGGCGCTTGGTCGTTGAAGAACAACCCCGCAGCCAAGCCGCTGAATCCACCGCCCACCACCACCAAGTCGAAAACTTCGCCCGTGTCCACCGCTGAGGCGGGAGGAGAATCGAAAACTCCGTCCCGCACCGCGTGGCCAGCCAACACGGCGTCCAGGGTGTTGCCGTTGGCGCCCGCGTAATCTCCCTCCCCGGTATACCCTCCCCAGGAGGGCTGCTGGGCCAGAAGTTCAAGCGGAGTTACGGAACTGAGCAATGCGCTTCCGGAAGCCAGTAGTGCCGAGTTCAAAAAGTCAC
>Ga0326727_10010268_pt1 | contig 22410 bp, 23 predicted proteins | sample MB2enrmetagenome_FD_207643 | JGI IMG/M metagenome (GOLD analysis project Ga0326727, IMG submission 207643) | Lab enriched peat soil microbial communities from McLean, Ithaca, NY, United States - MB29MY | ecosystem: Environmental > Terrestrial > Soil > Wetlands > Peat | place: USA: New York...
GCATACGCGAAAGCCGGCCGTTTCTCCGATGCGTTGCCCGTGGCCAAAGAAGCCCTCGGGCTAGCGTCGCAACAGGGCAAGCGGGATCTCGCCGCCAGGCTGGAACACATGATCGCCAGCTTCCCGGATACCGCGGCGCCTGGTACGGCTCGGGCCAATCCCTGAACGGGCCGCTACGCCGTGTTCACCAGAGTCCGCAGACTCGCTTCATAGGGTGCACGCGCAATGCCTCGCTCAGTGATGATGGCGGTAACGTACCTGCTGGGCGTCACATCGAAGGCGGGGTTCTCGACGGGGATGCCGTCGGGGGCAACGGCGACACCGAAGACGTGTGTCACTTCGTTGGCTGCGCGCTGTTCGATGGGGATCTCGGCGCCGGACGCGAGAGTCAGGTCGAGCGTTGAGATAGGCGCGGCCACGTAAAACGGCACGCCGTTCTCCTTCGCGAGCACAGCGACGGAGTAGGTGCCGATCTTATTTGCGACATCGCCGTTGGCGGCAATGCGGTCCGCGCCCACCACCACGCAGCCGATGCGGCCGGATTTCAGGAAGTGGCCCGCCATGCTGTCGGTGATCAGTGTCGCGGGAATGCCGTCGTGCTGCAGCTCCCAAACAGTAAGCCGCGCGCCCTGCAGGAACGGCCGGGTTTCATCCGCAAAAACATCGATCTTCTTGCCGGACGATACCGCTGCGCGCACCACGCCTAGGGCGGTTCCATAGCCGGCCGTCGCCAACGCCCCGGCATTGCAATGCGTCAGCACGGTTTTTCCATCTGGCACCAGATCCGCGCCATTGCGGCCTATCGCTTCGTTGATGGCGATGTCTTCGAGACGAATCTGCTGCGCTTCCTGAATGAGGCGCTCGCGAATGCGCTCGACAGGTTGGGCACGGATTTCGGCGCGGACCTCAGCGAAAACCCGCTTCATTCGGTCAATGCCCCAGAACAGGTTGACGGCGGTTGGCCGCGTGGCTGACAGCGTGGCGCAGATTCGTGCGAACTCAGCGTCAAGCCGCGCGGGATCGGCGTGCAATACTCCCAGAGCCACGCCCATGGCCGCGGCAACACCGATGGCCGGAGCGCCACGAATCACCATAGTGCGAATCGCGTCCGCGACTTCTTCATAGGTGGTGCAGGTGACGTAGACCTCCTCGCGGGGAAGCTTCGTCTGGTCGATCATCACGACGCCGGCGGGCGTCCACTGAATTGTCTCTACCATTTGATCCGCTGTGAGAAAAGGAACGCGGCGAACTGGGTCAGATTGAATGTGGCGTGCATCAGCATCGCGGCCGTGGTGGACCGGGCCAGATAGCGCGCGTATCCGAACGCCACGCCCGCCAGCGAGATCAGCAGAACGTACTGCCAGGACCACTGATATTCGAAGCCGTGCATGCAGCCGAAAATCGCGGCAGCCAGCAGAATTCCGGGCAACGCGGTGAGCGACCGCACAAACAGAGGCATCAGGAAACCGCGGAACACCAGTTCTTCGCAAAATGGTCCGAGCAACACCACAAGGATGCCGAGAGCCACCGTAGCCAACGGGGTTCGCAGGAAATCCCCGAAGGGCAACTGGATTTCGCGCGCCCGCAGCAGCGCGCCGAGCATAGCTACCGCAAATGCCAGGGCCACGCCGGCGAAAGCCGCGATCCACGCGCCCTTATCCGGATAACGAACGCCCATCGCCCGCCAGAAGGGCTCGCGATAGCGAATGCGAAAGATGGCGAACAGCGAGCCGACCACAAACACATACATGAGGAGCTGCGGAAGGATGAGGCGGACAACCGGGCCGTGCCGGCGCAGCATGGCCGCCAGAAGCGCGGACACCACGAAGCTCAGGAACGTGAATGAAACGAAGAATGCGAGGTCCTGATAAGACCAGAAAGCCTCGCCGGGGGGCTGTTCCTGTGGTGTCACGCGGCGCTCTCCCGCAGCGCAGCGGCCAACAGGGGAATCATGATCTCGTGGTGCCCGGTGATGCTGAAACCGCGGCCACCCGAGTGCGCGTGCGGACGTTCAACCACGTTCGCCTGCGGGCGATAATGCCGAAGAAAATCGAAGTTCACCGTAGTAAAGTTGTGCAGAGGATGGCCCAGGTTGCGCACGGCGGAAACCGCTTTGAGGAAAACCTCGGGCAGCACCACGGCCGAACCGACGTTCAGGTACACGCCACCATCGTTGAGCTCGCGCACCAGCGAGCAGAGCAGCCGGAAATCGTGATGAGTCGCACGGCCCACCGCGGCGCCGTCGCAGGCAGGATGCATGTGCGGCGTGTCGGTCCCGATGGCGACATGCACGGTGACCGGCGCGCCCAGGCGATACGCTTCATGTAGCAGGCTCTTTGCCGCGAACGAGGGATTCGCGAGACGCTGCAGAGCGCAACCCAACGCTTCGCCCATGCCGATGCCCGCGGCCGCGGAAATGGCCCTGTTCATCTCGCTGCCGGTTTCCTCCGCTGAACCGAAGCTGCCATCGGGAAGCGCCGCTTCGACATCTTCGCTGGTGCATCCGGCGAGCGCAATCTCGAAATCGTGAATTGCCGCCGCGCCATTTAGAACGAAGCCTGTGGCATACCCGCGCTGCAGCAGATTGATGAGCACCGGCGCAAGACCGGTCTTGATCACGTGCCCACCGAGCCCCCACAGAATCGGTTTCCGCCGGTCACGTGCTAATTCGAGTGCGGCGATCACGCCACGCAACGAGTCCGCAGCCAGGATGCGCGGCAGCGACTCGACGAGTTCGCGAACGGTGGCTGCGTTCGGAGGAAGCGGCTTGGCGAAGTCCTCCACCCGCACCTTGCCTCCGCGAGCGGCAAGCGAAACGGTGCGCAGACCGGAGAACTCCATCGGATCCACTTTGTAGCGGCTCATCGGCGAAACCTTATCATGCCACTTTCGGGATCATGCCACTTTCGCGATCATGCCACTTTCGCGATCATGCCACTTTCGCGTGCTGCAGGACTTTCCTCAGAGCCTGCGCTGTGAAGCTCTCGCGGCAGGAGAGGATCTCTTCGGGAGTCCCGCTCACCACTACGCGGCCGCCGTCTTCTCCTCCCTCTGGCCCGAGGTCGATCACCCAATCCGCCGACTTGATCACATCCGGATGATGTTCGATCACGAGCACGGTGTTACCGAGGTCAACCAGACGCTGCAGAACGTTCAACAGGTGCTTGACGTCTTCGAAATGCAGGCCCGTGGTGGGCTCGTCCAGAATATACAGCGTGCGGCCCGTTTGCCGCCGGCTCAACTCGCGCGCCAGCTTGATGCGCTGGGCTTCGCCCCCTGAAAGCGTTGTCGACGATTGCCCCAGGTGAATGTATTCCAGCCCCACTTCGCAAAGCGTCTGCAGTTTCGCGCGGATGGCCGGAATGTTCTCCAGCAGCGGCGCAGCCTCTTCCACCGTCGCGTTGAGCAGATCAGAGATGGAGTGGCCCTTGTACTTGACCTCCAGCGTCTCGCGATTGTAACGCCGCCCCTTGCAGACATCGCAGGTGACGAAGACATCGGGCAGGAAGTTCATCTCGATGCGCTTCAATCCATCGCCCTGGCACGCCTCGCAGCGTCCGCCCTTTACGTTGAAGCTGAACCGGCCAGCCTTATAGCCGCGTTCGCGCGATTGCGGCAGCATCGCGTACAAATCGCGAATCGGTGTGAAAACTCCCGTATAAGTGGCCGGGTTCGATCGCGGCGTGCGTCCGATTGCCGTTTGGTCGATCTCCACCACCTTGTCGATGTTTTCGATCCCGATGATCTTGTCGTGAGCCCCGGGTTCGCCGTGCGCGCGATAAAGATCGTGCGCCAGCCCGCGATAGAGGATGTCGTTGATCAACGTAGATTTTCCGCTGCCCGAAACGCCGGTGACGACGATAAACGTGCCCAGCGGAAACTCCACCGTCACGTTCCTCAGATTGTGCTCGCGCGCTCCGGTCACCACCAGTTGCTTGCCGTTACCCGAGCGGCGAGTGCCGGGGACCTCGATGCGCAAATCGCCAGCGAGGTAACGCCCTGTGAGCGAGGCCGGGTTGCCTCGAATCTGCTGTGGTGTGCCGCTGGCAACCAGTTCGCCGCCCAGCCGGCCTGCGCCTGGTCCGAGGTCGATCACATAGTCGGCGCGCTCGATGGTCTCCTCGTCGTGCTCCACCACCAGTACGGTGTTTCCGAGATCGCGCAGATGGCCGAGCGTCTGCAGCAAGCGGTCATTGTCGCGCGGGTGCAAACCGATGGACGGCTCGTCCAACACATAGAGCACGCCGCGCAGCTTCGAGCCGATCTGGGTTGCCAGACGAATCCGCTGCGCCTCGCCGCCGGAAAGCGTTGCCGCCGAACGTCCCAGGTTCAGGTAGTTCAACCCAACCGCGCACAGGAACTCCAGCCGGTTGCGAATCTCTTCGACCACCCGCGCGGCTACCTGTGCCTCGCGATCGGTGAACTTCCATCCTCGTGCGGTTTCCAGTGCACGCGAAACGGGCAGGTCCGTGAATTCGGCGATGCCGATGCCTTTCACTTGCACGGCCAGGCTGCTCGGCTTCAAACGAAGGCCATGGCAGGCCGGGCAGGCGGACGGCGACATATAATCGGTGAGCCATTCGCGATAGCCGGGGCTGGGCGTATCGGTCCAGGTTTCGTCGAGCAATTTCAGAATTCCGGGGAATCCGTTGCCGCCGTCGAGAAGCAAATCCTGCGTTTTTTTCGGAAGCTCGGCGAACGGCTTCTTCAGATTGATCTTCAGCCGCTTAGCCGCTTCGGCGAGACTGTGGTTGATGTGCGCGGAACTTGCCCCCGGCCCGAGTCCGCCTTCGAGCAGCGGCTTCGACGGGTCCACGATCACCTTCATCGCGTCGAAGCTCCACTTGCTCCCGAGCCCGCTGCACTCCTCGCACGCGCCGAACGGAGAATTGAACGAGAATGATCGGGGCTCCAGTTGTGGAATGCTGGCGCCGCACTCCGGGCAGGCCAGTTTCTGTGAGTAGAGCCGCTCGTCGCCGTTTACCACCACCACGGTCACCAGCCCGCCCGCCAGCTTCGCCGCAGTTTCAATGGACGCTTCCAGCCGCTTCTCAACGCCGGAGCGAATCACCAACCGGTCCACCACAACTTCGATGGTGTGGTTTTTCCGCCGGTCGAGAGGGATCTCCTCGTCAAGCGACCGCAGCTCGCCATCGATGCGCGCGCGCAGGAAGCCCTGGCGGTGGAGCTTCTCCATCTCCTTCTTGTATTCGCCCTTGCGGCCACGCACTACCGGCGCGAGAATCATCACCCGTTCGTCGGTACGCAGTGCCATCAGATTGGTCAGAATCGCTTCCGTGGACTGTTTGGCGATTTCGACACCGCAGTTCGGGCAATGCGGCACGCCGATGGACGAATAAAGCACGCGAAGATAGTCGTAGATCTCGGTGATGGTGCCGACCGTGGACCGCGGGCTGCGGTTCGTGGTTTTCTGCTCGATGGAGATGGCCGGGCTCAGTCCGTCGATGGAATCCACCTCCGGCCGTTCCATCTGATCGAGGAATTGCCGCGCGTACGGAGACAGCGTCTCCACGTAACGGCGCTGCCCTTCGGCATAGATGGTATCGAAGGCAAGCGAGGATTTCCCCGAGCCGCTCAACCCGGTCACCACAGTGAGCGTGTTGCGGGGGATCTCGACGTCGATATTCTTCAGGTTGTGCTGCCGTGCCCCGTGCACGGTAATGCGGTCGAGCATTGGAGGGCTTGTCTCTAGTCTAGCGTGGAGGCCGAGACTGGCTGACGCAGGCAGGCAATCCGTTGCGCTTGTGGCGGCTCGCAGGAATTACTCACGCGCCACTTCGCAGGGGGCAATATCCGAGCCGGTGAGGCCATGGCAGCGGCGGCCGATGCCGTAGGAAATGGCTCCCATCCCGAGATAGGCCAGCGACGCGGTGGCCCGAAACGGTCCCAGACCTCGCTTGCGCACCATTGCACGAAAGACCTCAAGCCGCTCTCGCGTATTCAAGGCGCGCACATCACATAGCTTTCGGTATTTTTCGTGGCTTGCTCCGTAATGAACAAGCTTGCGGTACCAATTCAGAGGACTTGTAATCTCCAAATGCCTCACCAACATTTCCGGAACATAGCTTACGGCGCCGCATGTATAGCGGCGTATGACATCCTGTATGAAGGTTGTGTCTCCGCCCCTCCGAGCTTCTGTAAAAGGTCCTAATTCCGCAAAAAGACATCTTCGCATCGCCATGTTTCCGGCACATCCGTAGTAGATTTCGCTTGTGTTGCCGGAAAACACGAAAGCCGCTTTTTCGGCTTCGTAAGCTGCCAGCGTGGATAATCCAAAGGACTCTTTCGCAAAGGCCACCCTTCCCAGCAGCACGAGGGCGGGAGTGTCCCGGATCTTCGACGCTATTGTCGTCAGCCAGTCGCCGCGGGCGGAACAATCGGCGTCGGTGAACGCTATGACCTCCCCTTTGGCGTGTTCGATGCCGCGGTTGCGTGCGATGTATGCGCCGGGCCGCGGTTCGTGCAAGAGCTTTACGCGCTGAGAGCTCGCAACCGTCTGCGCCGAACCATCGGTGGAGTTGTTGTCCACCATAATGATTTCGTAGCGATCGGCCGGGTAGCTTTGAGCGAGCAGCGATTGCACACACTGCCCGATATAGCGTCTCGCGTTACGAAACGGCACCACGACTGAAATGAATATGCCGTTCTGCGTCGCGGTGGCCATGGGAAGTATGGGGCCTTATTGGGGCAGCACGTCCACGGTTACCGCCGACGGCGCCTGGGCGCTGTGGTAGACGCGCTCAGTGGCTTTCCGGAAGTCGCCCGGTTTTGCAGAATAAATGTCCTCGAACTGCTGCGGGTTGCGGTCCGCCAGCGGAAACCACGTGCTCTGGATTTGCACCATGATCCGATGCCCGCGCCGGAATGTGTGATTGATGTCCGGCATAACATACTCGATCTTCGTCACCTGGCCGGGCGTGAACGGCTCCGGTTGCGAGTAGCTGTTGCGAAACTTGCCGCGCATCACTTCGCCTCGCACCAGTTGTTCATATCCGGGCATCACGACGCCGGTTGGATTGGGGTCGGGATTGGGCGCGTCCGGTGGATACACGTCGATCAGTTTCATCACGAAGTCCGAGTCGGTTCCCGAAGTTGACACGCTGAGGCTGGGCGAAACCGGTCCCGCCAAAGTGATGTCGCTGGTAATCGGCTCGGTTTTCCAGGTGAGGACATCGGTGCGGGTGGAGGCGAAACGCTGGTCTTCCACCATGTACTCACGGGTCATGCCGGATGCCTGTTCGGAGATGAACGGCACGGGCTTATCAGGATCGCTGACGTACTCGTCAAAAGCGGAGGGCTCTCCCGCATCCGGCGGATCGAAAGACAGGCGTCCGGCGGCGTGCAGAAAGAGCTTGCGGGGTTCGGAGTTCTTCGGTGGCCAGGCATCGTAGGCGCGCCATACGTTGGTGCCCGTCTCGAACACCACGGCTTTGGGAAGGTTCGGATCGCTCTTGCCTTTCAGATAGTACTCGAAAAAAGGAAACTCGACGCTCTCGCGAAAATACTCGGAGGTCTTCGCGTTGAAGCGCACCGGGCCCAGGTGATCGCCATCGGATCGCGACCAGCCGCCGTGATACCACGGCCCCATCACCAGCACGTTCGCGCCGGAATGGCCCTGCTTCTCGATGCTCTTGAAAGCCTCCAGCGTGCCGAACAGATCCTCGGCATCGAACCAGCCCCCTACGGTGAGCACCGCGGGCCGCACATTCTTCAGATGCGGTCGCAGGTTACGGGCCTGCCAGAAATCGTCATAATTGCCGTGCATGAAGAAGTCGTTCCAAAAGGCGATGTTGCCCTTGAGATACTGCTCGTTGGCTCCGGCGACTGGGCCCATGCGGAGATAGAAGTCGTATCCGGTGTCGGGAATAGTGAAGCCGCGCTCAGGATATTTGGTGAGCGGCTGCGAGCGGGGCACGCCAAATTCGGAATAGAACCCGAAGGCGTGAGGCAGCCAGAACGCACCGTTGTGATGGAAATCGTCGCCAATAAACCAGTCCATAATGGGCGCCTGAGGCGATGCCGCGCGAAGCGCCGGGTGCGCGTGCACCAAACCAGCCGCCGTGTAGAAACCTGGATATGAAATGCCCCACTGCCCGACTTTGCCGTTGTTGTTCGGCACGTGCTTCAGCAGCCACTCGATGGTGTCCCATGTGTCTGAGCTCTCATCCACATCAGACGGTCCGCGTTTGTTCTCGACGAGGGGGCGCATGTCGACGAAGTCGCCTTCGGACATGTAGCGTCCGCGCACGTCCTGCGTTACGAAGATGTAGTTAGCTTTCGCGAAGAGCGGGGAAGGGCCCAGCGTGTCGGGGTAATTGTCTTCGCCATACGGAGCAAGCCCGTATGGCGTGCGTTCGAGCAATATCGGCCATGGTTGCGTCTCGTCTTTCGGAATATAGACGGCGGTGAAGAGGCGCTTGCCGTCGCGCATGGGAATCTGATACTCGTGCTTGGTGTAGTTGGCGCGGATGAACTCGACGCCCTGGCCGAAGAGATATGCGGCGCACAGAAAGAACGACAGTGCGATTCTGAGCATCAGGTTCCAGCGTAGAGGGCGCAGGGCGCGCGTGCAAGTGCTATACGGTAGCGATTGCTGTGAAAGTACTCGAGTTTATTTTGTGCAGGTTAGATTAGCCCGCCGCTGGTCAGATCGCGATAGAGATCCTTCAGATGTTTCCGCAGATCTTCGAGGCTCTCGCCCTGAGCCATGTAGTCCGGGTATTCTTCAAAGTAGCCGAGCCACTGGGCCCCGTCCTGCCAGTAGATGTATCGCGCGGCGCCCATAGCAATCGTAATCAGCGCACCACTGCAGCGCCGGCGCGCAACTGGTCGAGCACCTCGCGGGCGACGTGCACGTTCCCGCTGCGGCCAGTACCCAGTTCGAGGCCGGGTTTATTCCCGCCGTGAAAATCGGTTCCACCGCTGCGCAATAAGCCCAGGCGTTGCGAAATGTCGAAGTACCGGGCGGTATCAGCGGCACTGTGATCGGAGTGCCAGACCTCGATGCCGCGCAATCCCAGGTTTTTCAGCCCGGCGATGAACCGCTCTTCTTCCTCAGCATGGCGGAATCCGAGACGAACCGGGTGCGCGAGCACTGAGACTCCCCCACCCTTGGCCACTTCACGGATCGCCTCGCCGATTTCGGGACTGTCGCGCTCGACGAAAGATGGCGCGCTTTCGGCCAGATAGCGTCGAAACGCCTCATCGGTGCTGCGGACATACCCTTTCTTCATAAGTACACGGGCAAAATGAGGACGCCCGGTAAGCGAGCGGCCCATGGCTTCTACTTCGCCCAGGCTGATGTCGACGCCATGCTCGTTCAGGCTGCGAATCAACCGGATATTACGGTCGCGCCTTGAGGCCAGCAGCTCGGCCACCCATGCCTGAAACTCCGCGGAAGGCCCTGCCTCGCCAAGGAAAAGCCCCAGCATGTGGACCGTTTTCTGGCCACGGCCGAAGAGCGCTCGGGTGCTGAGCTCGATGCCGCACACCAAATCGAGGTTATGCTCGCGCGCGATTGGCACAGCCAGTTCGTACCCGGCGAAGGTGTCGTGGTCGGTGATTCCCAGAGCCTCGAGCCCGATGTTCGTGGCCGCATCCACCAGCTCCCGCGGCGTATAGGTGCCATCCGATTCGTTGGTGTGAGAGTGGAGATCGATCATGTCGCGCCGGGCTTTCAGACGAGCCCCAGATTCTCCAGTGTCTCCCATATCCGATCCGCACTTTGCTGCGGGGTTTCGGTAGAAGAATCGACGCGCACCTCGGGATGGAGCGGCGGTTCGTAGGGATCGGAGACGCCAGTGAATTGAGGAATCTCGCCCGCCAGCGCTTTCCTGTAAAGGCCTTTCACGTCGCGCGACGCAACGACGTCGAGTGGACAGTCGACAAAGACCTCGACAAAACTCGGGATGCGGGCTCGAATCTCTTCGCGGATATTTCGGTAAGGGGAGATGGCCGCGGCGATTGCAATGACGCCGTTGCGCGAAAGCACTTCACATACCCAGCCAATGCGGCGCACGTTGGTATCGCGGTCCTCGCGGCTGAAGCCGAGGCCTTTCGAAAGATGTGTGCGCACCACATCGCCGTCCAGCAGCTCAACCTTACGGCCGGCTTCCCGCAACCGCTGAAGAACGATTTCGGAAATGGTGCTCTTGCCGGCGCCCGACAGGCCGGTGAACCACAACGTGAAACCAGCGGGCGACTCGCGATCGGCGCTCACCGGGCCGCCAGCACCTCGCGGAGAAGCACATCGACGCGGCGTTCGGCCTGGCCATCGGGAGTGAAATGGATGCCGCACTCTTTGGCGGCGTCCCGTTCCCACCACCAGCGTCCGGCGCGCTCATCCTCGCCTGCGTGCACGGCTCGTGTACACGAATCGCAGCCGATGGTGGCGTATCCGGCGGCATAAAGCGGATGCCGGGGAACGCCGTGCTGGCGCAGATAACCGGCGACTTCGTCCCTGGTCCATGCGGCGAGGGGATGCACCCTGATCTTGCCGTCGACTTCTTCCACCTGGGCAATGTCGCGCCGCGATTCCGACTGCTCACGGCGCAAGCCGAAGGCCCACGCGCGAACATCCGGCACCGATTCCAGCGGACGCACCTTCCGCACTTCGCAGCAGAGCCGGCGGAAAGCGGTGTCCGCTCGGAACAGGTCCTGTCCGAATCGGGAAGTCATGGCGGCGACTTCAGCGGCACTTGGATGAACAGTCTCGACCGCGATTCCGTAATGGCGCTCCACAATGCCGATCATATCGAGAGTCGCCGAAGGCAAACGGCCGGTATCGACAGTGAGCACTCTGATGCCGGGCGATATTCGCATGGCCATGTCGACCAGGACCATGCCCTCGTCCTGAAAGCTGGTGGCAATGGCGAAAGCTCTGCCATAATCGCCGGAGACCTTACTGAGAAGCTCCGCAGCCGCAATGTCCACAATTTCGATCAACTTATCGATTATAACAATCGCTGCTATTTGGCGGGCACTGCGTCGACATCGAACTCGAAAGTCTCCGCAGCCGCATGGATCACCAGCCTTCCGGCGCCGAGAGGCTTGCCGTTGCTGGGGAAAAAGAGCGCGCCGTCGGTGGAGTCGCCAGGAAGAAGGCGCGTGCTGACCAGCGCGATGGCCGATGCCGCCGCCGCCGCTTTCAGTTTCGCCGATGCCACCTCCGCAAGCGCATTCTGGCGGCGCGACTCATATCCGTTGGCCAGCTTCATTCGAGTATTGCCGTAAATGCCCGCCTCGTATTGACTGACAAGGTGAATGACGTCCTTGCGCGAGGCCTTGGCCATCAGGGAGTCCACAACCTCGGTTGCCGGAACTGCCCGGATAGCGACGCCATCGGCGGCGTGAAAGGTGAAATCCTCCGGCTTTACGTTCCAGGAGATCTCAGAGCCGTTGGATACAGCGACCTGCATCACCGCATAGGCGCGGATGCGGGACGGAAGGCTGGCGAACATGATGGTGAGACCATTGCGCGTCAGCGTTCGATAGTGCAGTCCGCCCGATTCGAAGTCTATGACCTGAGCCCGGGACGCGAACGCGGTAAGCAGCGTGACCACGAGCGCCGCACGGCGCCCAAACGACCCCATGGAAATAAGTACCTGTCACCATGATAGACTGTGCTCGTTCTCACTCTTAATTTATGGACGCGCAAGTCGATCGCACTTATTTCCGAGATCTGGGCGAACAAGGTATTACCCACCCCGCCGTGGTGCATTGGGATCTTACCTCCGCCGAATTGATCGAAAGAGCCATCCAAAACCGCGAAGGAATGCTGTCGAGAGGCGGCGCCCTGGTGGTACGAACCGGCCAGTTTACGGGCCGCTCACCGAAGGACAAGTACATTGTCCGCGATTTCACTACCGAATCCTCCGTCCACTGGGGATCCGTGAACCAGCCGATGAGCGCGGCGGTATTCGACAGCATTGAGGCGCGAGTGCAGAAGTTCCTGGAGGGCAAAGAGCTCTTCGTGCAGGATTGCTTCGGCGGCGCGGACCCGGCCTATACACTCGGCGTCCGTGTCATTACCCAGCGGGCCTGGCATTCTTTCTTCGCCCGGCAATTGCTGCTGAAACAGCGGAACGTGCCCGGCCACGATTTTTCAGTGGATTTCACGGTGATTTTCGCGCCCGATTTCGAAACGGACCCAGCCACCGACGGCACTCGCTCGACAACCTGCATCGCGGTGAATTTCACGAAGCGAGTAGTCCTGATCCTGGGCACCGAATATGCAGGCGAGGCGAAGAAGTCGGTATTCACGATCCTGAACTACCAGTTGCCGGAACGGGACGTTCTGCCCATGCACTGTTCAGCCACCGTTGGGCCGAGCGGCGACGTGGCGCTGTTCTTCGGATTATCGGGGACGGGCAAAACGACGCTTTCGGCCGATCCAAACCGGCGCCTGATCGGCGACGACGAACACGGCTGGAGCAATCAGGGCGTCTTCAACTTCGAAGGCGGCTGCTATGCCAAGTGCATCGGCCTTTCGCGCGAGCGCGAGCCGCAGATCTGGGACGCCATCCGCTTCGGCACCGTGCTGGAGAACGTGGTGATGGACCCGGTGTCGCGCACGCTCGACTTCGATTCCTCGGAGTACACCGAGAACACGCGCGCGGCGTATCCGATCGCGCATATCGGGAACGCGCGGCGGCCGGGCATGGCGGGACATCCTTCTTACGTTCTGTTCCTCACTGCGGACGCGTTTGGCGTTCTGCCCCCGATTGCCCTGCTGACGGCGGAACAGTCCATGTACTATTTCCTCAGCGGCTACACCGCGAGGGTGGCCGGCACGGAGCGCGGCCTTGGAGCCGAGCCGCAAGCAACCTTCAGCACGTGCTTCGGCGAGCCGTTTCTGCCGCGGCATCCGGAAGAATACGCGCGGATGCTGGGTGAACGCATGGCCGCGCATAACGCGAAGTGCTATCTGGTGAACACCGGCTGGATCGGCGGCCCTTATGGCGTCGGCCACCGGATGGAGCTTGGGTACACGCGCACCATCGTCAACGCGGCCATCGAGGGTAAGCTCGACGACGTGGAGACGCGGATTCATCCTGTCTTTCAGGTTGCCGTGCCGACGCATTGCCCCGGCGTGCCGCCCGAGGTGCTGGATGCGCGCGGCCAGTGGAGCGACCCGGCGGCTTACGACCGCGCCGCCGAACATCTGGCACACCTGTTCCGTGAGAATTTCAAACGGTTCGGCACGGGCGTGGCGGAGCGAATTCTGGCGGCCGAGCCGGTGGGGGTTTAGCGTCGGTTAGTAGCGTGGGACGGCGGGGTCCACTTCCTCGCTCCAGCGATCGATGCCGCCAGCCATGCTCTGGCAGGCGGTGACACCGTGTTCGCGCAGCCAGCAGGTGACGTTCAGGCTGCGCACGCCGTGATGGCAGAAGACGATCAGCGTGGCCTCGTCGGCTATTGCGTCGAGGTGTTGCAAGCGTGCAGGAACCGTTCCCATGGGGATCAACTCCGCGCCGGAGATGCGAGTGAGCGCGAATTCGCCTGGCTCGCGCACATCGATGAGGCGGATCGCTTCGCCCGCGTCCATGCGCTGCCGCACTTCACGCGGCGCGGTTTCGAGAGGCAAATGCTGCATGCGAAGATACTCTCTTGAGTGACAGTCTCGCACAGGAGCGTGGCAGTGCATCTCTAGGTGCACGCCTGCTGGTGCTCTCCGCCGCGGCTCTGTTTTCCACCGGCGGGGCGGCCATCAAAGGCACGTCGTTCAATGCCTGGCAGGTGTCCTGCTTCCGGTCCGGTGTGGCTGCGCTGGCCATTCTGGCGTTCATTCCGGCAGCGCGGCGGGGATGGAATTGGCGCTACGTACCGGTGGCAGCCGCGTATGCCTTGACGTTATTGTTCTTCGTAAACGCGACCAAGCTCACCACCGCCGCTGACGCCATTTTCCTGCAGGCCGCGGCGCCGCTGTTCGTGCTGATACTTAGTCCGCTGCTGCTGAGGGAGCGCATCAGGCGTTCGGAACTGCTGCTGATGGCAGTGGTGGCCTGCGGGATGGCGCTGTTCTTTGCCGGACACGAGGCGGCGGTAAGCACGGCGCCCAACCCCGCTCGCGGGAACGTCTATGGGGCGCTGTCGGCGGTCACCTACGCGTTCACTATCATCGGCCTGCGCTGGGCCGAACGCGGCCAAACCGAGGGTTCATCCGCGGGTATGGTCATCGTGCTGATGGGGAACCTGCTGGCATGCGCGGCAACATTGCCCGTGGCCCTGCCGGTGGCCGGATGGCGATGGAGGGATGCCCTGGTTATCGTGTGGCTGGGCGTGTTCCAGATCGGTCTCGCCTATTTGTGCCTGACCCGCGGCATTCGGCAGGTGCCCGCATTCGAGGCCACCACTCTGCTGCTGCTGGAGCCCGCGCTGAATCCCGTCTGGACCTGGCTGGTGCATGGGGAGCGTCCGGCGGCGCTGGCATTTCTGGGCGGGGCGCTTATTCTTTCTTCCACTTTGGCGAACTCGTGGTGGCAGGCCCGGCGGCCGCGATGCGGAGATTAGGCGTCTTATTCACCGCATAAATTGCGGAGATTGGCATTGCGGGATGCGGAGATTAGGCGGTATAATCTCCGCAGGAGTTGCGGCGATTGGGACAGTACATCCATGAGTTCCCGGATTGGCCACGTTTCCACTGGAGCCGCAAACGGCTGTCCGGTCAACTGGCCGCCGTGCGTCATCGCCAGGGCCGCCTTCTGGGCCAGATGGAAGGGCTCGGTTTCCGTCTGCGCGAGGAGGCCGAGCTGCAAACTCTCACCCAGGACGTCATTCGGACCAGCGAGATTGAAGGCGAGCGGCTGGACGCCGAGCAGGTGCGCTCCTCCATAGCCCGGCGGCTGGGCATAGACATCGGCGGCCTGAAACCGGCCGACCGCAACGTCGAGGGCGTGGTGGAAATGATGCTGGATGCCACCCGGCACTATGACAAGCCCCTGACAAAAAAACGCCTGTTTGCATGGCATGCGTCGCTGTTTCCCGGCGGCCGCAGCGGGCTGAGCCGCATCCGCGTGGGCGCCTGGCGCGAGGATCGTACCGGGCCGATGGAAGTGGTCTCCGGTCCTGTTGGCCGGGAGCGGGTTCATTATGAAGCGCCGGCGGCGAAGCGGCTGGATATGGAGATGCGGACGTTCCTTGAGTGGTTCAACCGCACTACGGACATGGATGAGGTCCTGAAAGCGGCGCTGGCCCACCTCTGGTTCGTGACTCTACACCCGTTTGACGACGGCAACGGCCGCATCGCGCGCGCGATCGCCGACATGACTCTGGCGCGGTCCGAGGGCAGCCCGCGGCGCTTCTACAGCATGTCCGCGCAGATCCGCCAGGAACGAAACGCCTACTATACGATGCTCGAACGAACGCAGAAAGGCGCCATGGATCTCACACCCTGGATGGAGTGGTTCCTCGCGTGTCTCGATCGCGCCATTGCCGGATCTCAGACCACGCTCGCCAACGTGCTTCACAAGGCGCGGTTCTGGGAGCGGGCGGCGGCTGTTTCGCTCAACGAACGCCAGCGTCTGGTGCTGAATCGCCTGCTCGACGGTTTCGAAGGGAAACTGACGACTTCGAAATGGGCGAAGATCGCCAAATGCTCGCAGGACACCGCGCTGCGCGACATCCTGGATCTGATCGGACACGGGCTTCTGGTGCAGAATCCCGGCGGCGGACGCAGCACCAGTTACGCACTGGCCGATTGACCGCGCGGTGTGGCATACTCGCTGCTGCGATGAACGTCGCCGATTTTCGCCGTATCGCGCTGAGCCTGCCCGGCGCCGAAGAAAGCTCGCACATGGGCGCGCCCGATTTTCGCGTGGGCGGCAGGATCTTCGCAACGCTGGCGTCGCAAAGCAAAGGATATGGCAACCTGATGATTACTCCGGAGCAGCAGGCCCGGTTTGTCGAAGAAGCGCCGGACATTTTCGTGCCCGTCACCGGCGGATGGGGACGGAACGGAGCGACTCATATCCGTCTGGCTGCGGCAAACGAAGACTTGCTGACCGGTGCCCTGCGGACGGCGTGGAAGCTGCGCGTGGACAAGAACGGAAAGACGTCGGCGAAGAAGCGCGCTCCACGAAAAAAGAAAAGCTAGCGCCTGGTCAAAAAGAGAGAAGCTAGCGCTTCATAAGCACCGCGCGGCGGGTCGCTTCGAGTGTGTTCACCATGGACTCCTTCGGAAACCTCTGCAGAAAACCGCGCAGCCAGCCGAAACCGAAAGGAATGCCCCGCGAGAGCGAGATGGCGCGGCATTGCGCGTAAACGCCGTGGTCGGCCTCCCCGAATCGCCAGTAGGTATTCAGCCGCCAGAGGAAACCGTGATCGTTGCCGGATTGCACGATGCGTGTCGACCGCGAAACGATAGCGAAGGTATCAGAGTCGATAGCGCCGTCGTAATACTGCACGTCGTATTCGGAATCGTAGACCAAGGTCAGGAACTCGTGTTTTTCGAGACGCAGGAAGACGCGAAAATGGTTGCCATCTCGGGAGAGTAGCTTCGACTCGATGACGTCCGGCCGGTAGATGCGCTTGTAGTTGTCATAGTCCTGCATGACGGCACGTACGCTGGCGAGCGTCGCCCCAGGAATGAACAGAACGCCAAACCAGTCGTGCACCAGGCCACCAGGGACGGCAACGAACGGGACCTTCTTTTCGATGACGACGGTTTCCCCTCGATGGGCGGCTCTCACCGCCTCAGCAGGCAGGACGGGGTTCTTATCCGCCACTTCGGCGTAATGATCGAAAGCTCGGCTGGTCTCCGGGGTGAGCTGCGCCGCACCGCAGTGGATGGCCAATGCCGCGACGGCGGCTATCAAAACGCGCATGCCTGGCATTCGCGGAATCAGCTTTCGAACGGGAACCTTGCTTTGGCGATGGGTACGCCCGCTACTTCGATCTGATTCAGATCGGCCGTCCCTACGCCCAGCGATTCGGCCAGCAGCAGCGTGTTATCGCATTCGTGGAACGGGGGCTCACCTCGCCGGGAGCGCGGATTGTAGCCCATTACGGCTGTGGCCACGGTGTCTGTGGCGACCGGGTTCGTCCCCAGCATCATCACCCCCGGATTCACCGGCCGCAGGTTCGGTCCTATCCACGGGCCTTCGCCGCCCACGACTGTTTCGATGCCGTCGATAAACGCAAGATCGACAGGCCGCGCCGAGGCGAGTTCGGCGGTGATGCGTGGCATACGGTAGCCGGGCTGGCGCGGCGAGGAAGGATCCAGTTCCTGCGGCGAACTCTTCGCAGGACCACGGGAGCCGTCGTGGCATGAACTCAACCGGCCCGCGGCAGGGCTCTCATTAGGCGCATCCACACCGGCATCGTCCCCGTAGATCGAGGCCGGCGTAATACCGAAGCAGTTCTTCATGCTCAACGTCACCCCGCAGGTCGCATGATTCTTCAGCTTGGCCATGGAGACGAAGACATCGGTGTCCACGTAGGAATGGTTCAAATCCCAGGCCGGGAAGATGAGGCCGCCACCGGGCACCTTCAGGCGATGATACTCGCGGCCTTTGCCGAGGGTGTTGGTGTTCTCAAACTCGATGTTCTTAGCGGTGGAGGTGAGCGCGCGCAGGTTCCAGCCGGAATCGAGCAGGAAATCTTCGAGCGGGCCACTCGATCCAAAAGCGCCTTCAACAATGCGGATACGCCGTGCCCCGGCCTTATCCAGCAAGTGGCAAAGCGCCATCACGGCTTGCGGATGCGTGTAATGGGTGCGGCCGGGCGCGAGCCCGTGAATGCGCTGTGATGGGGACCCGGTCAGGTTGACTTTCAGCGTCACGGTTTTGTTCGCCACCAGACGCCCAAGTCCGCCGATCTGATCGCACAGGACGGTCATTGCAGCCAGCACTTCGGCGGGGCTGTAGGTCCGGCACACGCTAATGGCCACGGGGGCGGCGGGCGCGGATCTCGCCACGCGGCTGAGAAGCGGAATCGCGGCAAAGCTGGTGAGGAGTTCACGTCGAGTCATCCGAGGCCCGCCGTTTTCAGTCTATCTGACGAGGATGATCCGGCTCCGCGCGCTCGGCCCGGTGCCGGACCCCATGCGACTCACGCCGAGTATCCGCGAAACATTTCTGGTGTTCCATGTCTCATTGTCCGGCGGCGCGCTGCCTCGGCGTTTTATGATGAACATGGAGGGAGGAGCCTCCTCTTTTGCTCGCGATGCCTGTCTTCGCTATCTTTCTGCAGTTGAATACGTGGGATCTGGTGGAGAGAGCGGGACCAATCGCGAAGGTGGTGATGGTGATTCTGCTCATCTTCTCCCTGCTCTCCTGGGCGGTGATTTTCTCCAAGTGGGCGTCCTTCCGCAGCGCGCAGGTCGCGAACCGGCGCTTTCTGCGAGCTTTTCGCAAGGCCACCGGGTTGGAAGCGGTGGCGGTAGCCAGTGAGCAGTTCCGCGCGTCCCCATTGGTGGGGGTGTTCGACTTCGGCTACAGCGAAGTGGACCGGCAGATGAAGTCGCGGGGTGGGATAAAGAACAAGACCACGCTGGAGCGGTCGCTACAGCTCGGCATCAGCGAAGAAGTGGCGCGGCTTGAGCGCAACATGAACATTCTGGCCACCACTGCCGCGGTTTCGCCTTTTATCGGGCTCTTCGGCACGGTCATGGGCATCATCGACGCGTTTCAGGAGCTGAGCACAGCGGGCGCCGCCAGCCTGCGCGCGGTTGCGCCGGGAATCTCGGAAGCGCTCATCACCACGGCGCTGGGTCTGGCCGCGGCTATTCCCGCGGCGATCGCCTACAACTGGTTCGGCAGTAGCATCCGCGAATTTGGCGCGCGCATGGACGATTTTGCGCTCGAGTTCCTCAACATGACCGAGCGCAACGAATAGCCGGAGCAGCAGAGACGCATGGCCTTCAACACCAGTTCCGCGAACGGATTCGGGCGACGTTATCGCGGCGGCGCCACGCTGGCCGAGATTAACATCATCCCGCTGGTGGACGTCGTTCTGGTGCTGCTGATTATCTTCATGCTCACCGCGCACGTGATGGAATTTGGCCTCGAGGTGGAAGTGCCGAAGGTGAGTCAGAACCGCACCACTGCCCGCGAAATGCCGGTGATTTCGGTGACTCGCGATGGCACCACTTACCTGAATGACAAACCGGTGAACATCAATGCGATTGGCGACGCTGTGCACAGCCGTTTTGGAAATGCCACCGAGGTCTACATCAAAGCTGATCGCGGCGTCATCTGGGACGCGCTGGCGCAGGTAGTCAGCGCCTGCGGCGACGCGAAGCTGAAGGTGAACATGGTTACGCAACCGGAGGACCTGGCAAACAAGAAGTAGCGCCGGAGAGGGCCATGCCGCACGCCGACATACTGGATCAGGACGAGTCGCTGCGCAAGCCGCTGATTGTGTCGGTTGTCTTTCATTTGAGCTTTCTTGCGCTGGCCGCCGTCTATACCCTATGGATGGCTCACACCGGTCATGAGGTCTGGGGCAGTACTGTTGCCGGCGGCGGAGCCGTGGAAGTAAATGCCGTCAAGACCATTCCCATTCCGGGGAAAAACGGCAGGGTGAATCCGCTGGCCCACGACACCGAATCGCAGATTCCCGAACCTCCGCCCGAAAAGAAGGCGGCGAAGCCGGTTCCGAAACCGGACCTGAACGCGATTCCTCTCTGGCGCGATCAGCCGGTGCGTCCGAAGCCGCAGAGCGTTGCGCAGCGCAATCTGCCGCCGCAGAAATGGCGCGATAACCAGATCTTCAGCACGGAGGGCCAGGAAGCTGCCAGTCCCATGTACAGCATGCCCCACGGCGGAGGCAGCATCGGCGTGGGACCCGGTGTATTCGGACAGCAGTATGGCGCTTATGCGAGCCTGATTCTCGAGCGGCTCGGCGAGAAGTGGCAGACCGCGAATCTCGATTCGCGATCTCAGCGTGGGCCGGTGATCGTGGATTTCGTGATTCGGCGCGACGGATCCGTGAGCACGCCCACTGTCGCACAGAGCAGCGGGAACTACAACATCGACGTCTCAGCGCAGCGCGCGGTATTGCTGGCGGCGCCATTTCCACCGCTGCCGCCGCAGTATAGCGGCGACACCGCCCGCCTGGAGATCGGATTCAAACTGCGATGAAAAGATACCTAACCGTAATCTCGACCCTGACATTGAGCGCCGTGCTGCTTCGCGCACAGCAGCCGCAGATCACGGGCACGGTGGAAAAGAACGCTGGCAAGGTTTCCATCGCTGTGCCCGATTTCCGCGGTTCGGGCGAAGCGCAGAACCTGATGACCACGTTCAATGCGACCCTGTCCAGCGAGATCCAGAATTCGGGCATCTTCAACATGGTGCCGAAGACAAGCATGCCGCTGCAGATCCCGCAACAGCCGGGGGACTTCAAACAACCGCCGCAACCGGGCGCGCGGGGTAACGGCTATTACTTTTCGGACTGGTCCGGTCCGCCCACCAACGCCACCTGGCTGGCCTTCGGCTACACGGCCGCGCAGAACGGACAGATTGTTCTCTATGGATGGCTGTACAACGTGCAGCTAGGCAATCAGGCGTTCGGCAAAGTGTACAGCTCGACGCTGGATGAAGGGGGCGCGAAGAACGTGGCGCAGCAGTTCGCGGCCGACATTCTGAAGCAGTTCGGCGCAACCAGTCTGATGGGTACGAAAATCTACTTCGTCTCCGACCGCACCGGCAGCAAGGAAATCTGGTCGATGGATTACGACGGCTCCAACCAGAAGCAGTTCACGCACTACGGGTCCATCTCAACGTTCCCTTGCGTGTCGCCCGACGGCAGCAAGGTGGCCTTCACCAGCTATTTGCATGGACAACCGGAGATCGTCGTCTTTTCGACCGCCAGCGGGCGTAAGCTGCCCTACTATAACCAGCACGCGTCCATGAACGCGGCTTCCGATTTCACGCCGGACAGCCAACGTCTGCTGATCTACTCGACGGCGGCGGGCGGTTATTCGCAGGTTTTCGAGACCAATGCCGACGGCGGCAACCTGCAGCGCATCACGTTCGGCAACTCCATCGCCGTGGAACCGAAGATCAATAAGACCGGATCGAGCATTGTATTCGTGTCGGACCGCTCCGGACTGCCGCAAATATATACAATGAGTGTGGACGGCGTGAACGTGTCGCGATTGACCAACGGCGAAGGCGAAGCGGTGAATCCTTCGTGGTCGCCCGACGGTCAACACATCGCGTTCGCGTGGACGAGAGGTTTTGCTCCGGGGAATTACAACATTTTCGTCATGGACGTAGCTTCGAAAGAGATCACCCAGCTCACGCACGAAGAGGGACGGAACGAGAACCCGAGCTGGGCTCCCGATGGCGTGCACATCGTCTATTCGTCCCGGCAGGGAAGGAAAACGCAGATCTGGACCATGCTTGCCAACGGAACCGGCAAGCGCCAACTGACCACGGCGGGCAACAATGAAAAGCCGGTATGGAGCCGGGGCGGTTATTGAGCAGTCAATTTTATTTGCTGTATCAGAGGAGAAACAGGATGAGCCGCAGTTTAAGATTGCAGATTGCACGGATGAGCGCAGTGCTTCTCGCACTGTCGCTGTTATTCTTCGCGGCAGGATGTAGACATAAGCCTGCGCCGCCACCACCACCACCGCCGCCCAAGGTTGAGCAGCCACCACCGCCGCCGAAGGCGATAATCAACAGCTTCACCGCTGAACCGTCCTCCATAGAGGTTGGTCAGTCGGCTACTTTGCGCTGGTCGATCAGCAACGCGACCGATATGTCCATCGATCAGGGCATTGGCGCGGTGCAGAGCGAAGGCTCGAAGCAGGTATCGCCAACGGCCACGACAACGTACACGCTGACTGTGCACGGTCCCGGCGGTGACGATTCCAAGACCGCTACAGTAGCAGTGACTACGCCGCCACCACCGCCTCCGCCGCCGCCTCCGGTGCATACGGACACCTCCGAGGAGATCATCAACCGCGATGTGAAGGATATCTACTTCGACTACGACAAGAACGACATTCGCGCGGACGCTCAAACGGTCTTGCAGGGTGACGCCGACGTGTTGAAGCGGGTGTTCAGTAACGATCCGAACATCACGGTGCGAATCGAGGGCAATTGCGACGAACGCGGCTCGGCCGAGTACAATCTCGCGCTGGGCGACCGGCGTGCCCAGGCTGCCAAGGACTATCTGGTGCAGCTTGGCGTCTCGGCCGACAAACTGAAGACCGTCAGTTACGGTAAGGAGAAGCCGGTGTGTACGGAGGCGACTGAAGACTGCTATCAGCGCAACCGTCACGACCACTTCGCTCCCGTTCAGCCGTAAAACCGGCAGGCGAGTAAATCCGGCGGGTCTGGTTCGGAGCCGGGCCCGCCCCACACAGGGGAGACGCTATGAAACTGATCCGTGTTCTGTTGATTGCCGTTCTGACGTTGCCCGTTGCCTCGGCGGCGA
>Ga0326727_10010269_pt1 | contig 22410 bp, 17 predicted proteins | sample MB2enrmetagenome_FD_207643 | JGI IMG/M metagenome (GOLD analysis project Ga0326727, IMG submission 207643) | Lab enriched peat soil microbial communities from McLean, Ithaca, NY, United States - MB29MY | ecosystem: Environmental > Terrestrial > Soil > Wetlands > Peat | place: USA: New York...
TGTTGAACCCCAATAATCGGTAAACCGAGCGAAGCGAGTTGAGCGGGGAGGCTCGACGGGCTTTGCCCGTCGAGGGGGTGTTGAACCCCAATAATTGCAAAGGAGGAGGGATAGCGCTTCATGCCTCTCAGCGCGATTACGGGAGCTGACGTAAGACTCATCATGGTGGGGGGCAAGGGCGGTGTGGGGAAGACCACGGCTGCCTCCGCTATTGCCCTCGGTCTTGCCGAAGCGGGCAGGAAAGTCCTGCTCATTTCCAGCGACCCCACGCCGTCCCTGTCCGACATTTACGAGCAAGAGATCGGGAGCACGGAGAAGAGGATATTTGAGGACCTTGCGCTCTACGGTCTTGAGATATCAACGGATGTGCTGCTCGCCAAATGGAAGGAGCGGTTCGGGAGGGAGATTCACGAAGTGATATCCAGCTTCGCCGACGTGGACTACGATTTCGTCGACTACGTGGGGACCGCCCCAGGGATAGAAGAGGAGTATATGCTCTATTTTATCCAGGAGCTGACGAAGAACGGAAAATACGACGTGGTGGTCTGGGACACGGCCCCCGCGGGCCATACGCTGCGGCTGCTGCGTCTGCCCCACCTCTTCCTGAGCCATCTGGAAGGGGCGACGAAATTCTACATGAACATGTACAGCGTGGTCGAGCGGGTCAAAGATACCGTGCGGCTCCAGTCCTCAAAAAAGACGCTCCTTCAGGTCATAAGAAGCTGGGAGGAGCAATCATTGGGGATCATCGATTTCATCAGGGAGCGGAGGACGACCAGGTACGTCCTCGTCACGATACCGGAGGCCCTCGGCGTACGTCTGACGGAGAGGGTCATACGCGAGCTTGGCGAGAACGGGATCGAGGTCGGCGACCTGATCATCAACCATATCGTCAAGGAGAGCGACTGCGAGTTTCACCGGAAGAGGCAGGAGATGCAGCAGCGGTACATCCGGTCTCTGGAAGAAACATGCGCGGGGATCAATATTGTGAAGCTCTACCTTGCTCCCTATGAGATAAGGGGCGTCGAGAGGATAAGGGAGATAGCGGACTCCCTGTTCGCGTAATACTTTATTTCTCTCCTTCTGTCTCTTTTCTGTCGGCCGGGCGACGGCCTGGGGGGATCGCGATCTGCCGCGCGCTCTTCGCCTTGCGCCCTCCGACGTTTGCGGCCCAGCAAGGCAATATGGAGCTGGGCGCCCCGCCTATGTACGCCTACGGGGAGCAAGGCTCAGATCGCATCGACATCTCATCGATCCCCCCATGCCGCCGCCCACCCGATCCGGCATCGAGTACAACCATGATCGATGCCGGAATTTAGGCGGGTAAGAGACGAATTCGCGGAGCCACTATCCTAAAGCGTTCCTCCCCGACTGTTTCTGAAAACGTCCTCGGAAGGCAAACCGACAGGGGCAGGCCGTTACGCACAACACCTACTATTCATGCCTATCGGACGGTTCACGATCCCCGCACATTACCGGTCATAAGTTGGACATTCGCCTATTTCATCAAAACTGCTGATGGAGTAGCCCCGTTTTAGCCGGACACCATAGCATTACTATTTGTTGAGCCTTTTCTATCGTCGGGTTAGAATGAAAAGCGGAGGCTGCGGGCGATGGGGAGCAAAGTCGGGGAGAATCCATCGAACCAAAGCCGTCCCTGGTTCGCACCTCCGAAGGATGTACAAATGACCGCAAAAAAAGAAGTCTTGCAGGTGCGAGGCAATTGACGAAACTACCTGATCAAGGAGTACATCCACACATGAAAAAGATGCCGCCTTCAACCCTTACCGTTCCCAACGATCTTTCCTGCCTGTCTGCCATTCAAGCGTACGCGGCCGAAATGGCGAAGGCTGTCGGGTTTCCTGCGGGCGAGACGGCCAGGATTTTGCTTGCCCTGGAGGAAGCTGTAGTCAATGTGGTGGAACACGCCTTTGATCCCCCGGAGGAAGCGACATATCAAGTTGTATTCGAGCCCATGCCAACGGGACTGAAGATCATCATCAGGGAAAAAGGGCTGCCTTTTGTCCCGGAAGAAATCCCCGAGTATATACCGCCCGCCGATATGGAGCAGATGCCGAAAAAAGGCCTTGGCTCCTTCCTGATGAGGAAGAGCGTCGACGAGGTGATCTTCCACAATATGGGGCGTGAAGGCAACGAACTCCAACTCGTCAAATATCTGCCGTTCAAAACCATCGTCGATCTTCAGGATGCATCCGAACTGGAACGGTATCCCGAACCGAGCAAGGATGAGGCGCCCAGGGAGAAAAAGCACTTTGAGATCAGGCTTATGAGACCCGACGAGTGCCTGCAGGTGTCACGCCTCTTCTACCGCGCCTATGGTTATTCGTACGTGTACGATTCCATGTACTACCCGGAGAAGTTTGCTCAGCTTCATAAAGACGGTCTCATCGTCTCCGTTGTCGCCGACGTTGACGGTTACGGAATAGCGGGACACGTGGCTCTGACCAGAGAGAGCCTTGAGGACAAAATTGCAGAGGCGGGCAAGGCGGCCGTGCATCCCGAATTCAGGGGGTACGGGGTTTTTAACACCATGATGGAAGCGCTTATTGAAGAGGGACGTAGAATTGGCCTATCAGGCATTTTCGGTGAAGCGGTCACCAATCATGAGTATACACAGAGAGCAGAGCTCAAGGTAGGGCTCAGGAGGTGTGGGCTTGCGGTCGGCATGATCCCCTCGGATATGTCTTTCAAGGCGATCCATGTCCAGCTCCCCCAAAGAGAATCGGTTGCCTACTCCTTTCTCCCGCTGTCTGATCGTTCTGATATCGTCGTCTACCCTCCCGCGCACCACAAGGGCTTTCTCGAGGGAATCTATGCAAACATCGATGTGCGCAGAATCTTTGCCGATGCAGAGGAAGCCGGCGAACCCCAAGCTCGTGGCTCTTCCGTAAAAACATCCGTCGTCCCCGCTCACGGGTTCGCAGCAATAGAGGTATATTCCTACGGGAAAGAAGTAGTTTCCGAGATCAGGAACATTGTGAAAGAGTTGAAGGCAACAAAGTTGGAAGAAGTGCGGCTGTTCCTCAATCTCGGAGACCCAATGACTCCCCGTTTCTGCGCCGAGTTTGAAGGTCTCGGATTCTTTATAGCCGGCCTCTTGCCTTATGCGTCGGTGGGGGATGCGCTTATTCTCCAATATCTCAACAATGTCACAATCGATTATGATCGCATCTGTGCGGTAGGGGAGGCAGCGCAACAAATACTCGCTTACATACGCGGTCACGATCCAAACATCAGATAGATACACGCTGGATCGTCGGGGGACACCTTGAAAAGCATCTGATTGTGGCGATATAAGAATCTTTATGTATTGGCCGATAAATACAAGGGGCGGATAGATGGACGCACGCCCTACACAGCTTCGTCCCCTATCTCTTTTAACACTTACCATGTCAAATGCTGATGTTTAACAAGAACAACGATGTCGCGGACTTCAGGAAAAATCAGATAAGCGCTGTTGACAAACGCGATATTTCCCCCGGTTCAGTCGGTCGATTCAGACGCTGAGAATTCGATTCTTACGCTCCGTTAATTCCGGCATCGTTATAAATAATGTGATGTACACGATGCCGGATCGGGTGGACGACTGAAGAGACAAAGAAAGAGAAATGTCGCTCGCTCGCGTAGTTGACTAATCTGCTCGAGTACAGGTATAATCCTGATGCAGTCGATAGATAACCAGGAGGGATCAATGAGCGAATATGCCGGGCCGGAATTAGCCAGCCTGATCACACGGCCTGCCCGCGCCGATGCCATTCCGGCTCTTGAGGAGTTTGTGGTTGCCCACGTGAGAGGGGTCGGCTACGAGGAGCGCAGGGTCCTGGAGATAGGCGCCGCACTCGTTGAGACGGTCGATAATATCCTCCGCTTTGCCTGTGCCGACGGCACACGGGAGATCAGCGTAGAGTGCACGGAGCATGAAATGGGTATGCTCGTCATCAATATAAGGGACACGGGGAGCCCCTTCAATATGCTCGTGGCGAGCTCGTTTCCGTCCACGGCCGATTTCATCGAACCAGGACAAAGATTGTCGACCGTCAAGATGAAGAAGGCCTTTAAGAACATCGAATACCGGAGAGACGGGGAACAGGGCGTAAATATCCTGCTCTGCGTCGTTCCAAAATAGTCATCCGCAGATCGAGCAAATCCGCCCAAAGAGGTTCACGGAGTAGGGTCCCTTCAGGCGGGTATCTCTTCTTCCATCACGGCCGTGAGACCGAGATCTTCTATCATCTCGCTATCGGCGCCCGTCTCTCTTCCGGGCGTGGTGAGATAATTCCCCGTCATGAGAGAATTACACCCGGCCACGATACCGAGGGGCAGCAACTGTCTCAGATTCGTCTCTTTTCCCCCGCAGAGCTTGATATCCTTGTCAGGGAGCAGGAACCTGAATAGGGAAATGGTGATCAGGATCTCGATCGGGTGAAGGGCGGGCGTTCCCATCAGTGGCGTGCCCGTACGGGGGTTGAGAATATTCACCGGCACCGAATCCACGTCCAGCTCCTTCAGTGTCATGGCGAGCTCTATCCTCTGCTCAATCGACTCGCCCATCCCTATGATGCCCCCGCAGCATGTCGCAAGCCCCGCTTCTTTCGCCGCGAGTACCGTGTCGATATCCTCCTGATACTCGTGGGTGGTGCAGATGTGGTCGAAGAAGCTCCTGGCCGTCTCCAGGTTGTGGTGATACCGGTAAAGGCCGGCGGCCTTAAGGGCCCCGGCCCTTTTCCTGTCAAGAAGGCCCAGGGAAACACAGGGCTTTATGCCTGCGGCTTTAATCTCCCTTATTGCCTGGTAGATCCCTTCCCACTCTTCCTCGGTCTCGATCCGCGTGCCGCTCGTCACAATCCCGAACATGTGGGCGCCATCCTGCAACATCTGCCTGGCTGCCCCGACGATCTCCGCCGTCGACACCATGTCGTACACGGGCGCATCCGTTTCGTAATGGACGGACTGGGCGCAGAACTTGCAATTTTCGGGACACCTTCCCGATTTCGCGTTGATAATACCGCACAGGTTGATCCGCTTGCCTTTAAAGGCCTCCCTTATATCCGAGCCTGCGGCCATGAGGGCAAAGGGCGTCTTCATCCCCATCCGGTAAAGCGCGAGGGCATCTTCGAAACCTATATCCTTTCTCTCAATCGCCCGCTCTTTCAGTTGTTTCAAGACATCATCCATGTGGTTTCATCACCTGTTATCCTTATTGCTAAATCCTCAATCTCTCGATGTCTACCGAAAGGTGATCAATCACCCGCCGGGCCGAAGCCCCGCCGCTCAACTCTACTGTCAGGGGAAAACTGATGTTCTTCGCATGGGAGGCCATAATATTCGCCGACATATCGATAGCGGCTTCATCGGTCTCGCCGATAAGCAGACCGGAGGGCCCCACAAATGATACAGGCGTCAAAAGAAGGCGACCTGCAAGGGAGAGACCGGCCAGGCGTTCATTCTCCTGCTTATTCCGTCCCACGATCAGCTTCGTTTTATCCGACAGGCGGAAATGGCGGCCTATCTTCAGCATGGCCGCGTCATTCATGGTGCAGTCGGGACTGTACCGGAAAAGGTCGCGCAATCTCGCGGCGAAAATGGAGTCGGTGAGCAGGCAGCCTCCGCCGGGGCAGCTAAACTCCTTCAGGTCATATTCCTCGGCGAGTCTGTATTGCCCTTTTCGCGACCTGCCCGCGAGGTCGAGCAGCCTCTCTCTGTCAACGATCCCCTCCATTTCCGGAATGGTAGGAGGAAAGTGATGGGCGGAAAGGGGTCTCAGGATCAGTCCGACAAGGCCGCTCTCCCTTTCGATGAGGCTGATTGCGTCCCTCCTCTGCGACATGGGTCGCTGGCCGATGACTTCGCCGGTAATCACGAAAGATGCGTCGACTTCTTTCATGAATTGAGTGGTTTCTTTCAGCATGAAAATCCGGCAGTCGATACAGGGGTTGATGTTTTTGCCGTAGCCGTGAGGCGGTTCCCTGACCATCCGTAAGTACTCTATTCCCTTGCTCCTCACCGTGACCGTGATGCCCAGTTCTTCCGCGCTTCGGAGCGCCTGAATACCGCACCCCTTGTTCGCGCCGTGGGTACAGTTGCAGAAGGGCGACGTGAAATGGAGCGCACAGACCTCGATCCCCTGATCGAGAATCAGTTTGGCGGCAAGTATGCTATCGAGTCCCCCTGAAAGCAGGGAAACCGCCTTTCTCTTCATTGTTCCTCCGAAGTCCTTCCGTCCTTTGTGATGGCATTGTTGTGGAAGGTGCTATGCGGATATGAATTGTGCCCTTATTGTAGTAATGTTTTGGCAAAGGTGTCAAGCCGGCCAAATAGTGAAAGGTGACGAGTGAAGAGGAGTTCAGAGTGGCGAGTGGCTGGGCGAAGAGGGACGACGGGGGATTGGATCGGACGCGATGCAAAAGGGTGTATAATAGACGAGAAGGCGAGATCGGACGCATTTTCAGGAGGTCCCCATGGAAGCAACGGAGACGATCAGGTCGACGTGCGGATTCTGCCACATAGGGTGCGGCATTCTCGTCCATATGAAGGGGATGAGGGTTTCGGGGATAGAGGGCGACAAGGCCCACCCGCTCAACCGCGGTCTACTCTGTGCCAAGGGGCATGCCTCCGTGGAGTATCTTTATCACCCTCACCGGGTTTTGCGGCCCCTCAAGAGGGCGGGAAAGAGAGGGGAAGGCACGTGGGTCCCCGTGAGCTGGGACGAGGCGATCGGACTTGTCTGTCAAAGGCTCGGGACGTTGCGCGACGACTACGGGGCCAGATCTGTCGCCATCATGAGAGGCTCGGCAAAAGGCCTCCAGGATGACTACCTCGCCCGCTTCGCGAACGTGTTCGGCTCCCCTAATTTCCTCTCCATGGGGTATGTCTGTTTTATCCCGCGTAAAAATGCCTCTCTCTTCACGTACGGATTCTATGCGGTCCCCGACCTCAATCATCCCACGAAGGCGATCGTCGTCTGGGGCGAGAACGTGTCGGAGACCCTGCACTACAATTTCTCCCGCATAATGCAGGCCCAGAAAACGGGGGCGAAGCTCATCATCGTCGATCCCCATAAGAGCAAAGTCGCTGGTGCGGCTGATTTATGGGTTCGGCCGAAACCCGGCTCGGACCTCCCGCTGGCCCTCGCCGTCTTGCATACCATAGTGAATGAATCGCTCTATGATCGCGAGTTCGTAGAAACCGAGACGACCGGCTTCGAGGAGCTGAGGAAGCACCTTGAGCTACATACCCCGGAATGGGCCGCGTCCCTCACCTCGCTGGACCCGCAGGTAATCAGGCGGATGGCCCGTCTCTATGCGGCATGCCGCCCCGCGGTCATCGAGTGGGGAAACGGTATCGATCACAACAGGCACAACTTCCAGACGGCCCGCGCCCTCTGCATTTTGCGGGCGATCTGCGGCAACCTGGAGATGGCGGGAGGAGAGATTAGATGCCTGGAACCCCCCACGGTCCCCAGGGGCTCGATGGAAATGTCCCTCCATCACCTGATTTCTCCGGAGGTCAGGTCGATGCGCATAACAGGCGGCGCGAAGCTCCTTCCGAATGTCTTCTACGCCCTCCAGCCGCCCGTCCTCGATGCCATGCTGACCGGGAAGCCCTATCCGGTGAGAGGAGGATTCGTTCAGGGCTCGAACCCGCTGCTGACCTACCCGAACGCGCGAAAGGTGAGAGACGCCCTCAGCGCCCTCGACTTCCTGGTGGTCTCCGATATGTTCATGACCCCGACCGCGGCTATTGCCGACGTGGTCCTCCCCGCTGCGACCTTCCTTGAATGCAACAGCATCTCGGCTCCTCCCTATACGTACCCCGTCGTCTCCGCCCAGCGAAAGGTGACGCGCATCCCTGAGTGCCGGAGTGATTACGAGATTCTCCGCGCCATCGCCCAGGGACTGGGCCAGGGTGAGCACTTCCGGGAGACGGAGGAGGAGTTTCTCGACTTTATTCTCCGGCCTTCAGGCCTTACCTTCGAGGACCTGTGCGAGAGAGGCTTCATCGAAGGCGAAAAGCTCGACCACTCATACAGGGAGACAGGTTTTGCCACACCGTCAAAAAAGGTGGAGCTTTACTCGGCCCGATTGAACGCCTGGGGTTTCGACCCCCTGCCCGACTATCGGTTTTCTGATGACTTTCGGCACGACTCGTTTTCCGGGACCCCTCTCCTCTCCCTCACCTCATGGAAGCGTGCCCCCTTCCGCCATTCGGACGGCAGGCAGATCGATTCGCTTCGTGCCGCGCACCCGGAGCCTCTCGTCGTCATGCATCCCGATACAGCTCTTAAGGCGGGGATTGCTGAGGGTGATCCGGTTGTCATACGGGCCTCGAACGGCTCAATTGTGCAAAAAGCCTGCTTCAGCAGTGATATCGACCGGGGGGTAATCTTCGTCGATTATGGATGGTGGTTTCCTGAAACCGGCGAGGCAGAGCTCTTTTCATGGGATCGGGCGAACGCGAATATCCTTACCGACGATGCGCCTCCCTACGGAAGGGAGATGGGGACGCCGAGGCTCCGCGGCATACCATGCACGATTGCGAGGGCAGGAGACTAAAGCGTCCATCTTCCATCGAGGTTCTTAACTGTGGTACAATGAGTGGAAGAGGTCAAGGCGCCGTGGGGCAAGGTTTGCTTCATCCGGCTAAGGGATGAAAAGAAGACCGGTTACCCTCTATGTCGTACATTAAGGCTTATCTCAAGAGAAGGGCGGAAGGGAAGCTGCAAAGGGCAGAGCGGGAAAAAAATGCCATCCGTCTGGCCTTTACCACACGTTACTTGAGTTTTAAGACCCTCCTCGGCCTCAATGACAGGGTGCTGGAGATCATTAATGAAATGGAACAGGCCTTAGAAGGATCGCGCGGTTTCGGCATAGCCTTCATACGGGCCAACTGCACGGCACTTTCAGTCAATATCTATAAAATCATTCAAAGCCTCAATGAGATCACGGAACAAAGAAACGAGGCACTTCTCGCTGTTTTTGACACTATTTGGGCCGGTATCGACCACGCATTAAAGAGAAAAAAGAACACAACCCCGGGCCCCTGGGTTCTCCCCCTTGATGCCGTCGGCCGGGAGATGGCGGATCAGACCGGAAACAAGATGGCCTATCTCGGAGAAGTGAAGAACCGGCTTGGTCTGGCTGTGCCCGAGGGGTTTGTCGTCACCTCAGCCGCCTATGAATTCTTTCTGGGAGAAACCGGGCTCCGGGAAGAAATCAACCGCAAGATCCAACTGCTGGACCGGGATGATATGGCGCAACTCCATGAGACCAGTGCCGAGATTCAGCAACTGATTGTCCGAACCCCATTGCCTGCGGAACTGGAAAGCACCATTCTCTCGGCACATCGGGACTTGTTACTGCGGGTAGGTGTTGGGGTCCGTGTGTCGTTGCGCAGCAGTGCCGTCGGAGAGGACGTCAAGGGTGCTTCCTTTGCCGGACAATACCACTCGATCCTGAACGTGAGTGGCGAGTTTTTGATTATCTCCTATAAAGAAGTCGTGGCCGGTAAGTATTCAGTGCCCGCCATACTTTATCGCTTGAATATGGGATTCCTGGACGAAGACATCCCCATGTGCGTCGGATGTGTGCCCATGGTTCCGGCCGTGGCCGCGGGGGTCATGTACTCGGCCGATCCAGGGGCCGGCTTTCACGACGCCATTGTCATCAATGCCGTCTTCGGTTTGGGAAAAGCGGTGGTGGAAGGCAGCATCGCGCCCGACCTGTACGTCCTTGACAGAAAGGACCCACGAATCTTGATAAGGAAGGAAATTAAGAGGAAGGAACATAAAATCGTTTCCCATGCTCAGGAAGGAGTCCTCATTGAAGAAGTGGACGAGGAGAAAAAAGAAGCTCCCACACTTACCGACCAACAGGCTCGAGAATTAGCCGGGATAGCGATGCAGTTGGAAGAACATTTTGCCACCCCACAGGATATAGAATGGGCCCTGGACCCTGAAGGCATGCTATGGATCCTGCAAACCCGACCACTTGTCGTCCCGGATAAAAAGAAGGCAGGGGATGATATTCTATGTGAGTCCGCGGACTATCCGAAGCTGCTCGAAGGCGGTATCACGGCCAGCCCCGGGAAGGCATACGGTCCTGCCTTTCTCGTCGACACGGCGGTAGATATGCTGCGGTTTCCGGAAGGGGCAGTCCTCGTAGCCAGGAACCCTCTGCCTAAATGGGCGGCCCTTTTGAATAAGGCGGCTGCCATAGTAACCGACCAGGGAGCGCTCACCGGACACCTGGCGGCCGTAGCCCGGGAATTTAAGATACCGGCATTGATGGCAACCTCCACGGCCTTCCAGAGGATTCGAACAGGAGATCCCATTACCGTTGATGCCGATGGGCAGAAGGTATATGCGGGTAAAGTGGAAGCCCTTTTGGCCGGGTCCGCTGAAAAATCGAGCCTTATACAGGGGAGTCCCGTGTATCATGTGCTGGAAGAGGTCCTCAGCTACATTGCCCCCCTGAACCTGACAGATCCGGAAGGACCTGATTTTACCCCGCAGGGTTGCCGTACCCTCCATGACATTATCCGTTATGCCCATGAAATTTCCTTGCGGGAGTTGTTTGATGACCGGAAACAAGTCTCTTTCCCACAGGTGGTGGCCAGAAAATTGGTTTCTCACGTCCCCATGGAATGGTGGGTTCTGGATTTAGAGGGGGGGATTCGCGAAGGGTTGAACGGAGATACCCTGAGTATCGAGGATGTCACCTGTGATGGTGCGCTGGCCTTGTGGGCGGGATTTGCCGCTTTTCCGTGGAAAGGACCGCCCCCGGTGGACGCAGCGGGTTTTCTTTCCATTCTGGCCGAGTCTACGATGAAGCCTGAGCTGGAGGTCGGCCGGGAGGGTTCTGCTCTTGGGGGTCGGAACTATCTCGTGGTTTCCAGGGATTTTTTCCACCTCAGCACCAGACTGGGCTTTCACTATTCCACTGTGGAAGCGTTTCTGGGTGACCGGGTTGCGGAAAATTACGTCTGGTTCTATTTTAAGGGTGGTGCGGCTGATCGTCAGCGCAAGGAGCAAAGGAGCACCTTGATAAAAACCATCCTTGAAAGGTTCCATTTCTGGGTCCAGATTAACGGGGATATGGTTTCGGCCCGGATCGAACGCCGGGAAAAGGGCTACATGATGGAGAGATTGAAGGTCCTCGGCTATGTTATTTTGCACACGCGCCAGCTGGATATGGTTCTTTCAGGAGCCGGAACGGCTCGCTGGTATGTGGAGCAGATGCTCAAGGAGCTCTCCACCGTGGTGGACGCGCACGATTGACGGTTTTCACCGAGGAATCGGAATGTACCGGATGCCCGACGAATGAAACATACGGGCAAATGCAGGGGCAGGAGGCAAAACCATGGAGAGGATACGGTTGTTATTGGTGGACGATGAAGACGACTTTCGTACGACCCTGGCCAGTCGCCTGAGGAAAAGAGATTTCGATGTGACTGAGGTGGATAGCGGTTACCGTGCCCTGACGTCGATCCGGACGGCCGCGATCGACGTGGCCGTCATCGATGTAAGGATGCGGGGGATGGATGGGTTGGAAACGCTGAGGGAGATAAGGCGCATTGATACTCTGATCGAGGTGATTATGCTTACCGGCCACGCCTCAGTTGAATCAGCCGTAGAAGGGATGCGCTTAGGGGCTTTTGATTACCTGATGAAGCCCTGCGATATCAACGAGCTCGTTGCAAAGATTCAGGACGCTTACCAGAGAAAACTGGTTCAGGAGGCGTCCCTAAAGTAAAAGATAATGTTCGATAGGACCATTTCATTTTGGACGGACAAAGGTTCGGGGACCGCTGCTCTACGGGGTGCTCAAGGAAATGAATTTCCTTAAAAACTGGCATGTTCGAAGAAGCCCTTCCGCCAGGGACTCCCTGGGCGATCTGTTTCGATTCAAGTATTCCGCTTTCAGGATGCTGCTGGATTCGAACACCCAGCTTCTAAAGGTCATCGCCGATATGGAGGAGAAGCTATGCGGCCGGCAAGTCTTTGGCATATCCTACGTACGGACCCAGGCAGGCCGGGCCATATTCCATGCCTTACGGATGGTCAAGAACCTGGACGATTTATCCAACCATCGTTACCCCCGTCTTTTCGAAGCTCTGGAAAAAATAGACCGAAAGATTCAGGAGGAAATGGGCCCGAGGAAGGAATCTCCTCCGGCCGAGCTGATCCTCACCTATGACGAGATTACCAAGGAGATGGCTGATTGGGTGGGCGGGAAGAATGCCAATCTCGGAGAGATTCATGGCCGGTTGCGCCTGCCGGTTCCCGAAGGGTTTGCTATCACCACCCGGGGATTCACCCGCTTCCTTTCCCACAATGGCCTTTTTGAAAAAATCACTACCAAGAAAATGGAGATCGACCCTTGTAGCCCGGAGACCATTGCCGAATCCAGCCGGGAGATCCAACAGTTGATCACGTCGGCCGAGGTCCCGTCAGACCTCGATACAGCCATCCGGTCAGCGTACGATCGCATCAGGCAGAGGATGCACCGGACGGAGAAGGCAGAGGATCTCCCGAGGATTTCTCTTCGCAGCAGCGCGACGGGAGAGGATGCCGAGCTTTCCTCTGCCGGTCAGTACCTCTCTGTCCTGAACGTGACGCCCGACCAACTGATTTCCACCTATAAGCGGGTCGTGGCGAGTCTCTATACCGCCCCGGCCGTTGCCTACCGCCTGAACAAAGGGATCAGGGACGAAGATATAGCTATGAGCGTTGCCTGTCTCGCCATGGTTGAGTCGGTAGCCAGCGGGGTGATCTATACCCACCATCCTTTTGATTTCCTGGACGATAACATCATGATCACGGCTGTCTGGGGGCTCGGACCTTATGCAGTGGAAGGGCGCATTACCCCGGACTCCTATACAGTCGATAGAAGAAGCCTGAACGCCATCGTGCGTACGGTTATTTCTCACAAGCCCGTGCAGTTGGTGAATCTCCCGGAAGGCGGACTTCAGGAGCTTTCAGTGAAACCGGAAATGCAGGACACAGCCTGTTTATCGCCCCAACAGATCGGTACTCTTGCCGGATACGCGCTGGCATTGGAAACGCATTATAAACATGCACAGGACATCGAATGGGCCCTGGACCGGGAAGGGCGGCTCCTGATCCTCCAATCCCGCCCTCTTCACGTGCAGTCGCCGGAAACCGATATCGGGTCGATCCCTGCGGTCTCCGGTTATCCGCTCCTCATAAAAGAGGGCGCCGTGGCTTACCCGGGGATCGGCTGTGGACCGGCTTTTCAAGTTCATTCCGAGGAAGACCTGAAGAATTTTCCGGAAGGGGCGGTCCTCGTGGCCAAACATTCTTCGCCCATGCTGGTAATGGCGATGAAGAAGGCCCGTGCCATCCTTACCGATGTGGGAAGCGTGGCCGGGCACATGGCTTCTCTGGCAAGGGAATTTGCGGTTCCCGCTATTCTCGATACAAGGATAGCGACAGCGACCATCCCTACCGGAATGGAGATCACGGTGGACTCCTTTTCGGGAATAGTCTACCAGGGAACGGTCCCGGAGCTGTTATCCTTGCAGAAGACGGCCGAATCCCCCATGAAGGAAACGCCCGTCTATGAGGTTTTACGGAAGGTCGCTGACTTTATTGCGCCTTTGACCTTCACAGATCCCAAAGCCTCGAATTTTGCCCCCGAATTTTGCCAAACTCTTCACGACATAGGTCGTCTGGTTCACGAGCTATCCTATACCGAGATGTTCCAAATTGGCGATTCCGCTTCGGGAAATGAAAGCTTTGCGGTTAAGCTGAAGGCAGCGATTCCACTGGACCTGTGTATCATTGACCTGGGTGGGGGCATTGCTCCGGGCAAAGAGAAATTAAAAAGCATTAAGATGGAAGATATCTCTTCCGCTCCATTCAGAGCTCTTCTAAGGGGGTTGACGCATGAGGGTTTTCGGAGCTCTCAACCCCGGCCGATCAATCTCAGCGGCTTCGTTTCTGTCGTGATGGAGCAGGTCAGCGGTCATCCTCAGACAGTGGACCGCTTCGGAGAACGAAGTTTCGCCGTTGTTTCGGACAACTACCTTAATTTCAGTTCCAGGGTAGGCTATCATTACAGCGCCCTGGATTCCTATTGCGGTCCTACTATCGATATGAATTATATTAGTTTTTCTTTCAAAGGAGGAGCCGCAGACTCTGTGCGCCGGAATCGGCGTGTCAGGGCTATTGCCCTTGTCCTCAAGGAATTGGATTTTGCGGTGGATGTCCAGGGTGACCTGGTGAGTGCTCGCCTACAGAAATACGAGTGCGACCTGATCATGGAAAGGCTGGACCTGGTCGGCAGACTGCTGCTCTACACTCGCCAGATGGATATGCTCATGCAGGATGAAGGTTACGTGCGCGCCATGGCAAAGAATTTTCTCTCAGGAAACTATTCCCTCGACCGCAATGGATGAACGGCGTTATGGCTGTTCCTGGACCACCTTTCTTTGATATGCCTGGCGAATCTTCGCGAGAAGTTCATCGATGTTTACCGGTTTCATGAGGTAATCGAAAGCCCCCAGCTTCATTCCTTCGATCCCGGCCTCGATAGAGGCGTGGCCGGTCAGGAGGATTACCTCGGTGAGCTGTGTTTTCTTTTTCATCTGCTCCAACGCTTCGATCCCATCCATACCCGGCATTTTGATGTCCAGAACCACAACATCGAAAACTATCGTTTCCATGAGATCGAGGGCCCTTCGGCCGCTTTCGGCGCCCCAGACCTTTAGGTTTCGCTTCTTCAGTCTCGCTACCAGGGTCTCCCGGAACTCGTCTTCGTCATCGACGATCAGCACACGAAATTCGTCAGCCATAGCGTTCGCTTTCTCGCTACTTCATCGGAAAATAGATGGTAAAAGCTGTTTCTTTTCCGATTTCACTGGTCACGGTGATTCGGCCGCCCAATTTCTCTACGATGCTGTAAACAATAGATAAGCCTAAACCCGTCCCGTTTCCTATCTTTTTAGTGCTGAAAAAGGGATCAAAGATCTTGTTGATATGTTCTTTGGGTATCCCGGGGCCGTTGTCTGAAATCTCGATCAGGATTTCGTTGCTGTTGGAAAGGAGCGCGGTTCTTATCAGGATCTTCCCTTCCTTGCGGTCAGCGTCGGCGGCGCTGCCGGCGGCATCGATGGCATTATTGATGATATTAAGAAAGACCTGCTGCAGTTGAGAAGAATCGCTCATAATCTTGGGGAGCTCCGGCTGAAGGTCCATCTCAATATCAATGTTCCGATATTTGGATTCGTTTCCTAGCAGATCAACGGTATCGTTAAGGGTAGTATTCACATCCACCCGCTCGCGGACGGGCTCCATCCGCCTGGCAAACCCCAGGAGACGGTGGATTACTTTCTTGGCACGCTGCACATGGAGTTCGATGTTGCGGGCTGCATCGTCAAATTCTTTGAGGTTTTTGTCGTGGGCAATGTCTTCCGGAATCAAAAGATCTCTAATCCAACCCGCCTTTTCCTCTATGACCGCGAGGGGGTTGTTAATTTCGTGAGCAACTCCGGCGGCCATCTTTCCCAGTGCCGCCATTTTGCTCGATTGGATGACTATGTCATCACAGATGGCCTTCTCCCGTTCGACCCTGAGCAATTCCTTCATCATGGACCCGGTTGTCAGCAGGGTACCCAAAACAATAATCAGAATGCCGGTCAGACAGAGGGCCAGGGCTACATAGCGGGCCTTCAAAAGGGGGGTCAACTGTTCGCCGAACTCCTCCTTTACCACGAGGATCCACCTGGTGTTGTTGATCTCGCTGGCGCCGAAAAAGCTGTGTTCACTACCTTGCGCTGCCTCTTCCACGAGGGGTTCCACGGTCTTTGAAAAATCGGGCGTCCTGGGACGGCCGAACAACTGGCCGCTGAAGCGGGGGGCAGTTTGGATGATATTCCTTTTATTGATGATAAAGGCGTCCCCCTTCCTGCCCATTTGAGCGGCCCTGACTATGTTGTCTATAATATCGGAGTTGATGGTGGCCCGAAGAATCCAATCGTTGTCCCGGCTCGTGACGGCAATGATGAAGTGGGGGAATTTCCGAAAACCCATAAAGACATCGCTGATATAAACCCCTTTGTAAAGGACCGACTGGAACCAATCCTCCTTCCGGTAATTGACCCCCTTCAGCTCCGGGTAAGGTCCGACATACGCGACCTGATTGCCTTTACGGTCGATGATGCCTATATCGATAAAGGATTTTGAGCGGGTCTGCATTGTGTTGAACATCGTGGTGAGATGACGCTCATCGCTCAGCTGCTCTAAGGTATGGGTGTGAGCAAGGGTCACCAACTGGGAAACGCGCTCGTCAAAGAAGAGGTCTATGGCACTGCGCCGGTTTTCAACGAGGGTTTTCAGATCTTCGACAACTTTCGCGGTATAAGAGACGCTGAACTGGTAGTAAATGGCGATGCCCAGAGCAAAGAGAGGGATCAAAGAAAAGGACAGAATGGCGACTACGATTTTCCACCATAATTTTTTATAATCCTTTTCTTCCATGCGCCATCCCCTTATCAAACAGCCTTCATACCGATCGGTCACGAGGTAAGGCGGAACGGGCAACCATAAATCCCGGTCTGACGGGAAACTTCGAATCGATGTGGGCTATCGAGTAGTCCTCGAAAACCGCCTGAACGGTTGCGGTCCCCGTGGGTCGTTTTTTCTCATCAAGAAGAGCCACCGAATTCCCCTGGAGAATTCCCTGGTTTAAACCCAGCCCAAAGTATATCATGTAACCCGTCTCTCCCTTCAAGACCCGATAGACTTCCGCTTTGCCGTTCCTTGCCAGCAGCGCTTCCGCTTTCCTGGAAAGAAGAAAAACAGCTCCGAAAGCCGGCGGGATGAGAAAAAAGAAGAAAGGAACGATCGACCAGGGGATGATCCCGAGGTAACGCCGGATATAAGACGCCGAAGCTTTCCTCAGATGTGCTTCATCCTCGAAGACGCTGACGCGGAAAGGTTTGACCGGCTTCGCTTTGCCGACGCTTCGAGGGAGGACCGCCACTTCATACCGGCCGGGCTGTGTCCCGGAGCTTACCAGGATCCTCCCCTGCCACATGTGTCCGCCCAGCCAGAAGCCCGTCTGAACAGCATCACACACCACGCTAATGCCTTTCGAATTTGTGGGACAGGTCAATTCCTGAAGATTGCCGGTTCCTTCAGGCAGAGGCGCCGTAACCGCGATCGACTGGCCGGGTAAACAGGGAAAGTAATCGCGAGGTTCTCGAAACCGGGCGTTGAAACCGTCGAGGAGGGTAAGAAAAAAGAGCACGCAGAAAAGGGTTACCGCTTTTCCCGTCCAATTCCTGAAGATCGAGGTTTCTCGGAGGGTCATAGAATATTATTCCTGACAAACGGCAAAACCCGGGTCTCTCTACTTCCCGGTCTTATTTCCGGTAGATGTCTGTTTTGCTGATATTCATCAGTCTCACGGCTTTGCCTTTCTCCTTTGAGTAGATGCGGATTTCATCACCGGCCTCCCAGGCCCTGTCGGGCAAGGCAAAATATTCCTCCGCAACGGAAAGAGTAATCAGCAGCTTCTGTCTCGCGGAATAAATCGAAATCGTTCTTTTCTTCCGATCGACGACCGGAAATTTCCTGGGTTCCTTCTTGACCTTGTCAAATACGAGGCGGTCTTCCCTGGCAATGTTTTCCTTACAGTCGATCAGGACATACTGAATGGTCTTGAAGCCCTGGGATGAGGGATCGAAAATGACGATCTGATTCTTCTTCGTATCCAGGTTCATCCGGTATCCGGCTTTGGGGTCCGGTCCCATCTCCTCCGGATCGGCAGGAATGGCGAAAGTGAGGGGCGGCAAGGTGCTATAGTCAGGATTATTCGGATCGGGTGAGGCGTCCCGGATCAGCGTCACTATTCCTTTGGCCTTGTCGAATTCAATCGCCCTCCCCTGGTCCACTTTGCCCTGCTCCCCGCAGCCAAAGCTGAGCAGCAAAAGCAGAAGGGACGGCCCGAATATTCGCCAACATCCTTTCTTCATCCTGGAGACCCTCCTTTCTGAAATGAACGCACCTTTAGGTTCAGGCTTGAGAGGTCAAAGCCCCTTCGTTTTTGGCGGCCAATTCCTGTTTCACTCCCTGAAGCATCCGCACAAAAATGTAGAGGGACAAAAGGCTGACAAGTCCGAGAATGAGAACGGTGGCAGCAATATCCATGGTATTTTTCAAGGGCGGGAAATACGTCGGAAGAAGTTTCATGATGACGGAAATCCCACAGCCTATAACGGCCAATCCAAAGGCGATGCGGATCCCGTAACCCCGGATATATTTAGTGGCCACTGTTCCTACCTGGGCCCCGACAGCGGCTCCGAAGAGCATGATAAGCGCGGCAACCAGCTCGACGCGACCCTTGTAGGCATAGGTGCCGGCGCCGTAAAGGCCGGAAATCATGACCTCGAAAAGGTCGGTTCCAACAGCCACATGGGTAGGGCAGCCGACGAAATAGATCAGAGAAGGCATCCGGATCAGCCCGCCTCCGATGCCCAGAACACCAGCCAGCCAGCCGGTGAGAAAAGCGACAAAAACAGGCAGCCAGACAGTACAGTAAATCCCTGCGGCCTTGAAGTGCATCATCGGAGGCACCTTGATCATGTGCAGGGTCTTGTGCCATTCGATTCCCGTGGCCAGTCGGTCCAATTCCCTTCCGGATGCCGCGGCCTCCCGTTCCTTTTGTTTTTTCTTGGCCACGTCGAAAAAGACAATCCAGGCGATCAAAGCGAGGAGAATGATGTAGAGCCAGCGAACATAGAGCTCTACCTTGCCGATCCGCTCGAACCACATGATCATTTGAGCGCCGAGCTCGAACCCGATAATCGTCCCGAAGATCATGATGAATCCCAATCTGTAGTCCACATTGCCGAACTTGCCGTGCCTCATGGTGGAAATAAGGGATTTTCCAGCCATATGGGCAATGTCGGTGCCGATGGCGAAGGCCATGGGGAGACCGAGGATATTAAGCCCGGGAGTCACCATCCAGGCGCCGCCCATTCCGAAGAATCCGCCTATGATCCCTACACCCAGGCCGAGGATGATGAGGCCGGGCCAGAATATAATAACGCCTGAAACCGGCAAATGAATAAAGAGAAAATCCATTGCGCAACCCCCTCCTCGATACCTCTAGTGCTCTGCCAACTTCCTTGACCTCAAGTCGATTCCGATCCACCCCATGACTATGTCTGCCAAGAGGCCCAGAATGAGACCCACCAAGGGAATGGCTACCACGGTGAACAACGTGAAATAGAGATGACTTTCGTTGTACAAGTTGGCCAGGTGCGCCAGCCACCCGTTTAGCCCGCGGGTGTCGGCCACAATGACCAGCTTGCTTACTTCCCCTCCTCCCGCCGCGAGGACCGACCCGGGTAGGAGCAAAGCGATACATACCGCCAGACCACATGCTTTTTCCCGAAAAGCGCGCATCTTCAACCCCCCTTAACTTGTGCGGCCGTCAACCAAATTCCTTTTTCACTTCGGCCCTCTTCATGCTATGGCAACCGGGTCCCCAAAAAAAGAGATAGAGAATGGGCTGGAGAGGCAACCCGCAAGAACTCAAAAACCTGCTTGCATAAGCGCACGGTATTCCTCGCAGATCGATAATGTATATAAGAGTATACGTTCGCCCCGCTGCAACGAGTCAATTCATTAATTCTTATGATATCGATAAGTTTTATTTAAAGAACATATAACGATCCGGTGTGCCCCCCGATCCACCGACACAAATAACGAAAAACCCCGGTGGCAGGCTAAACAGCAATGGGAGAATGGGTTAACCCAACCAATACGAGCATCAACGACGTGAATCTATTATGGCGCAAGGACTGTTGGCGTATAAGTACAATCAATAATTGATTTATGCCTCGTATCGGCCGCGGCAAGATGCGCGGAACGAGAAGTGATTGGATTGGATGCGATGCAGAAGGGTGTATAATAGAGGTACAACCAGATTGAACAAAAGTTGGCTGCCAGGGGAGAAATTATCAAAAGGGGAGGGAAATAATGAAAAAAAACCTGCTCGTTATCGCGACGCTTGACACAAAGGGGAGAGAAGCCGCGTACGTAAGAGATTCTGCCGCAGAACGCGGCGTATATCCTATCCTGATGGATATCGGGGTTGTGGGTGTACCCCAAACCAGACCGGACATCGCGAACAGAGAGCTGGCCGAAGCGGCGGGGTACGACCTGGAGGACCTGATAAAGGCGCGGGACCGGGCCAAGGCCCTGGCGGCTATCCAGGAGGGTGGCTCTCTCGTCAGCCGTCGCTTGCTCGAAGAGGGCAGGCTGGACGGGGTCATCGGGCTGGGAGGCGGGACGGGAACCGCCATGGTGGCGTACATCATGCGCAGCCTCCCTTTCGGCCTTCCCAAGGTCATAGTCTCTACGGTGGCATCGAGGGATGTGAGGGAGTACGTCGCCACCAAAGACATCGTCATGTTCCATTCCGTCGCGGACCTTCTCGGCTTCAACGAATTTATCCGCCTTATCCTCGGTCAGGCCGCCTACGCGGTATGGGGTATGATGGAAAGGGGGAGCCGCCTGGACAGGAGCAAGGCGATGGTAGGCGTTACTGCCTATGGCATCAACTCGCAGTGCGCAGTTTTCGCTGAGGATTTCCTCCGTGAGAAGGGCTACGAGATGATAGGATTTCATGCAAACGGATGCGGGGGAATGGCTATGGAGGAATTGGTTGGGGAGAAGTGGATCGCCGGTGTCCTCGACTTCAACCCGCACGAGATCGCCGACGATATGTTCGGCGGTTACTGCAAGGGAATCGGACCCAGCCGCCTCGAAACGGCCGGAAGGATGGGAGTCCCGCTCGTGCTGGCTCCCGGCGGGCTTGATAATGCAGTTTTTAGTCCCTTTTACCCTATGCCGCAGGAATTCGCCGGAAGAAGGCAGCACGGCCATGATACCAGGTTTTGCGTTCGCATGGAGGCCCCTGAGATGGAACAATTCGCCCGGATCATCGCGGAAAAACTGAACAAATCACGAGGCCCCGCCCATGTGCTCATACCGACAAAAGGGTGGTCCGATGCTGATAAGGAAGGCATGCCGCTCTTTGACCCTGCTGTTGATCAGGTGTTTACGGACACCCTGAAAGGGCGCATCACAGCAAGGATTCCCCTGGAGGAGATGAACGTGCACATAAGTGAGCCGGCCTTCGCCCGGAGGGCCGTTGAAATCCTGGATGAGATGATGATGAAAAAAAGCAGGGAATAGTGCCGAGGGAGGAGTGAGGAAAAAGCTCTTGCGTCCTAGCGAAGCGCTTGTCCATCGGTTGTTCCGGGGGAAGCGGCCAGCCTGAACCGCCATTTGCAGAATGTGTCCCCCGGGTGTTCGGGCGGGGCAAATAAACACTCCACCTCTATCCTCGGATCGATTTCATGGGCGAAGGACTCGAACTCACCCTTGTGCATGTCGCGACACCAGAATTCGCCAAGGCCCCTGCGAAGGCGGGCAGACTGCGTCGGACAATCGGGCACCGTGATAAGAACTTCGTCATTGTTTTCTTCAATCTGGTACCCCACGAGTATTGCCCAGGGGAAGAACTTCAGGGCGTGAGTGAAGCCCTTGAGCCCTTTCTCCGTGATATGGAATCGTTTGACCAGGTCGGCCGCGGCCATCTTCGACACCCGCTCCCACACCCGCTCGTTGGTTCTCTCTGCTGCGGGCTGGTCGAACTTCTCCGCGACACAGAGGAACCAGAATGCATCGATTACCCGATAATGCCAGAGCAGAAACCGCAGGTATTCCCGAAGCCCCGATTCGTCCATTTCCTCCAACATATCCTCGTTCATGGTCGCCTCCTCTCTATGAGCGGTGCATACAATAACCGTCGGGCTAAAAGGGTCGGGCGCCGGTCCCGCCGCATCTGTTAATCAGTATCACTTGTGTCTTTCCACTGCAAGGAAAATCTCTCATGCTCCATTGCAGTAAGCTACACTGCCCGCTCGGCTTTGCCGCAGGAAGGCGTGTGCCTTAGCACCCGGTTGAAAAAACCGGGCGCCGGCGTTATCATAAACACTTGGGCGATTTCAAAGAAATTTTCTCCGTCATCAAGGACCTCTTTCGGAAATATCAGCGGGATAATGCCCCGATGATGGTGGCCGCCATAGCTTTTTACGTCCTCCTTACGTTTATCCCGTTTGCACTCCTCTCTATCTCCATCCTGGGTTACCTCGTGAACCTGAGCGACATTGACAAACACCTCCTTGTCTACACGGCAAAGGTGATACCTGAGCCTTTCAATGAGACGGTTATCACAATGATGGCAAAAAATCTGAGGGTCATCGAGATATGGAAGCGTTTTTCAGGGCCCTTGGGTCTCTATTTCCTCTTCTTTTTCACCTCGAAGCTCTTCTCCATGCTGATACCGTCCT
>Ga0326727_10010270_pt1 | contig 22408 bp, 19 predicted proteins | sample MB2enrmetagenome_FD_207643 | JGI IMG/M metagenome (GOLD analysis project Ga0326727, IMG submission 207643) | Lab enriched peat soil microbial communities from McLean, Ithaca, NY, United States - MB29MY | ecosystem: Environmental > Terrestrial > Soil > Wetlands > Peat | place: USA: New York...
TCACGAAATCCATAGGTATAGAACCAAGAGTCGGCTACGCGAACCCAACTGTGGTTCAGGCAGAAAGTGGATTAATAAATGCTATGGGGCTGCCGAACTCTGGCATTGACCTGTACGCTGAAGAAATAAAGTATTCTAAAATCATTTTGCGCCTTCCGCTTATAGTTAGCGTGTTTGGTTACTCAGCAGAGGAATACGCGGCAGTTGCCAAAAAAGCCGTTGATGCGGGCGCCGATGCAGTCGAGCTTAATGTTTCCTGTCCGCATGTTAAGCAAACTGGCGCAGAAATCGGCCAAAACCTAAAACTTCTCTCTGAAGTGGTTGAAATGGTGAAGGTGGCAGTTGATAAACCTGTAATTGTTAAGCTGTCCCCAGACGTTGCTGATATAACCGCAATAGCTCGGGTAGCAGTTGAGGCTGGAGCGGATGCTTTAACCGCTGTGAATACTTTGAAGGCAATGGCGATTGATTCTGAAACTATGCGTCCAGTTTTAAGCAACATAAAAGGCGGCTTGTCCGGTCCAGCCATCAAGCCCGTAGCCCTACGATGCGTATATGACATTCGCGAGGCGCTGCCTGATGTACCAATAATAGGCTGTGGCGGAATAGTGGATTGGCGTGATGCCGTGGAGTTTATCTTAGCTGGTGCTTCCGCGGTTCAAGTTGGCAGTGCCATCGCTTTGGCGGATACGGAGGTTTTCCAAGCCATAACCAAAGGGGTTGAAGTTTACTTGAGAAAGAAACACGTTGGGAGTGTGAAAGAGATTGTCGGCCTCGCTCATCGCAGCTAACACGCTTAGAACAACGGAAATCGTACAGGTTAGAGTTGAGAGTCCAACCGTTAAAACTTTCATTATGCCCGATAGGTTATGCTCTAAAGCTAGGCCAGGGCAGTTCTTGATGCTTTGGATTCCAGGCATAGACGAAATTCCCTTGAGCGTAATGGACGCTAGTAACGGGTTGGTCTCCGTGTCGGTGAAGCAGGTTGGTGATGCAACACAACATTTGCACAGCATGACGGCAGGAGAAACCGTTGGGGTACGTGGACCTTTCGGTACCAGTTTCATTGAAAGCCGAGGCAGAGTCCTTTTGGTGGGCGGTGGAACGGGAACTGCGCCTTTGCTGTTTTTGGCAAAGCAGCTTGCAGCTAAAACTGAGCGGTTGTCCTTTGTTGAGGGCGCCAAAACCAAAGACGAATTGCTCTTTATTCGGGAGTTCAACGGGGTTTGCAATGAGAAAAGTTTGATTACAACAACGGAAGATGGCACGTATGGCTTGCAATGCTTAGTAACTGAGCCACTTGGACGCCTGTTGGACAGAGAAAAATTCGACATGATCTACACTTGCGGTCCAGAAGTCATGATCAAGAAAATCTTTGAATTAACAGAACAACGCAAACTGCCCATAGAAGCAAGCCTAGAGCGACTAATGCGCTGTGGAATTGGTTTGTGCGGAAGCTGCATGATCGGCAAATACCGCGTCTGCAGGGATGGTCCCGTTTTCACGGCTGCACAGCTGCGGGAAGTTAAGGACGAGTTGGGCGTTTCAAAGATGGGCTTTGACGGCTCACGAATACCTTTCTGAACGGCGCGATAGAGGATGTTGCCGCAGCCGGAACTGGAAGAGCTTGCCCGAAAAGCTATCCTTCTCTACAACAGAGTTAGAAGCCCTGAAGTCACAGCCAAACTCATATTCACCTCGACAGCAATGCTTACGGTTTCGTTTTCCGGAGGTTTTTGCTACGGTTGCGGTATACTGGACTACGTCGAAGGCTTCGCCCACCAATTCAAAGCATTAACCGACAAAGCAGAGTTGAAAGTGGGTAAGACAAGGCAAATAAACCCAAGAACCTTTGAGGCAGATTACATTGTTAAGCCTAAGTAAGTTGTAAGGTTTTCTTCTGAATAGGAGTACTTTTTGTTTGGCCATTTGTGTAGCAAAAGAGGGTAGGATAAGACATTTTTGTTGTTGAATTTATTTAACTTCTTTGTTTTAGATTTCGAAAACGTTACTTGAACTCTATGTTTTTTTGCCGTGATTGGAAAGATCAAATAGGCTCAAGGCTAATTGATGAGGTTTGGTCATGTCGATTTTCCTTAGAGAAGGAAGGCGAACAGGTTTAGAGGCCATGCGGGGAAGTTTGGTACTAGGAAGATATCTAACTGGTCAATATCTTCTATTCTTTTGAGACTATCTGCCATTTTGAAGTAATCCTGGAAATCCTCAAGAACCACGTGTGCAAACAAGTCGTAAATTCCAATGTATTCAAAAAGGGCTATTAGGTTTGGTATTCTGAGGAGTTCAGTCACTACTTCTGGTCTCATGCTTTTGTTTGCAAGTTTCATAAACACAAAAACCCCACCAGCATATCCAAGTTTGTTTAAATCGACCGTTATTGCGGAGAGAGTCAGCACGTTTTCTCTCAGCTTTCTGTATCTTTCGATAACGTTTTTAGTGGAAATGCCAAGTTGCTGAGCAATTTGCCTGAATGGTGTTCTGGATTTTTGCGTCAGTATTTTGGCTATTTTTTTATCCGTCTCATCCATTTTTATCTCTGCTTCTTTAACTGCGATATGTTTAGGTTCAATTTTGCTGCTGAAAGGTTTGATAATTAAGTTTTCCGGATGCTCTATTACTATATCGTGGTCCCAAATGAATGAATCCACGTGTTTGATTAGCGGGTGAGCTTCCAATTCTCTTTGTATTTTGCTTAATTCCCCGATATTGTGTAATGCTACTTGAATGGTCAGGTTGTATTTTCCGAAATCCCTCAATACTGATGGGACATAAGGTTTACTTTCTAGAAATTCTGTTACTATGCCCTCATCTTCTCTGGTGGTTGTAATTCCAATGTGTGCGATATACTCGTATCCTAAACTATGTGGGTTCACTAACATGGTTTCTCCGTTGATTATCCCTGTTTTCCATAGGTGTTTGAAGCGCATTCTTACTGCTGGTACGCTGATTTTGCAGTCTTTAGCAATTTCAGTGAAGCTTGTGCGTGACTCATTTAGGAGGGTTTTTAAAATTTTTGCGTCGATTTCATCGATATCTGTTTTGTGCGGCATGTTTTTCCCTTAATGTTTTTAAACGTACTCTGGGTTAAGCTTTTTCTGTGTGTCCAACGTACAATATAAACTTTTTAATCAAAATAAATTAATTATGTATTAATCTGGGCTTAATATTAGTAAATCTTAAATACGTAAAGCCCTAAAACGTGGCTCAGAAAAAAATAGAAAAGAACTAAGACAAATATGGAAGAGGAGAAAAATGAACAAAATTAAAACTTCGAAAATAGCGACAATATTCGTTATGACATTATTGCTGTCTTCTATTATGGCTTTGACACCAATGACAAAACCCGCAGAAGCTCAAGTAACCGCTGAAGGCGGTGTATCCACCGCAGGGTACTATAATACCGCTGGGCAATACATCTCTGCAATGGGTGGACCATTACCATCCGGAGTTACGCCTGATATAACTATACCCACATTGGCATTCCTTTCAGCTTCACCTGCTGTTCTAGGCGTTGGGCAAAGCGTCCTGATTAATATATGGACTACACCCGGGGTTGACGTAGAACGGTACCGCTCAGGATACACGGTAACAATCACCAAGCCAGACGGAACCGCAGTCAAAGTTGGTCCGATGAATTCTTTTTACGGAGATGCCACAGATTATTTTACCTACACCGTTGATGCAGTTGGCAACTGGAGCTTCCAATTTAGCTATCCAGGCGATTATTTTGCAGCAGGAAACTACACTGAAAACACAGGAGCGATCATGCTATCCTTTTTTGGGCAGTATGCTAGCACAAACGTTAGCTTTCCAGAATCAATGTACTATGAACCCTCCGCAAGTCCAGTAACAACAATCACAGTGCAACAAGCCCAAGTCATGAGTTATCCTCCATCTGCGCTTCCGGGTCCAGGAACCTATTGGACAAGACCAATATCACCCGATAACAGAGAATGGTGGACAATCGCAGGCAACTATCCAGCGACAGGTCAAGAAGGCGGAGGCTCGTACTGGCCCGCGAACACAAATCCGTACGTCACCGGTTCATATGGTTTCGTTCCATACGTACAAGGACCTACCAGTGCACACATCATTTATAGAATGCAAACAGGCGACGGAGGTCTAATGGGCGGCACCGCAGGCATAACCTCAGTAGCTCTTACAGATGGCTGTGCAAATAATTTTGAGTTAAACGGCTGGCTCCCATTAGCAATCTATGATGGAAAGTGCTTCCAAAATATACAAGTGGGAAACACCGAATACTTAGAATGCTATAATTTACAAACAGGGCAGGTTTACTGGCAAATTCCAACGCCATTTCCAAGTTTCACGATGGCGAACATCTACACTATGTCACCTTCGATATACATTGAGTACACTACAGGCAAAGAAGAAACACCTGGCGGCGGTGCAGACTCGCTTGGTGCTGGTGGAGCTCTTGTTTCCATAGGTAGCAGCCTGGTAAAGGTCGATCCATCTACTGGGGAAACAATACTAAACGTGGCCCTTCCAGCTGGAATATCGGGCGGCACTCTTTTTGCTGATCCATACGTCTTAAGTGTGCAGACTCTCGGAAATCCATTTTACCCGATGGGCGGTGGTGTACCACCATCCTACTACTTGCTTAACTGGAGCATTGCAGGATTTGACCCCAACTTCGCTGACAGATTAGTAAGCAACATAACATGGCCGATAAGCAGCTTACCATCCACAACAGACTTCAATGCCGGAGTAACAGTTGCCATATCTAGCATAAGTCCAAGCATGGAAACTTCTAACGAGCTCGGAACAATGTTGACTGCGTATAGTCTTACCACAGGGAAAATGCTATGGAACACGACGACCACCAACGTAAATTACGCGGGGGTTGCACAGGCGGATCAGGGAAAAGTTGCTGTGTTTATGCAGAATGGCGGTTTCTGGGAAGCATGGAATATCTACACAGGCGCTATTGCTTGGACTAGCCCGTCATTTTCGTATCCATGGGGTTCATCTGCCTTTGGAGACTACGGCTCGGAATCAGCTTATGGTCTGCTCTACAAGGATACTTATGCTGGTGTCTACGCGGTCAACTGGACAAATGGTAACATAGCATGGAATTTCCAAGTTCCAGCTCCTCCGTTTGAATCACCTTACAGCGGCAACTACGCATTCAACATAGGATCAATTCTTGCAGACGGAATGCTCTACACAGGGAACACAGAACACACTCCAACCGAACCTCTAACTAGAGGCTGGTCACTATACGGCATAAACGCTATGACAGGCCAAGACATATGGAATTTAACAGGTGAAATGGTCGCAGGCGGCGTTGAAGACGGCTATCTTGCAGCTGCCAACGCCTACGATGGATACTTGTACGTCATCGGGATGGGACAAAGCGCCACAACAGTCACAGCACCACAGACAACAGTAACGCAAGGGACCTCAGTGCTGATTCAAGGTACCGTAATGGATAAGTCTGCAGCTACCACCACAACGCCGGAATACGCTCAAGGTCAATCCGTTCCATGCGTATCCGACGCGTCGATGAGCACATGGATGGAGTACCTGTACATGCAGGCACCCATTGGCGGAATCTACGGCAATGCAACCATAACTGGTGTTCCAGTCACTTTAACTGCGACAAGTTCAACCGGCACAGTATACAATATCGGTACAGTTACAACCAACGGATACTTCGGCACTTTCACCACCACATGGACGCCGCCAGCAGCAGGCCTATACACTATCAGCGCAGTCTACGCGGGAGATGACTCATACGGCAGCTCAGCAGCAGCAACAGGACTATCCGTAGCCGCAGCACCAACAGCAACACCATCACCGACACCAACCGCTACGCCTCCTTCAAACCTAGCAACCCAAGCAGACCTAATGACATACATAGTCGCTGTGGGAATCGCTATAATCATAGCAATAGCCATAGTCGGCGCATTAATCCTCAGAAGACACCCATAAAATGCGGGAACAAATCAACATCTTCCCTTTTTTTTGTTTTTTCATGTGAATTGGAATGGGCCGAGAAACCTCAAAAGTTGCCATTAGCGATTTAGCATGTTCGGAACGGTTAGAAAACGCCACAAGAATGATCAGTTAGAACCACCACCGCCAGAACGAACTATTTTGAATAATGACAGCGTCATAGTTCTACTTAGAAGCTTTTCTCTTCCATAAACTATCTAGTGCACTTAATCCCAACTCGAAAACTTCAAACATGCTTATGACCGAAAGAATTACGCGTAGACACACGCTCACTATTTAAATTGAAACCAAATTTTTTTTTGACCTAATACTATACTATATTCTCGTGTGGATCTCCACTATATCCCCATCTTCCAGCATGAAACCTAAACCGACCTTCTTAGGACTAAAAGGCAAACGCTTAGCCCACACCATCGCAAACAAGAAATTAGAAACAAACTCCTTATGAATATTTTTCGCCAAATCATTAATCGTTACTCCGCGCCTAAGCGCAAAAGGGTGGTCACTGTGCACTTTCATGCCGGGCTCTTTAGTGTAAACCCGAATAATCCCTAAAGAATCAAAAAGCGCCTTTCCCAACTCGTCTATACCTGTTTTTTGCTCGCATGACATGGCGACAACAGGCAACTTCCCATTCACATACTGTTTTAAATGACGCAGATTCGCCGTTGCACCCTTCAAATCCAACTTATTTGCCACAACCACGGCCGGCTTATATGTCGTGGTCTCAAAAATAGCGTCCTCCACATCATCGAGTCTTACATCACCGCTGATTTTCACTATGGCGTCGATTATCTTGTAACTGCGCAGTAAATCCTCAACATCTTGCATTGAACAATCCAAAAGCTTACCGACAAGGATAATGCGCAATGCCGCACCAGCATGGCGGTGGTCAATATCCACCCTTCCACTAGGCTTAGTTACAAGTACACGGCTTTTCTCCAACTCGCCCAAAACCAGCTCCAACTGCCCAACCGGGTCATGAGACAAATCAACCATCAAAATCACGCCATCGGCATTCCTTGCTAAACCAAGCGTAATATGACCTCCTGCACGCCCATCTGCACTGCCCTTCATTACAGCTGGCGCTTCAACAATCTGGAACTGTACATCCGAATAACTCATTATACCAGGCACTGGCTCATGAGTACTGAAAGGCGTAGGGGTAACAAGCACTTTTGAATTCGTTGTTGCGCACAACAGGCAACTCTTACCCACGTTGGTCATGCCGATCAAAGCTATCTGCGCCGAACCTTCCTTTTCAACAAAAAGCTTCGGTCCACCGCTACTCTTGCCTGTGCCCTTTCGCTTCTTATCCTCCAAGTCGGCGCGGATAATCGACATCTTCTTCTTAATCGTGCCCCGAAGCTTCAACGTGCCCTTGTGCTGAGGAACACAACTAAGGAACTCCTGCATCTTTTGCAGCTTCTCTCTGGGAGTATGGGCGGCTTCAACCTCCTCCCACTTATCCAACGCTTCAGGCGGCAAATTCGTCGGCATACAAACTACGCAAATACTATTTCCTAGTCAACTTTAAGTCTATTTCTGAAAAAGAAACAAATTTTGCTCTTAAAACTTGAATTTTATGCTGACCTGTTAGGTCGGCTAACAAAAAGTACTGGGTCTGTTATTTATTAACATATAAGATGTTGGAAAGTCTTTTATACTCTCTCTAACCTCCATATAATTGATTGATTATAATTATGGGGGTAAATAAGATAGCCGATTCTATCGTTTTTGCTCAATCAAAGCCCGATAAGCAGACTTACCCATTAACGCATTCTTCAAAAATCCCTCCTTCCCAAAACGTAGATAACGGCGATAACAGCAGAGATTTGCTTGAAGAGTTAGGAATAAGCAGTCAACAATTCCGAATTTTATTTGACAATCTAACTATGGGCGTTGCTTTGTATAAAATGGTTTTTGACAAGGACGGCACGCCTGTTGACTTCATTCGCCTTGAGAGTAACAAGGCATATGATCATATTCATTTTTTTAAAAGACAAGGAATTGGAAAGAAAGTAACGCAGTTTAAAACTAAAATAAAAAATGGCTCTGTAGACTGGATAGGCATTTACGGCAGGGTAGCCACCACTGGTGTGCCAGAGTATTTTGAAACTTACTGTAAGCCTCAGGACAGGTGGTATCAAGTTTACGCTTACAGTCCAAAGAAGACCTATTTTTTTTTCAGTATTTATAGATATAACTGAGCAGAAAAAGAAAAATGCAAGAGAGCTTGATGAACATGAGCGATGGGAGCAGCAACTTGTTATTTCAGAAAAAAGGTACCGCATGCTCTACGAGACATCTCAAGACGGAATTATAGCCAGAGACTTGAAGGGACGAATGATTGATTGCAACAAAGCCTACGCGAAAATGCTTGGTTACTCCAAAAAAGAACTAAGACACATGACCCTCCAGCAGTTACTACCTGAGAAGTGGCAGGAACAAATAGAAAAAATCAGTAATAAAACGTTGCGAACTGGTCGCTCCATTGTTTTTGAAGGAGAATGCAAACGTAAGGATGGCTCGGTTTTTCCGGCGTCTGTTAGAACTTGGCGGTTGACCAACGGAAAAGGAAAAGTAATAGGCTTATGGTGGATTGTTCGAGATATCACCGAGCAAAAGGAGTTTCAAAAAAATCTTCTAGATCACGCGGGAATTTTAGAAAAAATAATTGAAAAGCGAACAAAGCAACTTAAAGATTCTGAGCGTTTAGCAGCTATTGGGCAAACCGCTGGTATGGTTGGGCATGACCTTCGAAACCCACTTCAAGCAGTGATCGGCGAATTATATCTCGCAAGAAGTGAAGTTGACCCGCTTCCTGAAAGCGAACTCAAAAACAATTTACAGGAGAGCATCCAGGTAATAGAAGAGCAAGCAGTCTACATGGACAAGATTGTTTCTGACTTGCAGGCATTCGTACGCCCAGTCAAAATAGATAAACAACCAATCAACCTAAAGGAACTTGTTACCGACGTCTTAGGTTCCGTTGTCATTCCAGAAAACATTAACATGAACGCGTGCATGAAAACCGCTTTCCAGGTTAAAGCTGACCCACAACTTCTAAAGAGGGTTCTAATCAACCTAGTAACTAACTCGGTGCAAGCCATGCCAAACGGCGGAAAACTAACCATAAGCACAGAAGTTAATAGCCAAGGTAAAGCAGTTGTAACCGTGGAAGACACGGGTGTAGGCATACCTGAAAAAATTAAACCCCAAATCTTTACGCCTTTATTCACTACTAAACCAAGAGGGCAAGGCTTCGGCTTAGCCGTCTGCAAACGAGTAATAGAAGCGCACGGTGGCTCTATCAATTTTGAAAGCCAAGAGGGCAAAGGAGCAAAATTCACAATTCAATTTCCAGCCAGTTAAGTCTCAACCATTTCTTTCTCTTTTTCTGTTCCTTTCAATTTCTGCCTTAAGCTATAAGTGAATGCTATGAACCAGAACGCAACGGTTGCCCATCCCAAAGTGAAACCAATAATGTTCCCAAGCAAGTAATATGCCACTTCGAAGCCAACGATGGATACGAACGTCAAGAAAGAGCCAACAATGCTATAGCCACGTAGCATTTTTCTGTTTTTTATAACTGCTCTCAGCATTAACATCAAGGCGGTAAAATTTATTATGCTAGCCAAACTTAGAGCTAAATTAGCTGTGTCCATGTGTTTTTTCCCAAAGCCACAATTGTTTTGAACAACTTAAGACTTCTGCTTACGCCAAATTCTATGTTTTGGGCAAAAGCATAAAAGCCTAACATATTCTTATGAAGGGGCATGAGGAAATGTATGAATAAGCAGTTAATTGTCATAACGCTACTTCTCTGCCTTGCATCATTAATGGTCATACAAGGAGCTAGAGCTCAGCCCACTCTCCTTCCAGGCGTCGTTTCAGGCGAGGAATTCACTTATCTTACATCTAGTTATTGGACGTCAGCCAACGCTTACACTTCAATTCCGCAAGATGCACTATCAGCCAACCAGACACAATCCATTGAGGTTATAATAAGCGATGCTAACGATACGTACATTACAACGTTTACAGCTACATATTACTATTCAGGAATGCCGAGTGCCGAAAGAGGATCTATAGATATCCAGACAGGAGGTATCGTTGATGAACCCTGGCCAGCAGTTATAGCCGCTAATCTGACTGCAGGCGATCTCATTCATCCATTAGGATCGGATGAAATTACAATTAACAATACACTAACTATGAACGGCAGGGCAACAAACCAAATCTACTTTACCTTATATAATGCAACGGACGGCATCACGACAAGTGTCAACCGCTACTTTGATCAGCAAACAGGCATGCTTGTAAAGGAAGTTGACAGCTCAGTTGATGACGGATCAGTCAGTGGCTACACCAGTACAGACATGGAATCAACGACATTAGAATATTCGCCATGGAATCCAGCACCATTGCCAACGCCGACACCAAAACCAATTGTCACATCTAATCCCACAGCGAATCTTGGATGGATATATGCTGTAGTGGTCGCGGTAGTGGTTGTAGTTGTCATTGGCGCTTTGTTGTTACTTCGTAAGCGACAGAATAGTGGTCGCCGTAAACAACGCAAGAATGTTCGGTTTAAACCGCCACCACCGCCTCCGCCGCCTCCGCAATAGAATTCCAACTATTCCTTTCCTCTTCGATATTCATTGCAAATAACTAGCCAGAAACCGTTTATATCGCTAAGCACTCACCGCGTACTCAAGCTCTAGGACATAAAATAACTTAAATCCAATCATCACTATTATATGAAGACCGCGAAGAATAAGGGTGAATTTTAAAAAATGATTTCACGAGATTGCCACGGTTGCGGGTTGCAGAAGACCCGCATTAAACGCTATCTAAAAGTTTCTGAAGTCGAAAAAGTCTACTGTCCAGACGGAACAGCACATCTAGTAGACAACGCAAGCACAGCATAACCCTCTATACAAGGAATAGTCTAAGTATTCTTCACCACTACTCTTTTTAGCCAACGATTCCGTTTTGCACATAAAGCTTTAGGCTGTTCCTTCGCATTTCTTCATGAGACATGTCGATGGAAAATATCGTTAAAGTAACAAGAAATGGGCAAATTACGATTCCCAAAGAGCTACGGGAAAAATTTGCATCAAGGAAGGTGACTTACTAATAGTCGAAGTCACAGAAAACGGCATACTATTCAGGAAGTCTCCAAAACTTGAGGAAATGGCAGGCATCGATGCAGGGTACGAAACACCTGAAGAAATAAATAAAAAAAATCGATAAACTCAGAGAAGGCTTTTTACTCTTTTTTTGGTGGTGGACGGGCCGGGATTTGAACCCGGGACCTCCACGATGCCAACGTGGCGATCATGCCAGACTGATCTACCCGCCCAAAGCATTTGGCTTTTAAACTTTAATCCGCGTCGTTTAATAAGCGTTTCTTATAGATTTGCGAAAAGAAAAAAAGGTTCCACAGGTGTGCAGAGCATTCTGTTCAAGCATTGGTGGCAGCGTAGCTTTTTATAATGCAATCGCAAATAGAAAAGCCAAGCAAGGTGCAAATGGAATGCCTAAAGTAAAAGTTGCATTAATCGGGGTTGGAAACTGTGCTTCAGCCTTCATTCAAGGCCTACAATATTATGGGAAACTTGAGAGAGCGGAAGATTACATTGGACTTCGCAATCCAGTTTTGGCAGGTTTAAGTCCAAAAGACATTGAGGTGGTCGCGGCTTTTGATGTTGATGAGCCCAAGGTTGGAAAAGACCTCTCAGAAGCGATTTTTGCTATTCCCAATAATGCGCCAAAGGTTTCTGATGTACCTTCCACAGGTGTTAAAGTTAACAAGGGACCATTGATTGACGGCCTTGGAAAATCAACGAAAGATATTATTCAAGTTAGCAGTGCACCCGACTCAGATGTTGCTAAAGTTCTCAAAGATGCGGGTGCTGAAGTAATGGTTAATTTACTTCCCAGCGGAGCCGCAAAAGCTTCGCAATGGTATGCTGAACAAGCCCTAGCGGCAGGATGCGCTTTCGTCAATGCAACCCCGAACTTCATTGCCAGCGATGCTGCGTGGGCTAAACGGTTCGCTGATGCAAAACTTCCGCTTGTCGGCGACGACTTAGTGGATCAGGTTGGGTCAACTTCTTTGCATAAAACGTTGCTTAAGCTGCTTTCAGACAACGGGGTAAGGATAGATGAGACTTACCAGCTTGATGTTGGTGGAGGAACCGAATCCATTGACACAATGGACCGCACTCGCGATGCAAAACGTACCATAAAAACTGAGTCAGTAGCTGCTTCAATACCTTACAAGGCTGAGATAGTGGCTGGCTCCACGGATTACGTGGATTTCCTGCAGAACAAGCGTGACAGTTACTTCTGGATAAGCGGCGTCTACTTCTGCAATGCACCTATGAAGATTGACCTCAAATTTCAAACTGTTGACGCGCCAAACGCCGGATCAGTACTCTTCGACGTAGTGCGTGCAATGAAATTGGCGTTAAACAAGAAGCTTAATGGCGCCGTGGAGCCAGTTTGCGCTTACGCGTTTAAACGTCCACCCCAAATGGTATCGCTTGAGGTTGCAGAAGAAGAATTTGCCAGGTTCATAGCTTAAACCGTTCAAGTTAGCTAAAGCTTTGCTAATTCGCTTATTATTTTTTCTTTAACGCCGTTTTCTTTCAACGTATCTTTTAGGTAGTTTATTGTTTTGACTGGTGTAGGGTCCACGCCGTGCAGAAGCGCCAAGTAGATGCTTGTGAAGTCGCCGATGCAAATGGTCGACAGCATCTTTGCCAGGGGGCTTTTGCCTTGAGCTAGTACTTCAAACAGTCCCAAGCCAGCTTTGCTCACCAACTCTTTTGTAATCTCAATTCTGCTGTGAATTTCAGTTGGCTCCTCGCTGTCTCTGATGAAGATGGCAGAGAAGCATTTGCCAAGTTTACCGGCTCGTTCCCAACCCACAATCTCGTTATGGTTAAGCTCAGAGAAAGCCTCCCACTTGGCAGGAACCTTGCTGTTCTCATTGAACTGCGTCTTAAAACGCTGGGCAACACTGCGGTAAAAACCAAAACCATAAACGACAGGAGCGGTCTGCCCTATGCCTAAAGCTAAGGTTTTGGAAAAGTTTTCTTTAACTGGTTTATCAGGTGAGTTATCCTTGCTAATTTTTTCAAGAAGTGTCATGGCTTCGGAGAGTTCTTCGGACGTGCCTGAAACCAAACCCATTTTCTCCATGACCAATAGCAGGGGAACAAACATGTAGGGAAGCGCTGCACGCGGAGGCATACCACCTGGAACACGCAGGTATGGTACTTTGAGTCTTTCAGCGTTTTCCAACAGGGCGCCGCCGCTACTTATGCAGTAAATCATGCATTTCCGCTTTAGCGCGTCAAGGAAAGCGCTTAGGGATTCTTCTGTGTCGCCTGAGTAGCTGGTTATTATCACTAGGCTTTTTTTGGTTGCGTATGCTGGAAGCTGGTATTCGCGGTTGACTTCAATGGGCACGGTTGCTTTGTTTCGTGTCCAGTCTTTTAGTAGTTCGCCGCCGATTCCTGAGCCGCCCATGCCTGCAACTATAATGTCGTCAGGTTTGGGATATTTTACTTGGATTTTATCGGCTAATTTAGTGGCTTCACTGTACAGCTTAGAAGAATTTGTACAAAAATTAATCATGTTGCTCTTATCAACGGCTTTAATTTTTTCAGGTTCATCTAAAATTGTCGGCTTCATTTCAAGTCCTCATAATAAGCAGTTTTATATCTCATTCCCTACTTTTAAGCTCAACGCAGACTCATGGTTAACCAATTGTTAAGGGACAAAACCGTCATGGATAAAAAGAAACTTGCAATCGCCATTCCAGCATCAGTAATCTCTGACACGCCTCATTTGCGAGAGAGAACATCAAAAATAGGCTTGATTGGAAGGGCAGCGGCGATTTTCAGGGTCGACGAAATCATAGTTTACCCAGACAACCCCAAAATCAACCAGTTAATGGACTTGGATTTTATTGTTCTCTTGCTAAATTACTTAGAAACGCCACAGTACCTTCGCAAAAGACTCTTCAAAATTGAGCCTCGCTTGCAGTTTGCTGGAATTTTGCCTCCGTTGCGTACGCCTCATCATCCTGTTAGCGGCAATCGGAATTTGAAGGTTGGCGAGTATCGTGAAGGGATGGTTTTGTCGAAGGCTAAAGAAGGCTTGCATGTGGACATAGGCGTTGAACAACCCGCGCTTTTGAGGGAAACACAGTATGCTGTCGGCGACCGCTTAACCTTGCAAATTGTCAACGTTGGCGGACGAATTGAAGTTCAAACAGCAAATCGAGATGATATTCCGTTCTACTGGGGTTACAGAGTTCGCGTGGAGAAGCGGCCCTTTGGACAGCTTGTAACTGATAAAGAGTTCGATTTGACTATTGCTACCGCAAGGCTTGGCGATAAATTCTTGGATGTTGCTGGTCAAATCGGGAAAAAATGGGGCGGTGCCAAGCATATTTTAGTGGCGTTTGGTGCTCCATCGCGTGGTTTGCATGAGATCGCCAAAGAGGAAGGAATAAAACTTGAGGCGAAGGTGGATTTTATCATAAATACGATTCCTGAGCAAGGAACGGCGACGGTTAGGACTGAAGAGGCGCTTTTTGCTTCATTAGCTATTTTGAACGTTCAATTCAATCACTAATAGGTCACTTTTTGCTCGCCATTTCCGCAGTAAAAAGTATACCCCTCTCTCCTCAATTTTAATTAACGAAAGATAGTAGTAAATTGAGTCCCCTCTCCGTTTGGCAGTGTTGAAAGCATCGGTGTGTTTCTTTAGTTTTCGGCTAAAGGAATAAATCCATCGTTGATTATTTGTGCTTCTATGCTGTATCTTGACGTTGCAATGCCGACTGCGTTGTTTACTGTTGTTATGGTTGCTATGTTTTTGAACAAACGTGTTGCAGGAAGACTGCAGTCAACTGTTGAGGAAAAAGAGTTGCAGACAAGGGACGTAATTCTTCTTGTTGCCTTTATGGCGATTATAATTTCCGCTATAGCTTACACTTCTATAATTAACCCGGGCGCAGCGTTCCAAAACGTCCTTCTTTTGTTTTTTCTCTCATCATACACAGTGTTGCTTTTCACGTTTTCATACGTGTTCTCTGACCTCCCAAAAGTAAAAGCGCAGTTGCTTTCTGTAGGCTTCGGCGTTACAGGCTTAGTGGCGGGATCTGCTTGCCTTTTAGCTCCACTTCAAGACAGCTTTACCGTTTATAGAGTAGCGTCGTTTTTTGGTTTCGCAATTTTTTGCTTTGGCGTTGCAGTTTATGAACGGACAAAGACGTCTTCTAAGGCACAGTGGTATGTGGCTGTTCAGCCGGCAGCACTATTTGTGCTATTGTTCGTATTCTTTAATTTTATCCACAATCCAGGTACCCTGGCAGTGTGGTCTCCGTTTCTTATGGACGTTTTCGGGTTAACGTTTGCTGTCTTGATAATTGTCTATCTTAGCTCGCTGTTTAGTTGGAAAACAGTCGGTCTCTTCGCTGTACTCCTCACCACGATGGATATAATACTGGTCTTTAGCGGACCAATGGTTGCCGCGGCGAACACGTTCGTAGGTCTTGGTCTTCCAGTGCTGGTTATTCTGCCAAATATACCCCTTATTTTCTCGTCAACAGGTGCTATTCTAAGTAATGGGCTTGGTTTAGGTGACTTTTTCTTTGCAGGAGTTCTGGCAATCCAAACCTTCAACAAATTCGGCAAAAAAACCGCCGTTATATCCGTAATCTTCATAGCAGTTGTCTTCGGCATCTGGGAAGCATATCTGCCTGACATTTTAGCTTGGCTTTCCCCCATTCTTGGACATAAGCTTACTGGTTTTCCCGCAACTCTAATAATTCTTAGCGGTTGGGTGCCAGTTATAGCAGTTAAATTATTGTTTGAAAGAAGGAAACATGCTCTTGTGCAACCAGTCGCTAAGCAACCAAGTAAAGACTTAGTTTCAAGCGATAATTTAGTAAAATAAATATTTTTAGGGAAAAATTGGTTAAAAATAAGAGAGAGGCTAATTTACCCGAATAGGGCGCCTAATCCTTCTAGAGCCGCGTCTTCTTTGGCTTTTTCCTCTTCAGCTTTCTTCTTCTTGTCTTCTACTGGTGCCGCTTTCGGTTCTGCTGCGGCGCCTGCTGGAGCTGCTGCTGGAGCGGCCGCCATCATTGCTGGTGCGGCTTTAATTGCTTCGTCAATGTTTACCTCGCTGAGGGAAGCGACGAGTGCTTTTACTTGTATCGGGTCAACTGTGATTCCCGCTGCTTTGAGAACGTTTGTTACTGAATCTTCGTCTATTTCTTTTCCTGCCTTGTGAAGGAGCATCGCTGCGTAAATATTTTCCATACCTTTTCACCTCTTCATCAGACTATTTTAACCTTTTCAGTCGGTCAGACCCGCCTCGTTTGAAGAAGCTAGTCGTTACCTTGAATTGGCAGTTGGTTCCGCCATTTCTTGGCGTTTAGAAGAATACCCAATACCTTAAGAACTTTTCGTACATGCTGTTAAGGTAGGTGGTTGCAATCTTTTGTTTTCCAGCGATGTTTCCAAAAAACTGTAATGTTTCATAACGCTTATCTTTAGGGTGCGGCTCAATACGGTGATTTACAGGTTAATGATACTATGGGAAACATTACAGTCGCCCTTCTCGGCGCTTTGGATTACGGCAACAGCCTCGGCAAAAAAGGCACATCCACAGACATAACGTTCTATAATCTGAAAAAAGGTGAAGCCACAGTAACGCTCATTGAACCAACACGGTACCCAGAACGGCTAGCGCCACTGTTCTACGCTGTTTCTCTTTCGAAAAAGGCAATAGTTGTTGTTGATGAGGTAAATGCTGCTTTCGGCGAATGCCTAGTAATGCTTCAATGCGCAGACATCAAAAGCGGCTACATAATCCTGAGAAACTACATCCCCAAAGAAAAAATCGAGCCGCTCATAAAAGGAACAAGTCTTGAAAAATTTGAATTCGCAGCAGATAATCCAACGTTTCTAAGAGAGCAGCTCTTAGCGGAAGCAGCAGAACAAAAATCCCCCGAAATCCCAGTTGGGCAACAGTCGATTGGAGTAGTGCCGGTTGATCATGCGTTTAACGTTAAAGGCGTAGGTGTCGTCATACTAAGCGTAGTTACAAGCGGAATCGTTCAGAAGCACGCGATGCTAAACGTTCTTCCAGGAGGAAAAACAGCGCAAGTCCGTTCAATCCAAAAGCACGATGACGACTTTGACATTGCAGGCGAAGGTGACCGGGTTGGGCTTGCGTTAAAAAACGTTGAATTGGACGATTTAGATCGCGGAACGGTTTTAACAAATGACCCCTCAATTAAGACTGCATCCAAGTTGGAAACGCATGCTTCACTGGTTAAGTATTGGCAGACTCCGATAAAGCAGGGAATGGTCATGCATGTTGGTCATTGGACGCAATTCATAACCGCTAAAGTTGACGCGACAGTTGACACGGGTGAACCGAAAAAGCCAGCTTTAACTTTAAGCCTTGATAAGCCGCTTGTTTACCGCCCAAACGATAAAGCGGTGCTGATGTATTTAGAGGGCGCAAAACTGCGGGTAGCAGGAACTGTAGAGTTACCTTAACTAATCGTTCTGCTCGGGAAACAAAATCTACTCCCGCTTCGCTGCATGTTGCCTTCTATCCAAGATCGGAAAATGACCGAGCTCATCTTGTGCGCAAATTCATGGTTTAACTATTCTCCAAGAAGTTGGTTCTGAATCGTATCTGAGTAGCTTTTAAAAGAAAGAAGAATGCATATCATACAAGTGGAGTGAGAGACTTGCCGATCTTTGTAAAAGTTAACATGGGAGATTTGGACGGCGAGAAAGAGAACCTCGCGAATTTCTTGCGCCGCCAATTCGGATTAAATTCATCAATAACTAGTGAAGGCTTGGAACTAGAAATGGAAGCTGTTTCGACTTATAAATTGGCAAGAGGGGTCAACAAGTTTGTTTATCGCAAGAATCTAAACAGCACGCATTGGGTTGATGTGAAAAATAACGTTGTCAAAATCAACAGGTTCGAGCACCAAAAGAAAATTAAGAAAAACAAGCATCCAACTACCCCCTCAACGATCAAACACGGGTGGTAACAAAAAAGACGGCCACATGTTTCTTAATTTTTTGAAAGGATTGTTAAGTTCCAGATGTGCTTAATTCATTCTTGTGTGATGAGCCAAAAACTCGCCAATAACAAATAGCTAAATGTTGCAAATAACAATTTTTTTCATTGAAACAATTTAACGGCGGTTCAACAACTAATTGAAGTTAGAATAGTATCATATTTGAGTAAAGCAAGGAGACCGCTGAGTTTTTAAGAAAAAATCTATATTCCCCAAGCAATTCATCATCCAGCACGAGTGAACTGATGTATAGAACTGGCGTGGCTAACCTGCCACTTCATGGTGGAAGGGCACCCTCATGGCTTACAGTACGCATGCGTAATTTAGCCAAGGAAATAGCAGACATCATGATTGAGGAGCAGGGCACAGCCACCTTTATCCAACGCTTATCTGACCCGTACTGGTTTCAAGCGTTCGGTTGCGTTTTAGCCTACGACTGGCACAGTTCAGGAGTAACCACGGTAGTCACAGGCATCCTTAAAGGCGCCTTGTCGCCGGAAGAGCACGGCATCGCTGTTTGCGGAGGAAAAGGCAGGACCTCAAAGAAAACGCCAAGCGACATCGCTTTGGCTGGCGAAAAGTTTGGTTTTTCCGAAGAAACAATCAAAACGCTCACTTACAACAGCAAAATGGCTACAAAAGTGGATAACACCGCCATCCAAGCGGGATACCAGCTCTATCACCACGCCTTCTTAATAACTAAAGATGAGCAGTGGGCAGTAATCCAGCAGGGCATGAGCGTGGAAGACCGTACAGCGAGACGTTACCATTGGCTATCCGATAAAGTAACTGACTTTGTTGTTGAACCCCACAACGCGATTGTCGGCAACGTAAAACGGGAAAGAGCCTTGAACATGGTGGCAAAAGAGAGCGAAGCCGCTAGGAAAGCCTCTGTCGATTTAGCAAAGGAACCGACCCGTAAACTCATGAACCTTATCCAGTCCACGGCGAAACCGCTAAACCAAAAATCGCTGAAGGATTGGCTTCCGAAAACAGATGATCCATGGCAGCAAACCCTGAACATCCTTAACATGCCCCGCAACATAAACTGGGACACGCTGAGCCGAGTCTACGAGTTCCAACCCGACAATTATGAGGAACTTTTAAGCGTGAAAGGCGTTGGACCCGCTACTGTACGCGGTTTAGCTCTCGTAGCGGAACTGGTTTATGGTGAGAAGCCAAGTTGGGAGGACCCGGTGAAGTTCAGTTTTGCATATGGAGGCAAAGACGGCGTTCCGTTCCCAGTTAACCGCAAAGCAATGGACGAGTCAATCCAAACCCTCAAACAGTCAGTGCAATCAGCGAAAATCGGCGACAAAGAAAAACTGCGCAGCCTGCAAAGGCTAAGACGGTTTGTTCCAGAGAACGCAAACTCTTAAAACAAGCTTCTTTTAAAAACGAATAATTTTTATTGTTGCAGGTTCACTTAATTGCCCGAGCCTAAAGTGGGGTCGTAGTCTAGACAGGTATGACGACGGGCTCCAGAAGCAAGCAACGGGTTTGCTGACCTCGCCCAGAGGAATGACGAAGTTCTGGAGCGTGTCTAGAGAAACCCGTAAAGAACGGCTTCGCGCTGTTCTTGGGTAAAGGTCGTCGGTTCAAATCCGGCCGGCCCCACCAGCTTTTTTGTTTATTTTACATTGAACTTATAGATATTTTTTTTCTCACTTGGGAGTTCGCTTTATAAGCTAGGAAGACTTGTTTGCTCGGGAGATGACGATATGCCATTGAGCGATATTCCTACAATTGAAGCGGTTAACCTTACAAAACAATACGGTTCCTTTACGGCAGTTTCAGATTTGAACCTCAAAATAGAGGGCGCAAAATGCGTCGGTTTCCTAGGTCCAAACGGGGCGGGAAAAACAACCACCCTCAAAATGTTCACAGACTTGATCCGTGCTTCTTCAGGTGAAGCTCTGATAAACGGTATAAACGTTCATACCAGCAAGAAGGCAGCACTGGCATCTGTCGCTGCGATTATTGAGACCCCTGAAATTTACCCTTCACTGACGCCCCGCGAAGCTCTGACAATGATTGCTGAATACAGAGGAGTTCCAGCAACAGAGATTAAAAAGAGAATAGAAGAAGCCGTCTCCGAAGTCCATATGAACGAATGGATCGATAAAAGAGTCGGCAAGTTCTCCAAAGGAATGAAACAGAGAATTTGCATTGCATCCACACTGATCAGTGACCCCTGTATCCTTCTTCTCGATGAGCCAACTAATGGACTTGATCCCAGAGGCATGAGTGAAGTCAGGGAAATCGTTAAATCGCTTAAAGGCAAGAAAAGATTGATTTTCATGAGTTCGCATCTTCTCAGCGAAGTTTCAGAGATATGCGACGAGGTCGCCATGATAGACCATGGCAAGCTGCTCGTGTATGATACAATTTCAAATGTGACCTCCAAATTTTCTGGAGGCGCAAACATGGTCGAAGTTGAACTTCAGCGTCCAATTGATCCCCAATTAGTAACACAGAGGATCGCAAAACTTTCCAATGTGGTCTCAGTAGATCAAACAAATGATACGAACATGCGGATTAGGTTTAGCGGAGGCTTGGATGTGCAAGAACGGCTTCTCTCCGATTTGGTAGAAATGAATATTGGAGTCATAAGTTACAGGGTAGCGGCCTCGGAACTCGAAGACGTTTATCTTAATCTGATCAAGGAAACGGTGTGATAAATATGACTGAAACAGAAACAATCAGTGGGAATAAAGTGCCGAGCAGCATGGCGCAAGTTCGCATCTCAACGAAGTACACGTTCCTCGAATACATTAGGTCGCGCAGGTTCCTCATAGTGCTGATTATTACTCTTTTAATAGCAGCGCTTCTCACCATCATAGTCGCTTGGCGGCGTCCAGCGGGTTTTCTAGTTTCAAGCCTCGGGTTCTATTCCAGCTGGTGGGGTTTGTCAGTAACCTTCGTAATTATATTGACGGGAATTTTCTTCGGGGGAGACGCCATTTCAGGGGAGTTTCAGAATAAGACAGGTTACTTTGGAATCCCTAATCCTGTCAGAAGGTCGTCAATATACATTGGGAAGTGGTTGGCGGCTTTCCTAGCAGCAACCGCAATATTTTTCGTGTACACGGTGATTACACTCGCCAACGGATTTTACTATTCCAGTACAATAGCAAATTTCGGCTCAGGTTTCCCCTATCAATTTCTGTACTCTTTACTTTACGCATGGTTTTATCTTGCAGCGGTCATGGGGGTCGCGTTCTTTTTCAGTTCGCTGTTTAAGAGCAGCTCCATATCTATTCTTGTAACGGTCATCCTTTTACTATTCGGATTCTCACTAATTTCAGAGCTAGTCTCAGACTTTGTCGGGATTGAACCATGGTTTATTCTAACTTACGGGGCAGGGATTATAGGCAACATATTACAATCGCCTTATCCCCCCGCTAAAACCGTGATAACTACGCCGATTGGTCATAGTGGTCGTACATTTACCACCACTACATTCGCCGCATCGGTTCCTCAAGGACTCGCCATCATAGGAATATACTTCATCGTCACAACAATCTTAGGTCTGATGCTCTTCGAAAGAAAAGAATTCACCTAAAAATAGCAAATTTCAAATCACTTTCGGAAGTAGAGTCGTCGTTCAAATCCGACGGACCCAACACATTTTCATATTTTTATAATGCTCAAATCTGTTTTCTTAAGTGCACGGTGCAGCCAAGATTTGAAGAAGTGAAGAGTTGAGTTTTGTCAGCCATTAAATTCGCATGGAAACCTGACGCTTTGTCTGCAGGAGAGTTGCTCTTTTTTATTTTGACGAATAAGCTAAAATATATTCAGGTTGGACATTAAGTTCAAGCGATGCTCTTGGTCTCCAACCAACGTCTTGAAAAGTTGCGAAAAAAAGCGCCGCAAATACTTGTTGCAGCCATAGCTATCATTGTTGCTGTTTATCTCCTGTTTGAGATTTTGGTGGACCTCGTTATCGGCGCTCCGATGACAAGTGGACCATTGGTTGGCGCTATCATTTTTTTAACGCGTGATGTAACTGGAGCAGTGCGGTCATGGGGGTACGATGGCATCTTCGTGTTGATGCTGCTTGAATCAAGTTCTCTGCCTATCCCAAGCGAGGTGATTCTTCCATTCGCAGGCTACTTAGCTTTTCTGGGGCAGCTTAATGTTTGGATAATAGTAATGCTTGCAACTGTTGCAGGCTTAGCGGGTTCACTGATTGATTACTACATCGGACTAAAAGGCGTTCAATCCCTTGCTGAACACAAAGTTTTAGGCAGAGTTCTCTTA
>Ga0326727_10010271_pt1 | contig 22407 bp, 22 predicted proteins | sample MB2enrmetagenome_FD_207643 | JGI IMG/M metagenome (GOLD analysis project Ga0326727, IMG submission 207643) | Lab enriched peat soil microbial communities from McLean, Ithaca, NY, United States - MB29MY | ecosystem: Environmental > Terrestrial > Soil > Wetlands > Peat | place: USA: New York...
GAAAAACCGTCGGATTGGAAGAGGGCAGGTCTTCACCACAGCGGTTTTCAGATTCTCGGATTGTAGGCAAAAGACTTAAGCCATGCTGGCCGGGAAAATGGGCTCCGAAGTGCGAAAGTCGGGTTAGCGCGCGAACCACCGCGGGGTTGCGGAGGTTCCTCAACCCGAGATTCGGGTCGAAGACCGCGGGCAGCATGTCCTGAACCGGCGAGAGCGCGCGATCCGGGTACACGGTATCCACTGCAGTCATGTACGGCATGCCTTGTTCCATCAGGGGCAAAAGCTTGCGCAGCGCGGCAAGCGACAGACGGCCGTAGCCTTGCTCGAGTTGGATGCCGGCGAGGTGGGCCGCCTCAACTTCCTCCAGCCCCCAGCGCGTTTCGGCAATCCGGGCCAGCGCGGCACCGTCGTCCGTGGAGCGGACGTATCCGGCGATCACGTTCTTCTGCTCCTCCGCGAGAGCGGCCCAGCGCGCGCCGAACACCTCGCGCAGCTTGCACTCGGTTCGGTCGCCCGGCGCGTCCTTGCGTTCCCCCTCCTCGTGGGAAAAGCTCTCGCCGCGAAGCAGCTTGAGTTTCTTGCCCAGGGACCCGAAAGTAACGGTCTGCTGGCTGGAGAACACATCCAGCGCCTTTTCGCGCTGTTCGGGCGTTAGCGGGCGGCCCAGGCCGTAGGCGTTCTTGATCCGGAGATCGTTGACCGTCTGGAGAATCCGGAACCGTTGGTACAGCAGGTGCGCCAGCGGCGCGCGCCGGCGCCCGGGCTCAAGCTCGCAACGGCCGACAAGGCCGGCCGCGGATTTCAGCGCGCGCTGGAAGAAGATGCGGCGCTTGACGATGCGGCATAGCGCCGGCGTCATGATCCCAGGGTGGCAAGGCGCCTGACGCTGCCAGATGAGGTCGAATTCCTCCAGGTGCATCTGGCGGGCGGACCAGTTTCCCAATCCGCGGATGCGCTTCTCGTGCGGGTCCAGTTTCGACCAGTATTCGCCAATAGTGCGCGCTCCCAGCCGCTCGAACTCGGCCGGGAGGCTGTCAATTCTAGCTTTGACTTGGCCGAGTTCCTTCTTGGCCGCGGCCTCCTGCTCCTTATCCTTCCCGCCCCTGGACGCCTCCTCGATCCTGCCGGACCTGAAGCCGCGGCGCTGGGCGATATGAAGGAGCGCGCGGCCCACTGCGTAGGGCGGGAGATCCTGGCGGACGGCCAACGCGCGGAGGCGATAGTGCAGCACCGATCGGGAGCGGTGCTCGGCGGCGGGATCGACCAAGCCCGGTACGCTGGCGGGCAGGTCCGAATCCAGTTGGTTGATGAGTTCGTGGCGGGCGAGCGGGTCGGCCGGATCGGCGCCCTCGGGGAACGGCGGCAGCAGGCCCGCCTTTTGGAGGACGCGGAAAACGCTGGCGACGCGGCGCGCCCGGCGGTCGGTCTGGCGGCGCATCTGACGGGCCAACCTGCGTTGCGCGCTCCTCGGCTCGTCCCTCCCCTGTTCCAGGTTCTCGACCGCTTCCGGAAAGATGCGGACGCCGCCATCGACGAAGCGGGCGGGCTTGCCATCCGCGAGCGCGACTACGGCCCAACCCAGTGACGCGGCTCCGAGATCGAGGCCAAGAATGTACTGGGCGCGCATAAGTTCTTGAGATTCTTCGGACATGAATTCCTCTTGACAGCGATGATATTCTACCGCTAAACTGGCCGCAGTGTATCCAAAAGGCGTTTGCCCCCACGTTTCACAGTAAGGACTTACGTCACGCAGGGTAAAACCCATCAGCGCCGCCTACGGGTCGGCGCTTTTCTATTGGTCGGGCGCCTCGGATATAATCGAGATAGCGGCGTAACCCGGGAGACGCGAGCCAATGACGATAGACGAACGCCTGGAAGCCCTTACCCAATCCGTCGAACTCATCGCCAGCGCCCAAGCCGACGCGGAACGGCGCACCCGCCAGGGATTCGAAACACTCACCAGCACGCAAGCCGATTCGGAACGCCGCACCCGCCAGGGGTTCGAGACGCTCACCAGCCTGCACGCCGACACCGATGCCCGGATCAACAAGCTCATCGACCTCGCCGAGACCCAACAACGGCAGATCGAGGCCCACGACGCCCAAATAGACGCCCTCCTCACCCTCGCGGAAAAGCACGCCGAGAGCCAGGCCAATCTCGAAAGGCAGTGGCAAGCCTACATCAACACCCTGCCACGCGCTTGAGGGGAGAACCGGGACAGCCCGATCCCCGCGCGTCCTCCGCCTCCTGCATGTGCACCATCCCCCGCAAATATCCGAGACACATCCCCGCCAACCTCCACTGGTACAATGAGACTTCGATATCTTCACTCCAGGAGTGCCGTCCCCCATGGATGAACGTGAGCGTTCCCGCGCTTTAGAACTGGCCCTGAGCCAGATTGAGAAGCAGTTCGGAAAGGGTTCGATCCTCCGCCTCGGCTCGAACACCATCGTTCCGGTGGCCGTCATTTCGACCGGTTCCATCTCCCTCGACGCTGCTCTCGGCGTGGGCGGTTTGCCCCGCGGCCGCGTCGTCGAGGTCTTCGGCCCGGAATCCTCCGGCAAAACCACCATCGCCCTCCAGGTCGTCGCCGAAGCCCAGAAGCGCGGCGGCATGGCGGCCTTCATCGACGTGGAACACGCCCTCGATCCGGCCTACGCCAGGAAGCTGGGCGTGGATATCGACAACCTCCTCGTCTCGCAGCCCGACTACGGCGAGCAGGCCCTCGAAATCACCGGCGCGCTGATCGCCTCCGGACAAATCGACGTCCTGGTGGTGGACTCCGTGGCGGCCCTCGTCCCCAAGGCCGAACTGGACGGCGAAATGGGCGACAGCCACATGGGCGTGCAGGCCCGGCTCATGTCCCAGGCCCTCCGCAAGCTCACCGGCGTGGTGTCGAAATCGCGCACCTGCCTGATTTTCATCAACCAGATCCGCGAGAAAATCGGCGTCATGTTCGGCAATCCCGAAACCACCACCGGCGGGCGCGCGCTCAAGTTCTACGCCTCCGTGCGGCTGGACATCCGCCGCATCGCCGCCATCAAGGACGGCGAGGCGGTCGTGGGCAACCGCACCAAGGTCAAGGTGGTCAAGAACAAGGTGGCCCCGCCGTTCCGCGAAGCCGAGTTCGACATCATCTACGGCGAGGGCGTGTCGAAGGAAGGCGACCTGCTCGACCTGGGCGTGGCCCAGAACCTGATCGAGAAGAGCGGCTCCTGGTTCAGCTACAAGGGCGAGCGCATCGGCCAGGGCCGCGAGAACGCCCGCCAGTTCCTCAAGGACAACGCCGACATCCGCCAGACCGTCGATACGGATTTGCGCAAGCTGCTGGGATTGGTGAAGCCGGAACCGGCCGCCGCGGCCGCTCCCGCTCCCGAAGCGCCTCCCGCCAAGCCGGCCGCCGCCCGGCGCTGAGGTTGAGTCCGCCCGCGGGGCCCGGAAACCGCCGGCCGGCGTGGGACCATCCGGGCGCGTGAGGTTTGCCATGAGCGACCCGAGCGAGCAGGCCGAAGACCACCGCCGGCGCGCCATCCGCGCCGGAATGGACCGCCTGGATCGCGCCGCGCCGCGCGTCCTCCGGGCGATTCCCACCGGGTTCCCCGCGCTCGACCAGGCCCTCGGCGCCGGCGGCTTCCCGCGCAGCGCCATCAGCGAAGTGTTCGGCCCGCCTTCCAGCGGCAAGACTACGCTGGCCCTGCAGTGGGTGGCCCATCTCCAGGCCGGCGCGCTGGCGGCTGCCTGGATCGATGCCGATCATACCTTCGATCCAACCTACGCCGCCGCTTTGGGAGTCTCGCTCGATGGCCTTCCGCTGGCCTGTCCGGAATCCGCCGAGGAGGCCCTGGAGATGGCTCGCAGCCTGGCTCTCAGCGGCGCTGTGGACGCCGTGATCGTCGACTCCGCCGCCGCCCTCGCGCCCCAAATCGAACTCGGCGCGGGCGTCTCCGGCCCCGGCCTGCAGAGCCGCGTGATCGCTTCCGGGCTGAAGGCGCTGGCCCGCGCCATGTCGAGAAGCGATGCCGCGCTCCTGTTCCTCAATCAGACGCGCAGCCGCATGAACCCGTCGCAGGGAGAACCCGAGACCAGCGCCGGCGGCCCTTCGCTCAAGTTGTACGCCGCTTTGCGCCTCGTGCTCGATCCCGTGCACGGCCGGACGGTGCGCTTCCGCACCTTGAAAGACAAGGCTTCCGCGGCCTTCCGGGAAGGCGCGCTGCGCCTCGGCGGCGGCCTGGGGTTCGCCAACACCCCGTAAAACGGCCCTTTCAGAACTTCGCGCGTGAAAAGATCGCGAAATCCCCTTATTTTTCGCGGTTTTCTCTTTACATCCCCAAAACCTTCCCGTATCATTGAAAGCGATCGAGGCCCATGATCGCGAGGTCGTTCGGCCTTTGTGGTGTTCGATGGATGGATCGGGAGAATCTACTTAAGGAGAGTTATGGCGAATCAGAGACTGACCCAAACGCAACTGGTCCGCGCACTGGCGGAGAAGTTGGAAGTCAACAACAAGACGGCGCGCGCGTTTCTCGATGAGCTTGCCTGCCTGGCAATCCAGGAAGTCAAGAAGAACGGCATATTCGTGCTGCCCGGCATCGGCCGTTTGATACGGCAGGATCGCAAAGCCCGCCCGGGGCGCAACCCGAAGACTGGCGAGGCGATCAAGATTCCGGCCAAGAAGGTCGTCCGGTTCCGCGTGGCCAAGGCCGCCAAGGACGCGATCGTTCCGCCCAAAAAGGCCAAGTAGTCCGCGCGCGAAAATCGTTTTCTAAAAGTCGAAACCCCGCTGGCCCGGTTTGGTCCGCGGGGTTTTTCTTTCTTCCCGAAGCCGTGCGAACACCGCCCGGCCGGCAGGCTGTGGCGGAAGCCTTACGACTTCTTCGACTCGATCTTGTCCGGTTCCTTGCGGGGGGCGTCGCCGGTGTCGTCCCCCTTCATGGCCGTCTTGAAGTTGCGGATCCCGTCTCCCAGACCTTTGCCCAGGTCGCCGATCTTTTTCCCGCCGAAGAAAATCATCGCTATTGCGATCACAATCAGAATGTCGGGAAAGCTCAGGGCGGCTGTCAACACCCTATCCATAAGGCCTCCTTCGTCAACGTCATTGTAGCCGATTCCCCGCTCCCCGCGCCGGTTCTTCCCCGGTTCTCCGCCCGCCGCCCGCCGCGGCAATCGCGCGCACGCCATCCCCCCATGCCCGAATCGTGCTTCCCCGGTTCGCCCAACGCCCCGGAAGATCCCGCCCTCCGCGACCGCCGTTCAAGTGCCTTACCGCGAGCCCCATCCGTTTCCCCGCCGCCCGCGGCGGCAATCGCGAGCACGCCATCCCCCCGTGCCCGATTCGTGCTACCCTGCAATGAGAGGGCCAATATGATTGAGGACTTGCTACGGCCGCAGCACCTGCTGATACTTTTGGGTTTGGCGATTCTGTTCTTCGGTCCGCAAAAGCTGCCCGAACTCGGCAAAGGGCTCGGCCGGGGTATCCGCGGCTTCAAGGAATCCTTGCGGGAAGTCAGTTCCGACACCCCCGTCGAATCCAAGGAAAAGCACGACCCCCCGTCCGCCTAGTCTGAGAGATCCTGCCGGCGCGGCGGCGTCCCTCCGCGTCTTCCGGCCATTCCTGCGAATTCAGCCCGTTCCGCGCTGCCCCGCTCAGCGTAATATGGACCCCAGTTTGCTAATGTCCTGCCGCATCCCCACCGCATAGGGCGCCATCAGCACGTTTATGGCGAACCACATGGTGGTGATGGAAAGCAGCAGGCGCGTGGTCCGGCACTTGCCGAACATCAGGCGCAGCGCGCTGGCGGCCACGAACGGCGCAACGGCCGTCGTCACCCTGGCAATCGGACCCAGTTCCATCAGCGCGTTCAGCGGATTCACACAGCGAGTGTAGCGTCCGCTCCGGCAGGCGAATCAATATGCCGTAGGATAGGTTGCCCGTGTTACCCATGCGCGGCTGTTGGAAGTCATCGAACGGCCAACTTGGCCGCTTTCCCCAAGCGCCGCAATGCCTTGGCGTCGAAAACCCGGGCGCGCTCCGCCCCCCGCTTCCGCCGCCGCGCGTGCGGGATAATACGAATACGGGGTCTCATGGATTTCGCCGAGCAGGTAAAGTCCGCCGTGCGCATCGAGGACGTGGTGGGCGAAGTCGTCCGCCTGCGCAAGAGCGGCGCCTACCGCTTCATGGGACTCTGCCCGTTTCACAGCGAGAAGTCGCCCTCCTTCACCGTCCACGCCACGCTGCAAATTTACAAGTGCTTTTCCTGCGGCGAGGGCGGCGACGTCTTTTCCTTCATCATGAAGACCCAGGGGGTCGGCTTCTTCGAGGCCCTCAAACTCCTCGCCGAGCGCCACGGCATCCCCATGCCCAAGCGCTCCCAATACGCCGACGAAGACGCCCGCAAGCGCGGCGCCCTGTTTCAGTTGCACGACCTGGCGCAGGAGAATTTCCGCGCCAATTTGCTCGGCCCCGCCGGCCAGACCGCCCGCCACTACCTGGCCCGCCGCGGCTTGTCGCCCGAAACCATCGAGCGCTTCGGCCTGGGCTATTCCGACTCGAGCGGCCGCGCCCTGTTGCGCCTCTTCGAAAAGCGCGATTTCAGCGGCTCCCAGATGGAAGAGTCGGGACTGGTGGGCCGCCGCCAGGATGGCAGCTTCTACGACCGTTTCCGCAACCGCCTGATGTTTCCCATCCACAACGAATCGGGTAAAATCATCGCCTTCGGCGGGCGCGCCCTGGCTGCCGACGATCAGCCCAAGTACTTAAATTCACCGGAAACGCCGATATATAAGAAGAGCCACGTGCTCTACAATCTGCATCGCGCCAGGGATGCCATTCGAAAGGAGGACCGGGTCATTCTGGTGGAAGGCTACATGGACGCCATCGGCGTTTCCGCGGCCGGCTTCGCCCCCGTGGTGGCGAGTTGCGGCACCGCCTTGACCGCGCAGCACGTGCAGGCCCTCAAGCGTCACACCCAGCGCATCTTCGTGAATTTCGATCCCGACGCCCCCGGGGCCAATGCCGCCGAGCGGTCTATCGATCTGCTCCTGCAGGAAGGCATGCACGCCCGCATCGTGGAACTGGACGGCGAACTGGATCCCGACGAGTACTGCCGCGAGCGCGGCGCCGCGGCCTACCAGGCCCGGCTGGAGGGCGCCAAAGGGTACTTCTACTGGCTGGCGGACCGCGCCCGAAAGAAGTATGATGTTCACACGCAGGAGGGAATCGTGGGAGTGCTCGAAGCCTTGCTGCCCGCCGTCCGGCAGATCGCCGATCCGCTGGAGCGGGACGCCGTCGCGGGCGATCTCGCCGGCTACATCGGCGTGGAGCGCGGCCTGTTGCTGGACAGCTTCCGCAAGTCCGTCTCCACGCGCGAGGAGAAACCTCTCGAGCGCCCCAAGTCGCTGCTGCGCCCCGATGAGCGCATGCTGCTGCGCACCCTGTTTCTCGATCCCGCCAATTCCGCCGCCTTGATTCAGGAGATGAAATCCATCGGGCCGCTGGACCGCCTGCCTTCGCGGCGCATTCTGCAGGCTGTCTTCGCCTCCGCCGCGGATCAGGGCGCCGTCCGTTTCGACGAGGTTTCCGCCCGCCTCGAAGACGCCGACCGGCAGTTGCTGGCCGAGGCCGTGCTTCGCGAGGATGGGCCCGCTTCCCGCGAGGAAGCCGCCGCGGCCATCGCCAGTTTGCGGCGCGCCGGAGCCCAGGACCGGCGCAAACAGATCAAGGCGGGCATCAAGGAGCTGGAGCGCGGCGGCAAGTGGGAGGAAGCTCTCCGCCTCACCGCCGAGTTGCAGGAACTGGAACGTAAGACTCGAGGCGTCGAATGAATTCTCCCGGCCCGATTCGCGTGCGCGCCTTGGTGTACAATGATCTCGATTATTCCACGCCGGGAGTGCGGGGCTTCAGTGGCGCTTGACGACAAATTCGGGGGGATTGAACGGCTCGTACAGATGGGCAAGGAGAAGGGCTACGTCCTGTACGACGAGGTGAGCGAAGTTCTGCCCGTCGATATCGACGGCGGCGCCGAGCTCGGCGATGTCCTGGCCGGCCTGGATGTCGCCGGCATCGAGATTCTCGAGGAGCCCAAGGATTTCGAGAAGAAGATCGAGGAAGGCGAGGAGATCCTCGACCTCGATCTCCCCCCCGGCCTGGGCGCCGAGAAGATCAACGACCCGGTGCGCATGTACCTGCGCGAGATGGGCACCGTGCCCCTGCTCACCCGCGAAGGCGAGGTCGAAATCGCCCGCCGCATCGAGCGCGGCCAGAATGCCGTCCTCCGCTCGCTCACCCGCGCCCCGCTGGTGATTCAGGAAATCCTGGCGGTCGCCGAGCAGATGTCCCGCGACGTCCTCTCCGCGCGCGACGTGGTGCAGATCGCCGACCCGGTTCTCACCGACGAGCTGGTGGAGGAGAAACGGCAGGAGTTCTTCCGCGCCGTCGAGGACATCTCCCGCCACTACAAAAAAATCCTGCAGTGCCGCCAGAAGCTGATGGCCATCCCGCGCGGCATGAAGCCCAAGCTCTACCGCCGCCAGATGTGGGAACTCGGCCGCATGGTGGTCCGAACCTCCCGCCTGGTGCGCACCATCCGCTTCCAGAGTCCCGTCATCCGTCACCTCATCGAGAAGGTCCACGCCGCCGTCGAGCAGCTCAAGCCCATCGAACGCGACGTCTCGCGCGTGCAGCGCAAGATCGAAACCTGGCCGGGAGCCCGCTCCGAAGGCATCAAGGAGCTTCGCAAGGAGCAGCGCAGTTGCGCCCTGCGCCTGCAGGAAATGGAGGAGCAGTTCGGCGCCTCGGCGGCCGAACTCCGCCGCACCCTCGAGATCATCACCAAGGCCCACGCCGAGGCCGAGGCCGCCAAGAAGGAGCTCATCGAGGCCAATCTCCGCCTGGTGGTCAGCATCGCCAAGCGCTACACCAACCGCGGCCTGCAGTTCCTGGACCTCATCCAGGAAGGCAATATCGGCCTCATGAAGGCCGTCGACAAGTTCGAATACCGCCGCGGGTACAAGTTCTCCACTTACGCCACCTGGTGGGTGCGGCAGGCCGTCACCCGCGCCATCGCCGACCAGGCCCGCACCATCCGCATCCCGGTGCACATGATCGAGACCATCAACAAGCTGATCCGCACCTCGCGCCAGATGGTCCAGGAACTCGGCCGCGAGCCCACCAACGAGGAGCTCGCCAAGCGGCTGCAGCTTCCCGTCTCGAAAGTGCGCAAGGTGCTGCGCGTGGCCCAGGAGCCCATCTCGCTCGAAACCCCCATCGGCGAGGAGGACGAATCCCACCTCGGCGATTTCATCGTCGATCAGGCCGGCATCTCGCCCTCGGACGCCGTCATCAACCTGAATCTGCGCGAGCAGACCGCCCAGGTTCTCAAGACCCTCACGCCGCGCGAGGAGAAGATCATCAAGATGCGCTTCGGCCTGGAGGACGGCAGCGAGCACACCCTCGAAGAGGTGGGACAGAACTTCGCCGTGACGCGCGAACGCATCCGCCAGATTGAAGCCAAGGCCTTGCGCAAACTGCGCCACCCCAGCCGCAGCCACCGGCTGCGGGCATTCCTGGAAAACGGAACCCGCGGAGTGTAACCCGCGGCGGGGCGGGCCGCTCGCCTGCCCGCCCCCCACTGGATTTCTAAGGCGTTACCAGCGCGGTTCGCGCCGTCCGCCGCCCCCGCCGCCCGGCCGGCGTCCACCACCACCGCCGCCACCCGGCCGTCCGCCGCCCCCGCCGCCGCCAAACCCGCCGCGGCCGCCCCCGCCGCCGAACCCCCGGTCCGGCTTGGGTCGGGCTTCGTTCACATTGAGCGCGCGGCCGTCCAACGTGTACCCGTTGAGCGCCTGGATCGCCCGATCCGCTTCCGCCTCGTTCTCCATTTCCACAAACGCGAATCCACGTGAGCGGCCCGTATCGCGGTCCGTCATGATTCTGGCGCTGTTCACTTGTCCGTATTGCTCGAAGAGACCGCGCACGGCCTCTTCGCTTGCATTGAAATCCAGATTGCCGACGAAGATATTTTTCACTGAGTTGTTCTCCAACAATTTGAAAGCGGGCTCATCGGGAGGAAGTTGTAAGCGGCACTACGCTCAGCCGGATTCGCGGAAGCTATCAAACGCGGATTAACTATACCACTTTCCGGCCCCGGCGGCAAACCCCCTGAAAAAACCGCGGTATTCGCCCCGCGGGCCAGGCCTGGAAACGCTCTTCCACCCTCCCTCAGGGATTCTCCTCAGGCCCCTGCTCCCGCCGGATGTACAGCGTCCGCGACGGGAACGGAATCCCGATCCCCTCCTCGCGCAAGCGGCGCAGGATTCGTTTCCGCAACTCGCTGCGCGCGCCGAACTGATCGGCGATCTCCGCCACCTGGAAACCCAGCGTGAAGCGCAGCGCCGATTCGCCGAATCCCGGATCCAAGGCCACCGACGGCGCCGGGTCGCCCAACAGCCCCGGTATCTCTCCCACCGCTCCCCGCGCCACCTCCGCCAGCGCCCGCTCCACCCGCTCCGGATCGCAATCGTAGGCCACCGGCACTTCCAGCGAAACGCTCATCCGCCGATCCGGCAGGTGGTAGTTGGTCACAATGGCTTGCGCCAGCTTCGAGTTGGGAACGATGATCAGGTTGTTGGCCAGGTCCCGCAGGGTCGTGGCGCGCCACCCCGTGTCCGCCACATACCCCGCTTCCCCGGTGTTGAGCTTGATATAATCCCCCAGCCGGACCTGCCTGGCCACCGTCACGTAGAAGCCCGAGAAGAGGTTCGAGAGCGTATCCTGCAGCGCCAGCGCCACCGCCAGGCCGCCCACCCCCAGGGCCGTCAGGATGGGCGTGATGTTCATGTGGAACGCATCCAGCAGCCACACCACCCCCAGGATGAACACCGCCAGTTCCGCCAGATTCCGCGACAGCGTGGTCACCGGCAGCGCTCCCGGCGCCTGTCCTCCGTAGAGCCGCACCAGGTTCCCCGCGATCCGCATGCACATCAGCGTCAGCGAGACGATCCACAGAATCAGCAGCACCCGCGCTCCCCACCCGGTGACCTTCTCCGGCAGGCCGGAAAGCTGTATGGCCGTGTGCAAGGCCAGGATCAGCGCCCAGATCAGCAGCGGCCCGCGCAGCGCCTCGTTCAATATCAGGCCGGCGCGGCTGCTGGTGCGCGCAATCCAGGCGCGCACCGCGCGCAACACCATCCATCGCACCAGCCAGCCCGCCGCCAGCACCGCCGCGAATATCATGGCCGGCCGGGCCAGTTCCATGGGGTCGTGCATCAGTATGCCCCGCATCGCGATCCTTCCGTCTCCTATTCCAGATTCTAACGGCAAAGTGGCCTGCACGAAGCCGCCTTGCGCCGCGTCCAAGATTATGTGCGGATCCTGGCCTCGGTTCTCTATCTCATCCTGGCGTGTGGTCCGCTGGCCGCCCAGCCGTCGGCTTTCGACCTCTACCAGAAGGGCCGCGACGCCGAAAAGGCCGGCCGCCTGACCGAGGCCTACCTGGCTTACTCCCAGGCCGCCGCCCTGGAGCCCGGGAACCGGATGTACTGGCAGCGCAGCCGCACCCTCCGCCTGCGCGCTCTCCTGGAAGCCGTAAAACCGCCTTCCCCAACCGCCTTCCCGTCGCTCTCCGAGGACGCTCCCCTGCCCATCCCCGAAGCCACCTCCCAGGACCGCCTGGACGCCCGCCGGCCCCTGCCGCCCACCGAACTCAACGCCCCATCCTACCTCCGCGATTTCGACCTGCGCGGCGATGCCAAAATGCTCTTCGAGCAAGTCGCCAAAGCCTACCACCTGATCTGCGTTTTCGACAACGACTACCAGCCCGGCGCCCCCATCCGCTTCGCCGTGACCGGGATGAATTACCGCGAGGCGATCTATGCCCTGGAGTCGGCCACCGCGACTTTCGCCTTCGCCATCGACTCCCGGACGTTTCTGGTGGCCAAGGACACCCCCCAGAAGCGCGCCGAACTGGAGCCCGCCGCCGCCGTCGCCGTCCCCTTGCCCGGCTTGATCGCCGCCCAGGATTTCAACGCCGTGGTCACGGCCGTGCAACAGACCATGGCGCTCGAGAAGGTCTCCTTCGACTCGCAGCAGAACACCGTCATCATCCGCGACCGCATCTCCAAGGTGCTTCCCGCGCGCGCCTTGCTGGAAGACATGCTGCAGCAGCGCGGGCAGGTGGTCGTCGACCTGCGCCTCCTCGAAGTCAGCCGCAACGACACCATCGAATACGGCATCCAGTTCCCCAACCTGTTCTCGCTCACGGCTCTCACCACCGCCTTCAACAACCAGGTCTCCGTTCCCACCAACCTGTCCGGGCTGCTGACCTTCGGCGGCGGGAAGACCCTGATCGGCCTGGGCATCACCACCCCGCAACTGGTCGCCACCATGTCCGGGAGCACGGGCAAAATCCTGCTCGACACCCAGTTGCCATCCCTCGAGGGCCAACCCGCCACCATGCACATCGGCGAGCGCTACCCCGTCATGAGCAGCAACTATATCGGCGCCACTACCGCCGTCGGCACGACTTCCACCACCGGCGCCGCCGCCGCCAACTATTACACTCCTCCGCCCATGTTCACCTACGAGGATCTGGGCCTCACGTTGAAGGTGACGTCGCGGCTGCACGGAACCGAATCCGTCAGTCTGGACGTGGACGCGCAGTTCAAGCTGCTGACCGGCGAGACCGTCAACGGCGTCCCCATCATCGAGAACCGGGCCGTGAAGTCCAACCTGCGCGTCGCCGCCGGCGAGTGGGCCCTCCTGGCGGGCTTGTTCAATCCCAGCGACACCACCACCATAACCGGACTTACCGGCGTCTCCCACATTCCCTACCTGGGCGCCTTCACGCGCGATAAGCAGCGAACCACCAATAGCGACCAGGTATTGATCCTGCTCCGCCCCCGCGTGTTGGCGCTTCCCGCCAGCGAGTTCCCCACCCGCGCCTACCGCGTAGGAAGCGAAACCCGCCCGCTGATCCCGCTGTAGCATCCGCCAAAACCCGGGGTCCGGCGAAACTCTCCCAAGGCGCGCACCATCCCATGCGAACCTTCTCCCTAACCCCGCCTCTGTGAAAATCCACACTAACCGCACCCCACCAATACCGGCCTCTTCCTCGAATCGTGCTATAGTTAAAGAGCCTTTTGAGAGTCCCGCCGGAACCTGGCCGAAGAGCGCTCTGCCTCGTCTAGCTCGAACAATTGAAAGACAGAAGGAGCTGGACCGTGAAGAATATCTTCGTTGGCAACCTGGATTTCTCCGCCACCGAATCGTCCATAAGATCGCTGTTCGAGCCTTTTGGAAACATTGACCGGGTGAACCTGGTGACGGATCGCGATACCGGCCGCTCGCGCGGATTCGCATTCGTCGAGATGACCGATGCCGCGGCGGCGGATAAGGCCATTGCGGCGCTGAACGGAACCGAACATAACGGCCGGGCGCTGAACGTGAATGAAGCGCGTCCCAAGACCGAGGGCGGCGGGCGCGGGTTCGGCGGCGGTGCGCCCAAACGGCGGCAATCCCGCTGGTAGTGTTCTCGCCGGTGATGGGGCCGGGGGTTTTCCCGCCGCCCCTTTCGCCCGGCCACGGGGGAGACCATGGAAACATTCAGAAAGCGCCAACGAGAGAGGCAGCGCCTCGACAAGCAGAGGGACAAGGCCGAGAGGCGCATGCAGCGAAAGCTCCATCCCGTCAGTGAAACCGACCAGTTGGCCGAACAACAGGCCGCCCAAACCGCCGAGCCCGGCGCCGCGCAGCCGCTGCCGGACGGCGCGGCAACTACCGGACCGGCCGTCAACGGGTAACCGGCGACGTTCCGGCCGCGCCGGGTACGTGACCGGCCGCTCCGAAAGGGGGCACTTGTGGAAGTCAGGTACATGGGATTCGAGCAGCGCCAGAACGCACGCGAGTACCAGTTCAGCGTGATGGAAAAAGGCCAGCCCTCCCGCCACTTCGTGGTCACCGCGGACCTCGGGCTTTTCCTCGCCAACCGCGTGGCGATCCAGGAAGGTCCCACGCTCTCCGCCAGCAAGCTTGCCTCCGACCTGGCCAGAAACTTCGAGGGCGTCCACGAGCTCACCGCCACCGACCTGCGCGAGCATGCCGACGCCGTCAGCCTCGCCAAAGCCCAGCGCGCCGAGATGCGCAAACCGCCGCGCCGCCGCACCCCGCCCACCGCGCCCTCCGAAAGATCCTATCCCGGCAGAACCTTCGGTTACTGACTCGGCGCCTCCATCGCCGCCGCCCCCGGTCGCCCGCCCGGCCTCCCCCGTACAATGAAGCTATGTCGAGACCCGCACTTCTTTTGCTCGCCGTGGCCCTCGTTCTGCGCGCCGAAACTCATCCCATGACGCTTCGCCAGGCCGCCGAAGCGGCTTTGAAGCAGAACCCCGACGTCTTCCTGGCCCACATGGAGGAGGATAAGGCCCGCGCCGCCATCCGCATCGCCCGCGAGCCCTTCGTGCCGCGCGTCACCGTGGGCAGCGGCCTGGCCTACAGCGACGGCTTCCCCATGAGCATCGAAGGTTCCGCGCCCAGCGTGGTGCAGGCCAACGCCGTCGCCACCATTTTCAACCGCCCACAGAGTTTTCAGGTCGCCCAGGCCAGGGAAGACGCGCGCGGCGCCGCCATCAATGTCACCGCCCGGCGCGACGAGGTGGCCTACCGCGTCACCGCCCTCTATCTCGAAGCCGAGCGCGCCGCCCGCCTGGGCGCGCTCGCCCGCAAGGCCGTGGAAAGCCAGCAGGCCGTCCTAGAATCCGTGCGCGCCCAGGTCGCCGAAGGCCGCGCCCTGCCTCTCGCCGAAAAGCAGGCCGCCCTCGGCCTGGCCCGCGCTTCCCAGGCCGCCGAGAACCTCGACGACGCACAGGACTCCGCCGAAACTTCCCTCGCCATCGCCCTGGGTTTCTCCGCCGACGACCGCGTTCACCCCGTCGAGCGCGACCGTCCCCTGCCCGCCCTGCCCGAATCCCCGGACCAGGCCGTTCAGTCCGCTTTGGATTCCAGCACCGAGCTGCGCCAGATCCAGTCCCAGTTGATGTCCAAGCAACTCGAACGCCGCGGCGAAAAGGCCGGGCGCCTGCCCCGCATGGACCTGGTGGCTCAGTACGGCATGCTCGCCCAGTTCAACAACTACACCGAGTTCTTCCAGCGCTTCCAGCGCAATAACATCGAGCTGGGCGTCTCTTTCCAGGTCCCCGTCTTCAGCCCCAGAGTGGGCGCGCAGCTCTCCGAGACCGATGCCGACATCAACCATTTGCGCGTCGAGCTGTCCAGCGCCCGCAATCGCATCGCCGCCGGCATCCGCGAATCCTTCCGCGAAGCCAGGAAGGCCGATACCGCCGCCAACGTGGCGCGCCTCGATCTCGAAGTGGCCCGCGCCCAGCTCGATGTCGTGCTCGCCCAGATGCAGGAGGGCCGCGCCCCGCTGCGCCAGGTCGAGGAAGCCCGCCTGGCGGAGAACGCCAGGTGGATCGCCTTCGACGATGCCCAGTACGCCGTCGAGAAGGCCCGCTGGAACGTCCTGCGCTCCACCGGCGGCCTGCTGCCCGCCATCGCCTCGCTGCCCGCCCGGTAGCGCCGCGGCGGGGTTGCCCGCCCCCATCCGTTTCCCGCCGCGCCCGTCACAGCAGCCGGAAGTTGACCTTGACTTCGATCAGCACCGGCACCGCTTTCCCGTCCAGCCTCCCGGCCTTGAACCGCCACGTGGAAACCGCCTTGATAGCCTGCTCGTCGAGGCCCATCCCCACCGACTCGAGCACCTTCCGGACCATCGGCAGCCCGTTCTGATCCACCACCACTTCCAGCACCACCATACCCTGCAGCTTGGCCTTGCGGGCGTCCTCGGAATACTCCGGCTCCGGCTTGTAGGTCACTATGGGGTTGACCAGCCCGCTGTGCCCGGCCACGAACACCGGGCTGCCGAAGCCGCCGCCGCCAGGGCCTGGGCCCGCGCCGTTGCCGTCTCCGTCGCCCTGCCCGCCGCAGCACTTGTCCCCGATCCCTCCTCCGTGTCCCCGCCCGTCGGAAGGCGGCCCAATGGGACCGAATGGAATGCCGTAGTTCTTGAAATTCGGTTCCACGTTGACCGGGATGGTCGCCACGATCGATGGGTCCATGGCGATCTGCGGATTCAGGTTCTCGGGGACCTCCTTCGGCGGCACGTATTGCCGCCGCTCGGCCGGGGCCAGCTTGCCGGCGTTGGCGCGGAGAAGCGAACGGTCGCCGCCGCTTCCACCCCCGGTCTTCCCCTCAGGATGAATCCGCCGAACCTCCGGCGGCGGCGCGTCCAGATACACCCTTCCGATCAGGTTGCTCACCTCCCGCGGCACCCGGCTGTTCGACAACCCCAGCAGGGCGATCGCCGCGATCAGCGCCGTTTGAAACCCCGCCGACATGACGAAGGACTTTTTCTGCCGTCCGTAAAGACCCCAGATATCCTTCACCACCACCGGCTGCGAAGTAAGTTCCAGCGGCGGCAGCCTTCGAGGATGCATCAGCTCCCGTAAGTTGCCATAGAGCGAGCGGTACCAGGGCAGATCGATAACTTCCGTTACGATCAGCCGCTGTAAATGAACGTCAACACTGTTGGACGGCACAGCTTCGCCGTCCTGCTTCTGGGAATTGGGCACTTTGCGACTCCTTTGGTTATGGCGCGCCAGAAACCCGGCGCAACTAAGTCCAACGAGTCAGCGCTGACCGTCCCATGTATCTTGCAACTAGGTATCCAAACTAAAAGGCGCGCAAAACGCCCGTTTGGGTTACTCCGCCTGTGGCTCCCTCCGCCACACTGTGTATGTACCCGCGCCCTCAGATCCTCTCCAGCAGCCCCGTCAAAAACCTATAAAACGCCCCCACCGAAGAAATCTTAATCCTCTCGCTGGGACTGTGCACGTCCACGATATGCGGCCCGAACGAGATCATCTGCATCCCCGGGTGCTTCTCGCCGATCACGCCGCACTCCAGTCCCGCGTGCATAGCAATCAGCTCCGGCTTCCTCCCCAGAATCTCCAGGTGCGCCGCCTGCGCCGCGCGCACAATCTCGCTGTCAGGTTCGGGTTTCCACCCCGGGTAATGGCCCGATAGTTCCACCTCGAAACCGCCCAGCCGGAACACCGTGGCCACCATCCGCGCCGCGGCGCGCTTCCCGCTCTCAATCGAACTGCGCTGGCTGGTGGCGATCTCCACCTCCTCCGCGCCCGTCGAAACGGTGGCCAGGTTGGTGGACGTCTGCACCAGGCCGGGGACGTCCGGGCTCATGGCCAGAACGCCGTGATGCTGCCCCGCCAGCAGGTCCGCGATCCGCCCCGCGTCGTCGTCCGCCATCACCCGGTCCGGACGCGCCACGCGCTCCGCCACAATCCGCAAACCGGGATCGAACCGCCCCAGATCGGCCCGCGCCTCGGCCTCGAACCCCGCCAGCAGCGTCTTCAGTTCCGCCGCCCGCGATTCGTCCACCACCACCACCGCCCACGCCTCGCGCGGGATGGCGTTGCGCTTGCTGCCGCCTTCGATCTCGACCACCGCCGGCCGCAGCTTGTCCCCGAGCGCCTGCAGCGCGCGCCCCAGAATGCGCAGCGCGTTGCCGCGTCCCCGGTGTATGTCCACTCCCGAGTGCCCGCCCGCCAAGCCCGCGACCGCGATGCGCCACCCTTCGCCCGCCGGCGCCGGGCCGCGCGCAATCCGCCGCCGCGCCACCGAGTTCACGCCGCCCGCGCAGCCGATGCACAGCGTGTCCTCTTCTTCATTGTCAAGGTTCAAAAAGTACCTGGCCTTCAAAAGCCCCGCCGGAAACTTGGAAGCGCCCGTCAGCCCGCTCTCTTCATCGATCGTGAAAACGAATTCCAGCGGCCCGTGGGCCACGCTCTCGCTCTCCATCACGGCCAGCGCCGCCGCCACGCCCACCCCATTATCGGCGCCCAGCGTGGTGCCGTCCGCCCTGAGCCAATCGCCCTCGATCGCCAGCCGGATAGGGTCGAGATCGAAGTCGTGGACGGTGCCTTCGTTCTTCTCGCAGACCATGTCCAGATGGCCCTGCAGCGCCGCCGGCACAGCGCCCTCGCGTCCCGGCCGCGCCGGTTTGCGGACCACCACGTTGCCGGCCGCGTCCTGCACGAATTCCAGGCCCAGCCGCCTGGCCACCGCCAGCACGTACTCGCGCGCCGCCGCTTCCTTTTCCGAAGCGCGGGGAATCGCCGCCAGCGCCGCAAAGTGTTTCCAGACGCTCTGGGGCTCAAGATGCTCAATGGTTGTAGGCATAGTCGAAATCATGTTACCGCGCCGCGCGCCCCGTCCGTGAACTCACTCCCCCGCGCTCCCGCCCCTGTCCGCTTGACCAGCGCGCCAACCCAACCCCTCCGCGCCGCCCTCGTCATCTCTTTCGCCCTCCGCCTTGTAGAGCCCCACGCTCTCGGGTAGCCGCTCCTCCTCCGCCGTACCCTGCACGCCGCCTTCGCGCGGCCACAGCGGGTTGCAAGGCGCGAACCCGTGTTCCAGCCATACCCACACTCTGGACCCCAACTCGTCGCGCTGCCGGCGGGGCCAACCGCCTCGTTGACTATGTAAGCTAAACGGTTTACACTGAAACAATGGTCGGCGGTTTCAGGCACAAAGGGCTTGAAGAGCTATGCTCCACCGGCAAGACGAGCCGGATCGGCGCCGATCGCATCGGGAAGTGCGTGCGTATCCTGCAACTGCTGGCGGTGGCAGGGCGCCCGGAGGACGTGAACATCGCCGGTTTTCGGTTCCACCCGCTGCCAGGGAACCCGAAACGCTGGTCGGTGCGCGTGACCGCGAACTACCGAATCGCTTTCGGCTGGTCGGGCGAGACCGCCGTGGATATCGATCTTGAGGACTACCACTAGGGAGGAAGGCATGGAGAGGACCAACCGGCTGCCGCCCGTCCATCCGGGCGAGATTATCAGGGAAGACATCCTGCCGTCGGTCGGCCTCTCGGTGACGGCCACCGCCAAGGCCTTGGGCGTGTCCCGCCAGATGCTTCACGACATTCTGGCTGGGCGCAGGCCGCTCTCCGCGGTCATGTGCCTGAAAGTATCCCGCCTGTTTGGCGGCTCGCCCGAAGTGTGGATGCGGTTGCAGGCGGCCTACGACCTGAAGAAGGCTGCGCGGAACAGGAGCGTGATGCAACGCGTCGCCCGCATCGTGCCCGTCAGGCCGGCCGGCGAACTCCGCGCCTGATCCCCCCCGCGCCCCCTACTGCTCGTGCACGTCTTCCAAATAAGTATATCCGTGCAGCCCCTCTTCGTAGAACCGCAGTAACTGCCCGCTTTCCTCGTAAGTCAGCCGCCCCTCGCGCAGCGCCGTTTCCACGTCCCGCCGCAACGTCGCCACCAGCGTATCCGACGAAAACTGGACGTAGTTCAGCACTTCCCGCACCGTATCGCCCTTGATCACCGAGTCCAGAATCGTCTCCCCCGTCGCGCCCAGCCGCACGTGTACCGCGTTGGTGTCGCCGAACAGGTTGTGCAGGTCGCCCAGTATCTCCTGGTAAGCTCCCAGCAGAAACGTGCCCAGGTAGTAATCGCCGCCGTTGAAGTTGTGCAGCAGCAGCGTCCGCTTCACGTCGCGCCGGTCGATGAAGGCGTCCACCTTGCCGTCCGAATCGCACGTGATGTCGCCCAGCACCGCCGGCCGCGTCGGCTCTTCCTCCAGCCGGTGAATCGGCATCACCGGGAATAGCTGCTTGATGGCCCAACTGTCCGGCATGCTCTGGAACAGCGAGAAGTTGCAGAAGTACGTGTCCGAGAGCATCGCGTCGATGCCCTCCAGTTCCTCCGGGAAAAAGTCCAGCTCGCGCGCCTGCTTCTGAATCCTCCGCGAGATCGCCCAATACAGGTTCTCCGCGATGCACCGCTGTTCCAGCGTCAGGTACCCCAGGCTGAAGAGGTTCAGCGCCTGGTCCAGCGCTTGCTGCGCGTCGTGGTAGCTCTCCAGCAGGTTCTTGGCGCTCAGCCCGCGGTAGGTCTCCTGCAGGTCGATCAGCGGCTGTTCGGCGTCCGGCGGCGGCTCCGCCGGCACGTCCGCCTCGCCCATCCCCGAGACCCCCAGCACGTTGAAAACCAGCACGCTGTGATACGCCGCAATCGCCCGCCCGCTCTCCGTCACGATCGTGGGATGCGCCACCCCCACTTCGTCGCACACGTTCTGCACGTGGTAAATCACGTCGTTGGCGTATTCCTGCAAGGTGTAGTTCACGCTCGATTCGAAATCCGTCTGCGAACCGTCGTAATCCACCCCCAGCCCGCCGCCTACATCCAGGTATTCCAGCCCCGCGCCCGCCCGCGCCAGTTCCGTGTACACCCGTACGGCCTCGTTCACCGCCCCCTTGATCTGCCGGATGTTGGTGATCTGGCTGCCCAGGTGGAAGTGCAGCAGCTTCAAACAGTCGGCCATCCCCAGGTCTTTCAACTCCTGCAGCGCCCGCACCGCCTCCGTGGCCGATAGCCCGAACTTCGAGCGGTACCCGCCCGACGATTTCCATCGCCCCGCGCCCCGGCTGGCCAGCTTCACCCGTATCCCGATCCGCGGCCGCACCCCCACCCGCTGGCTGTACTTCACAATCAGCCGCAGCTCCGTGTACTTCTCCACTACCGGAATGATGTGCCGGCCCACCTTCTGCGCCAGCATCGCCATCTCGATATATTCATCGTCCTTGAACCCGTTGCAGATGATCGGCGTGTCGTTGTCCGCCAGCGCCATCACCGCCATCAGCTCCGGCTTCGAGCCGGCCTCCAGGCCGAAGTGGTACGGCTTGCCGAACTCCAGCACCTCCTCCACCACCTGCCGCTGCTGGTTCACCTTGATGGGGTACACGCAGCAGTACCCGCCCTGAAACTTGTGCTCCGCGATGGCCGTCTGGAAGGCGTTGTAAATCTCCCCCAGCCGGTGCTTCAAAATATCCGCGAAACGCACCAGGATCGGCAGATCGATGCCCCGCAGCACCAGCGTGTCGATCAGTTCCTTCAGGTCGATGGAACGCCCCGGATCTTTCTCGGGATGCACCCGCACGTGCCCGTTCTCGCCCACCGAGAAGTAGCCTTTCCCCCAACTGGCAACGTCGTACAGATCGCTGGCGACCTGCGGGGTCCATCGTTCCGTCGGCTCCACCACCAGCGAGCCCTTGCGTCCGTTTCTCTCCAACTTGCCTGGTTCTCCTTTACGCCGTTTCTTTAAACTTCAGTGTCCGACGAAACCGCGGGGCTGGCAACAGGAAACTGCACCCGCGGAAAACTGAAACCAAACGTTGACATCCCGTCGCCCCGTCCCCCGCGCCCATTCGCGAAAATCCGGGGACCGACGCCCCCCGTTCCAGGACGCGGACAATCTCTCACGAATGCGCCCCGCGTCTTCGCCCCGCTCGTTCACACCCATTCCACCCAAATAATCCCTTCCCCATCAACCACTTACGATTCAGCAATTTCGGACTCCATCCCCCCTCCGTGGTACACCTGAAATCGGAAGTACCCATGAAATCTCCCCAAAAACCCAAACCATCCGCATCCCCCCGGCAGCTTGCCGCCAATCGCGCCAACGCCGCCCATTCCACCGGCCCCCGCACCGCGGAAGGCAAAGCCGCTTCCGCCCGCAACTCCCTCCGCCACGGCCTGTCTCCCTCCAACTTCGCCGTCGTGCGCCTCGAAGACCTCCAGGAAGTCGCTTGTCTCAAAGCTTCCCTCGTCGCCGCCTACCGCCCTGCCAACTCCCAGGAACTCTTCGCCCTGGAGCGCATGGCCGTCACCCAGCAAACCATCCGCCGCGCCGCCCGCCTCGAAGCCGGCCTCTTCACCGCCTGCCTCAACGAAACCCTCAGCATTACCGACGATGAACCCTTCCTCCCCATGAATGCCCAACTCGCCGGCGATGGCGATATCGAAGTCACCCGCGCCCAGAACCGCAATTACCTCCTCGCCGAAGGCTTCCATCGCCTCACCCGCCAGTCCAATAGTTGGTCCCTTTTTCTCCGCTATCAGGCCCAAGCCGAGCGCCTCTACCGCCGCGCCGTCGAGGAATTCGACCGCCTGAAAGCCCTCCGCAACGAATTACCAAACGAACCCGATCTTGATCTCGAACCCGAAGAAACCGCAGCCGTTTATTCCCCCTCCGAGACGAACCCAAATCCACCCCAAACCACCCCTCCCGCCGCTCCCTCCAATCCCGCCCCGCCCGCTCTTCCCGCCAATCCTCCCGCCCCCGCTGCCGGAGCCCCTCAACCCGGCCCCGCACCGCCGCCCGCCACTCCCGCCGACCACCCCGCCCCACCGCCGCGCGTCCCTGTTGCCACTCATCCCGCCCTCGCGCCCAAGCCCCACGCCCCCGCCCCGCGCGCCATCGCCCACCCTGCCACCGATTCCGCCCCTCTGCGCAATCCCGCCCACCCCGCCCCGCATCTGCCCGCGCCC
>Ga0326727_10010272_pt1 | contig 22406 bp, 19 predicted proteins | sample MB2enrmetagenome_FD_207643 | JGI IMG/M metagenome (GOLD analysis project Ga0326727, IMG submission 207643) | Lab enriched peat soil microbial communities from McLean, Ithaca, NY, United States - MB29MY | ecosystem: Environmental > Terrestrial > Soil > Wetlands > Peat | place: USA: New York...
CGGTCCGGCGGATCTCACTCATCACGTACCCCGGGATGAGTACCTCATACCCGACGCCGCCAACGCCCAAGGTGATCTTATCGGTGTATATTTTTTTCAGCACCCCTTCCAAGTACGATATCATCTTTTCCCCTGTAGCTCCTGTAAAAAACAGTGATTGCAACTGCAAGGGCGTCGGCGGCGTGAAAAGATTTCACTTCCGTGATCCCGAGCACCCTCCTTGTCGCTTCCCTGACCTGCACCTTTTTTGCAGCGCCGTACGCTGCCAGCGCATTCTTTACCTCTCGCGGCGTTACCTCGACGACGGCAATGCCGTTCTGGACAACCGCCAGGTAAATGACGGCCATCACACCACCCAGCATGATGCCGGCTTTTGGATACCGCACGAGAGAGAATATGTCCTCGACCGCGACGACTTCCGGCCTCAATGCCTCTATCAGCCGGCTCAGGTCGCTATGGATTTGAAATAACCTCTGAGAGACATGATGCCCGGGAGAGGTTCTGATGGAACCGCACTTGTTCAGAGATATCGACGATGCGGCCCCGCAGGTGATGGCACCGAACCCCATGCTGGCCAACCCTGGATCTATACCGAGAATGACCATTGGCCCGGTTCACCCTTCTCGTTTCCCCCTGCCCCGGCGGTGAGGTCGATCAACATTTCTCTCACAGGGCTGCTTGTCCCGAGGGCGTCGGCGGAATGCGGCATAAATGCGGGCACAGGGCTCGCTTCAGGAGAGCTTGATGCGTTTGACTTCCCCGCTCTTTCCGGTAAAATCGATATCCTTCCCGTTGTAAAACAGTTTAACGCCCGCGGCATTGCCGATAAGCAGATCAAAGCTTTCTTTCGCGCTCAACATGACGACGTCCTCGCGGTTCAACGTGAATTCTTTCCTCTCCGAGCCGTCAATCACTACCATTACCCATGTCCTTTCCTGACAGGCAATCATAAGCTTCTTAGGGTCAAGGACGACTTTCTCTTCGCGCCGGTCGTACGCATTCTCTGACTGGTTTCCCCCCGCGACCCTCTGATAATTGTTCTCAACCACCCTGTCCGGAGGCTTCTTTTCGTGCCGATCGTCAGGCCGCGTTGTCCGGTCCGTTGCAGCCGCCAGTTGGTTGTGCTGCGCCGTCTGATGCGGAGGGCGGGCCACACACCCCGGTCTCTGCACGTTCAGGAAAATGAGAAACGCGATCAGGATACTTGCCATGACCGCAGCACTGATTATTTTTTTCCTCAAATCCCGCCGGTGCAAGAACACCCCTTCCGGTGGCCCGAACGTCTCCCAGCGCTTCTTTCGCGGCTCCACCGGGGGTTCCTTTGGCGTCAGCTCCGGCTTGACGAGGTCGAGTACATTCAGAAAAGACGCGTACTGGGTTATGTAACCCTTCACGTAGACGACGTGAGGCAGATGTTGCCAATCCCCCGATTCAATGGCTTCTATCGTCGACTTCCTGATGAAGAGCGCACGCCCCACGTCTTCTAACGTCAATCCTTTCTCAACCCGAGTTGCTTTCAGCAATTGTCCGATCTTATCAAGGTCAAAAGGCATGCCTCACCTCCCTACCCTTTCTAAAGCCATCCGGCTTGTTGTTCACATTGTACAAATTCTGCTTTCCCCTGTCACCAAAAAAGTTCTCATCTTATCGTAGTCACCAGGTTTTGCTCACTAGTACCTGGTAAACAGGCACGCAAAAAACGTGTTATAAGGCGCTCAAAAAAATGCTGCTTCCGGAGCGGGCAAACAATTGACAACGGACTCCAATCATTTTACATTTAAGGCGCATGTTACCCACCACGTATAGAGCCTCAGGCGTCGACATAGACAAGGCGGATAGGCTGATAGGCAGCCTGAAGGCGCGCATCCAACACACGTTCAACCCGCACGTCCTCTCCGCGATCGGTGGTTTTGGGAGTCTCGTGGAGGTGCCTCAAGGCTATAGGGAGCCGGTGCTTGTCAGCTCGACGGACGGCGTAGGCACAAAGCTGAGGATCGCGTTCATGGCGGGCACGCATGACACGGTCGGGATCGACCTCGTTGCCATGTCCGTGAACGACGTTCTCACCCTCGGGGCAAAGCCGTTGTACTTTCTCGACTATTTTGCATGTGGCCGCGTCGACGAGGCCATTTACCGGGATGTCCTGTCGGGCATATGTGCGGGCTGCGAACTTGCGGCATGTGCCCTTGTAGGGGGCGAAACGGCGGAAATGCCCTCTTTTTATCCCGAGGGAGAATATGAGCTTGCAGGCTTTGTCACAGGGATCGTCGAGAAGAAAAAGATCATCGACGGCTCATCAATCAAGGCGGGGGACCGGGTAATCGGTCTTGCGTCGAACGGCTTGCACAGCAACGGCTATTCCCTGGTGCGCAAGATCTTCTTCGACCTGCACCACATGGAAGTTACGGAGAAAGTGGAGGCCCTCGGAGATCAGCCTTTGTACCGGGAGCTTTTAAAGCCCACAAGGATTTATGTCAAATCCATGCTTGCCCTTCTGGCGGACTACCCCATAAAGGGGATGGCGCACATCACCGGAGGCGGTCTTCCCGGTAACGTGGCCAGGATAATCCCTGACGGTCTACGCGTCTCTATTGCCGTGGATCCCGGGAGAATCCCGCCGGTCTTCAGGCTCTTGCAAAAATTGGGCAATGTGCCTGATGACGACATGTATGCCACCTTCAACATGGGGGTAGGCTTTGTCGTTATAGTCGGAGCGGCCGAAGAAAGGGCGGTCCTCGAGAGACTGACAGAACTAGGGGAGAGCGCTTTTCCACTGGGGTCCATTGAAGAGGCGGGGGAAGGACCCAAGGTGCGTCTCACCACACCTCCGTAGCCGGCTGCCGCAATAGAGAGAAGGGACCCCGAAACTGTTGAGGATAATCGCAAATAATAGTCGCGAACCATAATATACTACAATTCTCGCGCGCTCTTGGAGTATACTATGAAAGCAGTTGCGCCCATAGCCCAACTGGATAGAGCGTTGGACTACGAATCCAAAGGCTGTAGGTTCGAATCCTACTGGGCGCGCCATTTTTAGGGGTTCACGCGCTTCTTTTCTTTCACGATCTTGTGTGGTAACCGGTTTGCAAGTGCTGTAATCCGGCAGCAGACGAAAAGGCTGGGCGCAGACGCTGCTATAGAGCCCTTTTGTGAGGGGGAGGTCGGGGGTGCCACAGGAGAGAAAAAAGACTAGGGTAATCAGTGTTGGCGGCGTCAAGATCGGTGGTGATAACCCGATCACTGTCCAGTCCATGCTGAAGACGGATCCGCAAAACCTGCAGGAGACACTGACGCAGTTGCGGGACGTGAAAAGGGCGGGCTGCGAGCTGATAAGGATCGCCCTTCCCCAGGAAGAGACGTGTAAGATAATCTCCTTCCTCAAGAGAGAAGTAGATATACCGATTATAGGGGACGTACACTTTAACCACCGCATCGCTTTGAAGGCTATCGAATCAGGCATAGACGGCATCAGGATCAACCCGGGGACGATAAATAACATAAAAAAGGTAAAGGAAGTGGCAGCCCTTGCGCGGCAGCGGCAGTTACCGGTGAGGATAGGTATAAATATAGGCTCCCTGGAAAAAAGGATCCTCAAAAAGTACCGCAAGCCGGACGCGAATGCCATGGTGGAGAGCGCCGTGTACTTTGTAAAGCTTTTTGAGGATGAAGGGCACGAGGCCATCAAGGTCTCCCTCAAGGCTTCCGATATCCTGCAAACAATAGAAGCCTATAGAAAATTCTCAACCCTCTCCGACTGCCCCCTCCACGTTGGCATCACTGAAGCAGGACCCGTCTTCTCAGGCGCCATCAAATCGTCGGTCGGCATCGGCATACTCCTTCACGAGGGCATAGGCGATACGATAAGGGTCTCTCTCACGGGCAACCCCGTTCATGAAGTGACGGCGGCCTATCACATCCTCCGGTGTCTGGGTCTGAGAAAACGGGGTATCAACATCATTTCCTGCCCTACCTGCGGCAGGTGCAGGGTAAATCTCAAAGAAGTGGTCGAAGAATTTGAAAAAGAGATTACCCATGTCGATACCCCTATAAATGTCGCGATCATGGGGTGCGAGGTGAACGGCCCGGGAGAAGCGCGCGACGCGGACCTTGGCATCGCCTTCGGCCCGCAGAACGCCATCCTCTTTTCAAAGGGCGCCGTGAAGAAAACGGGCATCCCCAGAGAGATGGCTAAAGACGTGCTGGTGGAAGAGATACACAATTTTTCCCACTAGGCAGAATCAATAGGTCCTCCGGGGCCTATTCGACCTATAGGGCCTATCGATTCCCATCGCCGTTGAAGCGGTGATTATTTTCGCGGAATGCTCTAAGACTCGCGGCCTTCGTTGAATGCCCGCTCCCGTACCGCCCTTTTCGTAAGGAATATCCGCTGAAGCACAGTCACGTGGGTGAGGACGGCGAGAATGATGACCACCGGCCGCAAGACGTCAAAACCCAGGCCTATCATAAGAAGAATGATCCTTTCGGGCCTTTCGAGGAAACCGTTGTTGCACCCGATAGATGCGGCCTCAGCCCGCGCTTTTGCATACGGGATAATGGCGGCGCCGATCGCCGCAAAAAACGACAGCATTGAAAAAAGCGGGTCGGGACGGTCCAGGCGGAGAAAATGGATCGAAATGGACAGCATCACGAGGAGGTCCGAATACCGGTCGAGCACCGAGTCAAGGTAACCCCCGAAGGACGTCACCATCTTCGCGTCACGCGCAACAGCCCCATCGAGGAGGTCGCAGAAGCCGGACACGAAAAGGCAGATGCCGCCCACAAAGAGCGGCCCCCGCAGCCCGACGCATAGGGCTGCCGCAAGCGAAAAAAAAAGCCCGAAAAGAGTGAACACATTCGGGCTGACGACCCTGTTTCCAAACAATATCCGGTAAACCCACAGTACAGCCGGATCAAAGGAATGGCCTACTTTAGAGCTTATCAATTGTCGTTCCCATTACTACCGGGCGGCCTCACAAAAGCTATTACCGGGGCTCAGCGCCCCCTCCACGAGTAAAGCTCATGGAGCCACCCCCCTCACAAATGCCTATCTGTATCTCGCCCCGCTTATGAACTCCTCAACCATCTTTCTGGCGACGTCATCGGGAAACTGCCTTATCGGATGCTTCATCGTGTAGCCGGATATCGATTCGAGTACGCCGCCCACCCCCCTGTCCCGGGCGACCCCGCAGCACCTTATCGCGTCTATGACACATCCGCCGCTGTTGGGCGAATCCTCGACCGAGAGGCGCAGCTCAAGGTCGATAGGGATGTCTCCAAATATCCTCCCCTCAATTCGCAGGAAACACACCTTGTTATCATACTGCCAGGGGACATAATCAGACGGGCCGATATGGATATTCTCGGGAGCGAGGGGCGTATCGAGCAGGGATTGAACGGCTTCGGTTTTCGATATTTTTTTTGACAAAAGCCTGTCCCTGTTCAGCATATTCAGAAAATCGGTATTCCCCCCGGTGTTCAACTGGTACGTCCTGTCGATGGTCACGCCCCTGTCATTAAACAACTTCGCCAAGGTCCGGTGGATGATGGTAGCCCCTACCTGTGACTTGACGTCGTCGCCTACCACCGGGATCCTCTTCTCCTCAAACATGGCGGCCCACCGCTCGTCAGACCCGATGAAGACGGGGATACAGTTTATCAGACCTGTGCCGGCTTCCAGACAACACGTCGCATAAAACCTGGCTGCTTCCTCCGAGCCCACCGGGAGATAGTTTATCAGGATCTCAACCCCCCGGTCTTGCAATATCTTGACTACATCGTCAGGGTGCTTGTCAGCAAGGACGAACCTGCGGTCCTCCGGATAATCGGCCATGTGGGGGGAAATACCATCGAGGGGATTCCCCATGGAAACCGTGAAGCCGCCGTCGCAGAAAGCAGACACGATCCGCTTCGTGCAATTTGGCGCAGCGAAAATAGCTTCGTGAAACGGTCTGCCGACCTTTCTCCTGTCTATATCGAAGGCGGCGACGATCTTGATGTCTCGCGCAGTATATCCACATATATCAGAATGCATCAAGCCCGAGGCGACGTCGTCTTCCTTTTTCCCGGCGTAATAGTCGATGCCCTGCGCGAGGGCGCTCGCACAATTCCCCACCCCAACAATCGCTACCCGAATTTCCCGCATGGAATCCTCTAGAAGTTTTCTCTTTTTTAGAATATCTGCCCGGAAAAGTCAAAGACAAAATCAGGTCGTTTGCGCCACCCTGTAGCGGCTGAGGCCCATCTCGTACAAATCATTACCGAAAATATCATTTATCACAAAGAGCGGTAAATCCTCGACGAGAAGCCTGGCCACTGCCTCCGGTCCCAAGTCTTTGTATGCCACAACGTCATATGCGCGCACGCTCTTTGACAGGAGTGCGCCCGCGCCTCCTGTGGCGCCGAAGTAGAGCGCCTTGTACGTCCTGATCGCATCTTTCACCGCATCCGATCTTTTCCCTTTGCCTATCATGCCTTTCAGGCCTAAGCCGAGAAGAGTGGGGGCGTATGCATCCATCCGCGAACTGGTCGTTGGACCGGCCGCGCCGATCACCCGGCCGGGAGCCGGAGGCGTCGGCCCACAATAGTAGATCACCTGCCCCTTGATGTCGATAGGCAGGGGACCGCCTTCCTGGAGGACCTCCATGAATCTCTTGTGCGCCGCATCCCGTGCGGTGTAAATGTAACCGGAAAGCAGCACTTTGTCTCCCGATCGCAGCCGGGAGACCGAACCTTCGTCCAGTGGTGTGGTAATGCGCTTTATCTCCATCCGTTTCCTCTAAAGTATCGCTTCCCTTATCCTGTGGGCGTGGCACTGGATGTTCACCGCAACCGGGAGAGACGCGATATGGCACGGCAGCGCCTTGATGTGAACGTCCAGCGCCGTCACTATTCCCCCATAACCCCCGGGGCCTATGCCTAATTTATTTATTTCCTCCAGCATTTTCAACTCAAGGTCGGCTATGCCCGGATCGGGGTTCCGCTCTCCGAAAGGGCGCATCAATGCCTCTTTCGAGAGGAGCGCCGAGGTCTCAAAATTGCCCCCTACCCCAACGCCCACGATAATGGGCGGGCAAGGGTTTGCCCCTCCTCTTCTCACCATGTCCACCACGAATGCCCTTATCCCGGGGATCCCCTGCGAAGGCGTGAGCATTCTCACCTCGCTGTAGTTTTCGCTGCCCCCGCCTTTCGGCATGACGACGATCCGCACCTTTTCGCCTGCTACAAGAGAGGTGTGGATGATGGGCGGCGTATTGTCACCGGTATTCTTTCTCGTGAAAGGGTCGCAGCACGATTTCCTCAAATATCCCTTGTCATAGGCATTTCGCACGCCTGTGGCGACCGCTTCGTCCAGACTGCCGCCCGTGAAGCGCACATCCTGCCCGACTTCCATGAAGACGACGGCCAACCCGGTGTCCTGGCACAGGGGTATCTGCTCGTCCCGCGCGATCTCGGCATTCCTGAGCAGTTCGCGGAGCACTTCTTTCCCCGCGGGGGACACCTCCTCGTCGACGGCTCGCGTCAACCTCTCCCGCACGCTTTCGGAAAGGTTGACGTTTGCATCGATAAAGAGTCTCTCCACCGCTGCGGCAACCTCGGCTACCTGCACTTCTCTCATAATCACTCCTGATAAGGCCGTATGATACCCTTCTCCATGAGGAGGCCGACCTCCTCCCTCGCCCTTCTGATCTTTCCTTCGGCGATGGCGAAAAGCTCTTTCTCGGTCAGATTCAGACGGGCCACTCCCTGCTCCATCGCCTTCATCGCAACCGCGACCGCCTCCCTGGGAAAGACCTCCCATTCGTCCATAGTGGGGAGGAGACGCTCCTCCGAGAGCCCTTTATCCTCGGCGCACCGGGCCAGCTCGGTGGCGGCGGCGATACACATCTCGTCGGTAATGGTCCGGGCCATGACATCCAGGGTACCCCTGAAGATTGCGGGAAAACCGATAGAATTGTTCACCTGGTTGGGAAAATCGCTCCTGCCCGTCGCAACGATGCGCGCCCCTGCTTCCTTCGCCTCCCACGGCCATATTTCAGGGATCGGATTGGCGCAGGCGAAGACTATTGCGTTGTCGGCCATCTTTGCGATCCAGTCCTTCTTGATGACGTCCGGCCCCGACTTGGCAAGGGCGACGACCACGTCCTGACCAACGAGGGCCTGTTCCATGTCCCCGTCCCTTCCTTCCCCGTTCGTCGTATGCGCAAGCTCCCATTTCTCCTTGTGGGTCCTTGCGTTGATATCGTCGCGTCTTTTTGACAGGATGCCCTTGCTGTCGACCATCAGGATCTTCAACGGGTCCGCCCCGGCCTTGATAAGCATCCGGGCTGTGCAGACGTTGGCGGCGCCGACTCCGATGAGGGTGATCTTCGCGTCACCCATCCCCTTTTTCACAATTTTCAGCGCATTGATAAGACCGGCGACGGTCACGGCCGCCGTGCCCTGCTGGTCGTCGTGCCACACGGGTATAGGCGCCTCAGCCCGGAGCCGCTCGAGGATGTAGAAGCATTTCGGGTTTTCTATGTCTTCCAGGTTGATACCCCCGAATGTCGGACAGAGATACTTCACCGTTTTGATGAATTCATCGGGGTCTTTGGTATCGAGACAGAGAGGAAAGGCGTCCACGCCTCCCAGGTACTTGAAAAGCAGGGCCTTTCCTTCCATAACAGGAAGGCCGGCCAGCGGGCCGATGTCGCCGAGACCGAGCACCCGCGTGCCGTCGGTAACGACCCCTACCATATTGGCCTTGTTCGTCAGCTCAAAAGCCGCTTCCGGGTTCCGCTGGATTTCCCTGCACGGCTCGGCCACACCCGGTGTGTACCAGATCGAGAAATCGCTGACATCCCGTATGGCGCATTTCGGCACCACCTCTATCTTACCCCGATAGTAGGGATGCATCTTCATGGCATCCCGCGCCGGTTTTTCAGCCTTCGCGAGAAGCTCTTCCTTCGTCGTCTTTGTCGCCATAATCTCCCCCCTTTGTTTGCCCGGGCCTGATTTTATCCCGGAGTCGCATTACGATATCGGTATCTTCCCGCAAGGACGCGAAAAATCCCCGTTCCTCGAAGACCCATAGAACATTTTATAGATAATTACGAAAATTTGCTACAATATATGTGATGGCACCCACGCAGTGGGTAGCGCGCGTGCGGGTACTGAAGGCAATCGCGAAAAGGATGATTACATGGCCCTGATAATCCCGGAAGAGATAAAATCTGAGATAGAGAAACTCGTCAAGGACCTCAATTACCACGGTTATCTCTACTATGTGCTCGATTCGCCGGTCATCACGGACCAGGAGTACGACGACCTCTACCGGCGCTTGTCGGGGCTGGAGGAACGCTGGAGCTATGTGCTGCCTGAATCGCCCACCCAGAGGGTAGGAGCGCCCCCCGCCGATAAATTCGAGAAGATCGCCCATAGCCAGCCCATGCTTTCTCTCGAAAACGCGTTCTCCTATGACGAATTGCGCGAGTTTGACAAAAGGGTCAGGAGGCTCCTCAAAACGGAGGAAGATATTGATTACACGGTGGAGCCCAAATACGACGGCCTTGCCATAGAGCTGACTTACAGGGACGGCCTGCTCGCCGCTGCTTCGACGAGGGGCGACGGGTTCGTGGGGGAAGATATCAGAAAAAACGTCATGACCATTAAGTCGGCGCCGCTCAAGATCGCGGCCGACGGGAAGGTCCCCGACGAAATAGACCTACGGGGCGAAGTCTACATGAACCTGGAGGACTTCAGGAACCTGAACAGGGAAAGGGTGGAGAGGGGCGAGCCGGCCTTCGCCAATCCGAGAAATGCCGCCGCGGGCGCCGTGAGGCAGCTCGATCCCGCGGTCACCGCCTCCCGCAAGCTCTATCTGGTCTGTTACGGCGTGGGTACGGCCAGGGGGATAGAGTTTCCAAGCCAGGCAGCCCTCATCGGCTGGCTTCGCGTCTCAAGGTTCCCCGCTCCCGCAATATTTACCGTGGTAAGGGGCATCGACGAGGCAATCAGCAAGGTGCGGCAGATCGTGGACGACCGGAATTCCCTCGCCTTCGAGATCGATGGGGCCGTGGTAAAGGTTAACGACTTCTCTTTGCAGCGCCATTTGGGCGCAAAGACCAGGGAGCCGCGCTGGGCAATCGCCTACAAGCCTCAAGCCCACCAGGCAATCACAAAGGTAATGGATATCAGGGGCAGCGTGGGAAGGACCGGCGTCATTACCCCGTACGCGGTTTTCGAGCCCGTAAAGGTCGGCGGCGTCACCGTCACGAGATCGACCCTCCACAACTGGGACGAGATAGAGCGGAAGGACATACGGATCGGCGATACCGTGGTGGTCGAAAGGGCCGGGGACGTCATTCCCCACGTCGTGGCTGTTGTCAGGGAGAAGAGGACCGGGGATGAAAGATGTTTTCCCATTCCGGAAAAATGCCCGGCCTGCGGCTCGACGGTCGTGCGGGAAGAAGGCGCGGTGGCAGCCAGGTGCGTCTCCCTGTCCTGCCCCGCCCAGGTGCAGGAGAAAATCATACATTTTGCCTCCAGGGGCGGCATGGACATCGAGGGTCTCGGCGAAAAGAATGTGGCCCTCCTGCACTCGACGGGTCTGATCACGCGGTTCGAAGACATCTACCGGTTAAAAAAGGCGGACCTCCTCGCGCTGCCGCGATTTGCTGAAAAGTCGGCTCAGAACCTGATCGATGCGATCGAGAGATCGAAACGAACGACCCTCTCCAAGTTCCTCAACGCTGTCGGCATCCCCCACGTGGGGGAGTATGGCGCGCACCTGCTCGCGACGCGCTTCAAAAGCCTGGAAGAGCTTTACCGGGTAGCGCCGGAGGAGGTCCTCACCATAAAGCAGGTGGGGGAAACGATCAGCAACGCCGTCTCCACGTTCTTTCATGACGAAGGGAACATTAAGACCCTGGAGTCTCTTCGGGACCTTGGCATGCGCGTGGAGAATCCTGATTTCGCGCCTGAGGAAAAAGCACAAGGGCCGCTTGCCGGCATGACCTTCGTTATCACGGGCACCCTGCCCGCAACGAGAAAAGAGGTGGAGGAGCTGATCGAGAGGCACGGAGGGCATGCCGCGTCACAGGTCTCGGCGAGCACCGATTATCTGATCGTGGGAGAGAATGCCGGCTCGAAACTGGCAAGAGCGAAGAGGCTGGGCGTCAAAACGATCACCTACGCAGACCTCCTGGGATTGACCGGGGAAGTGCCTTTGTGAGGGGGGTGGCTCCATGAGCCAGGGATAACATGCTCGGGCTCGTTTTAGCCGGGTACCCGCGGCCGACCAACGTCTTTGAGAGCAATGCCTGCACCCGCGGGTGGCACGAGGGGGCGCTGAGCCCCATAATCGCCTTTGTGAGGGGGGTGGCTCCATGAGCTTTGCTCGTGGAGGGGGCGCTGAGCCCCAATAATTGAGCCGAAGGAGACTAAAGGCCATGAAAGCTATCGTCGCAGGCACATCTTTACTCCGTTCGAGTCTTTTCAAGAACTGGGATGAGTTCGTTGTCGAGACGCCGTACGGCAAGGTAGCGATGAGCAGGGCGTCCCAGTATTTCTTTCTGCAGCGCCACGGGAAAAAGGCCTTACCGCCCCACATGATCGACCACCGCGCCAACATCTGGGCCCTCAAGAGCCTCGGCGTGGAAGGCGTTATCGCCGTCAATTCCGTGGGAAGCCTCAAATCGAGCCTCAGGCCGGGCACGTTCATCATTCCTGATGATTTCGTTTCGCCCTGGAACATACCCACCTTTTTTGACTACGAGATGCGTTTCACCATCCCGCTCATGGATGCCGCTTACGCGCAGAAAATGCACCATATCTGCACTTCCATGGAGGCGGAGACAGTGATGGGCGGCATCTATATTCAAACCTCCGGGCCGCGCTTCGAGACAAGGGCCGAGGTAAGCGTGCTTAAAAAACTGGGCGACGTGGTAGGGATGACAATGGCGTCGGAGGCGACCCTGAGCATGGAATATGGCCTCCCCTACGTGAGCCTCTGCTCTATCGACAACTATTGCAACGGCGTCTTGAAAGCCCCCCTCACCATGGACGAGGTCGACATGCAGATCATCATAAACGGCAGAACGGTAGAAGCGATCCTTCAAACCATCCTGGGCGAGGGTTTTTAGTGGACATCCTGATTAAAGGCGTCCGTCTCCCGGAAGGGTCGGTCCGCGACATATTCATCGAGGACGGCAGAATTGACGAGATATCGGCGGCGTGCACCAGGACAGCCCACCGGACCATCAACGGAAGCAATAAGGTCGCCGTACCTGCTCTTATCAACGGTCACACACATGCGGCCATGACGCTCCTGCGCGGTTATGCGGATGACATGCCCCTCAAATCGTGGCTTGAAGAAAAGATCTGGGTCCTCGAAGCCAAGTTGACAGGTGAGGATATCTATTGGGGGACAAAACTCGCCTGTCTCGAGATGATCAAAAACGGCATCACCGTCTTCAACGATATGTACTGGTTTTGGGAGGATTCGGCCCGGGCCGTCTGCGACATAGGCATCCGGGGCTTCCTCTCCGCCGTCTTTATCGATATGTTCGATCCGAAAAAGGCGGAGAAACAGATCGAATCCAATATCGAGCTCTTCCGCATCGCGGAAAAGTACAGGCCCCATGTCATCTTTAGCCTTGGCCCCCACGCCCTCTACTCGGTTTCGAAAGAGAGCCTCGGATGGATCGCGGAGTTTTCCCGGCGGCACAACCTGTTTGTTCATATGCACCTCTCTGAAAGCGAGGGCGAGACGCTGTTCAGCCGGGAGAGGTACGGCCGCTCGCCCGTTGAGTTTCTTGAAGAACAGGGTTTGCTCTCGGAAAGGTTCACCGGCGCCCACGGCTGCTGGCTCACCGGGGACGATGCGACTATCCTCGCGCGAAGCGGAGCGAGCCTGATCAATAACCCTGTCTCGAACCTCAAATTATCCGTGGGCCGCATGTTCCCTTACCGGCTCGTGCAGGACAGCGGCATCCCTTACTGCTTCGGCACGGACGGCTGCTCCTCAAATAACCACCTCGACATGATGGAGACCATAAAAGTCGCCTCCCTCCTCGCAAAATTCTCCACAAATGACCCCACTTTCCTCCCGGCCAAAGAGACGTTCGAGAGGGCGACAAGGGAAGCCGGCCGCATTTTCTCGCTGGGCGACTGGGAGATCAAGGTCGGGTCATCTGCGGACATAATCCTCCTCGACCTCGCAAGACCGGAATTCGTGCCGAATTTCGATACCTACTCGGATATTGTGTATGCGGCAAACGGCTACGTCGTCGATACGGTCATTTGCATGGGACGCGTCGTGATGGAGGGCCGCCATGTGGACGGCGAGGAGCAGATTATGGAGCGCGCCCGGCGGGCCGCACGGGACCTCGCCGCGCGATGAGATTCGTGTGCGACGTGATGCTGGGGAAACTGGCGAAATACCTGCGCATCCTGGGGTTCGATGCTGCCTATGCCGCAACTCCGGCGGCCCTCGACCGCTGCCGGGTGCATGATGGCGACCGGATCCTGCTCACGCGGCGAAAGGGGCCTTCCGGTTTCGCGACGACCGTCCGCATCAGCTCGGAGATCGCGGCTGACCAACTCCGGGAGATAAAGGCGCTTATTAAGCCCGCCATCACGCGCAGCGCAGTGCTGGGCAGGTGCATCCAATGCAATGTGGTATTGATCGAGGCAGACAAAGCGGACGTTGAGCCCCGTGTCCCCGAGTTCGTCTATCACCACTACAGGCTCTTCAAGATATGCCCCTCCTGCAAGAGGGTCTACTGGGAGGGGTCGCACACGTCAGGCATGGCTGCGCTCCTCAAGGAGATGCTTTCCTGATGCCATTCCCTTTCAAGGAAGTGATCGAGCGCCTCAAAGAGTTTTATATGTCCGACGTCCCCGTTGTCACGAGGATCGCCAACGAGCGGCATGACCCGTTTCTCGTGCTCATCGGCTGCCTGCTCAGCCTGAGAACAAAGGATGAAACAACGGATAAGGCCATGGAGCGCCTGATGAAAAGGGCCCGCACACCGCGTGAGCTGCTGTCGATCCCCACCGGGGAGGTCGAGCGGATCATCTATCCGGTAGGCTTCTACAAGGTGAAGTCGCGTCTTATCAAAGAAATCTCGCGAACCGTCATCGAAAAATACCACAACATCGTGCCCGATACCCTGGACGAGCTGCTCACCATCAAGGGCGTGGGACGGAAAACGGCCAATATCGTGATCACCGAGGGCTTCGGCTTGCCGGGCATCGCCGTCGATACCCATGTCCACCGCATCTCCAACAGGCTCGGCGCCGTCAGGACAAGGACGCCCGATGAGACAGAGAGGCTCTTGCGGCACATCCTCCCGCAGGAATACTGGAGGGAATATAATCCGCTCCTGGTCACGCATGGGAGAAGGACGTGCGCGCCCTTGTCGCCGTGGTGCAGCAAGTGCCCGATCTCTCATCTCTGCGCGCGGGTGGGGGTCACAAGGTCGCGGTGAGCGTCTCCTTAAGTCGGCCGGCCAACGGCCTGGAAGAATCGCGATCTGCCGCGCGCTCTTCGCCTTACGCCCTCCGACGTACGGGTAGTACGCCTACGGGCAGCAAGTCTCAGATCGCATCGACATCTCATCGATCCCTCCAGGCCGTCGTCCACCCGATCCGGCATCGAGTACCACCATGATCGATGCCGGAATTTAAGGTGCGTAAGATGCTGATTCTCAGAGAAATTGTCCCGGCGCTTGCTTTACCGTCTCGTTACTATATAGCCAAGGAAGGGGCTAGATAATGCAAATCAGGCCGTCGCGCCAGGGCTTCACCTGCAAGTGCAGTACGGATCAGATCGTTTGAGACTATCAATTACCAGTCTAAAGCTGCAACCTAACGTATTCAGTCGAGTACCTGCGTAAATCCTCGCTGCTCGATTGATCGATACTGTTCCTCTATTTCTGGCGGCAAGGATGGGGGTACCCGACTCGTTGCCGAGGCAAATGACTCGGTCGAAATGTCTTTGTTCATTCGCATCGCATCTCTCGCCGCCTCGTCCACCAGCAGCCGTAAGTCTGCGGCAGAGTACCCCTCGAGTGACGCGGCTATCGCTGTAAGGTCAATATTAGCGTCAACAGGCCGGTCTTCGAGATGAAGAGCGAGCATCTCCCGGCGAGCTTCAGCATCCGGCGGCCCAACATAAATGAGTTTGTCGAGACGGCCGGTACGCCGCACAGCCGGATCGATCTTCGCGGGTAGGTTGGTAGTCGCGATAACGAAAATCTTTTTCTCAGCACAGGCATTAAGGTGGGCCAAGAACTCATTGACCTCTTCTGCTTTGTACTGCTGGTGGCCTCCGAGTTCTCCCCGTGGCGGAACAAGTGCTTCAAGGTCATCGATGAAGATAACGGCCGGCGCCTGCTCGGCTGCGGCATCGAACAGCTCACGAATTTTCATCACACTTTGGTGGATGTAAGAGCTGGCCACCTCGGAGGGTATGATCTCGACGAAGTAGTGTCCCAGCTCCTCCGCGAGCTGCCGCGCGATATAGGTCTTACCGCACCCCGGGGGGCCATAAAGGAGAATACCATTCGGGATTGAAAGCCCGTACCTACGATAGGGCTCAGGATTGCGGATTGGGATTACAACCTCCCTGAGGAGAAGCTCCTTGAGGTCGTGCATACCCGCGACCTTGTCGAGGCCCGTCCCTTGTGCTGATAAGGGTGCCACCAGGGGTACCTCTGAGGGACCGGATGCCTCTGCCATCATCCGACCGAGCGCTTTGTTCAGGGCAGACAACGTCGTGATGGCGGTTCTGGGATCCACCGGCGTAAGACACCTACCGACGATCCTGGAGAGCTCCTCACCACCATATTTGGACCAGCGAGTGAGGATGGGGACCCCTCCGGTCAGTTGGTCAACTTCGATACCCGTAGCAAACCGATAGAAACCGCTCGCGACAAGGCTGACCAGGTCTTTCTCCAAGGGCAGCGGCCCGCCCAACGGCAACAGCGTGCACATAGCCGTATCGTCAACAGACAGCCACGTGAGTGAGGGCTTGAAGTCCGGGTACATGCCTACGGCCAGACCTTGGTTAACGAGATCGAGCATCAGATTGAAATACCGCCTGAGAGTGCCTTCTTCAGCCTCTCTTAAATCCTCGTCTTCGAGGCAGTGACCATGCAACTCCAGCACAGCACCATCCATGTTCGGGGGAGACTCTTCGGCGTCCAACATCTGGAGTACCGTTATCATTTGAGGAGGCTGAATGGCCCACCAATCGGTTAAACGAGAGGTTTCATCCGAACTCCCATCGGGGTGCCTGATGAGCATCAATGTCGTCTGGGAGATATCGGATTTATGGAGGCCGTAAAGTTCACAACGTTCGTCGGAATACAATACCTTTGCAACAGGCGGCAAACCTGCCAGTGAATAGCCAGTCGGTAGGGTAGGCCTTTTCTTGATCATCGTCTGCTTAAAACTTCCGAAGACCGGAGCGCATGGCGCGCTCGCGAGTCGCCTCAGCATCGCCTTTGGGCTGCAGATCCCATAGCCCTCGTACCGCTTCTCTTAATCCCTCACCATCTCCGGAGGAGATTGCCTCTCGTCCCTTGGCGATGAGGCGCCGGGCTGCGGCGTGGTCTACGAAGAGAGTTTCTGGCCGACATAGAGAGTCAAAGAGCTCCCTCCAGAACCAATCCTGCTTGAAAAGCACGCGCCAACGCAGGTCAGAGATTTCTTCACAGATACGTCGGACTGCTTTATCATCACCCTTGGAGGCGGCACGCTCCAACTCCTGCCGGAGCATCGCAAAATTTTGTTTCTCAAGGGAGGATCCGAAGTGATCTGTAACTTCTGCCACTGTTTCAACCAGTTCTGTGAAGTCTGTGTGGTCTAGCGAACTGCGAGATCCGGCAGTACGGCTCTCAAGCAAGCTGAGGCGGCCACGGATGCTCTTAGAATCCTCCACGATCCTTTTGGCGTCGTCCGGATCGGATTTTGCCGATCTATGACTTGACCCATCGGTGCTGGCCTCAAACCTGTCAAGGTCCCGGTGCAATGCCTGGAGTTCGGTTTTTGTAGATTCGTCGCAGGTACCATAAGATGTACGCTCAAGGTTCTCGAGCCGACGACGATATATCTCGATCTCTGACGATACGGTTTGCGAGAGCTCTGAAAAATCTTGTTCGTCGCGCTGCGGCATATACAACTTATTGCTGAAGTGCTGGTTCAGACGTGGCACAAAAGCCTCGACCGTTACAAGGCGGGATGCGTCGATCTGAATCGTCACTTCGATCTTGGTTCCCTCCGGCACGGACCGGCCGCCGACACCATCGTGGCGGAGCAGAATGTGCCCGACCAAGTCGTTGGCGCCCGGGTCTGCCACGTACTCGCCCTCCCATATTTTGATCGCGAGATCAGATTTCGGGTCGCTCGGAACTAGAGCGTGAGCCGCGCGGTACATCCTCGTCGTCTCTGCCGGCAATGGGGTTCCCTTGGGGAATATGGGGTCGAGCGTCGCGCGACCTCCGGGCCCGACGATCTGAATGAACAGTGTGTGTGGCAGGGGAGGTGCCGAGGGAACGAGTCCGTGCCTCACAGCAAACTCGGCTGTGTCTGTCTCCATTAATCGCCCCTGCCCGTCCCGGGCATAGACCCAGAAAGTCGTGCTGTCGCCTTCTTTGAGTGATACTGGGACTTCGAAATACCCGTCTTTGAGTTTCATCCATCCGCTGGTCCAAAATCCGCCCTCTGCATCGATTTTAATCTCCACGTCGCGGATAGGGTCCATTACCCGACCCGCCACCGTGCACTGCAGCTCCGCGCACACCGGCTCGAAGGCAAGTTTCAGGCGAACGCACCCCTTGGTCGCCGTGGGCGATGCCTTCTTTGTCTTCTCGAGAGCCGAAGCGTAGATCGCCGCACCGCGGCCTACGGCTGTCATTGGGTCTACCGAGAAGTCGACGGCCGCTCCGAGCCTGGCGCCGATCATAGCCCGTAAAATGGGGGTTTGTGTCGGACCGCCGACGAGGAGAATACGATCAAGATCTTCTTCGGAGATCCGAGCCCCCGACAGTGCCTCCTTGGCGAGGACAAAACAGGCTTCCAGAAGTGGCTCCATGAGAGCCTCGACCTGTCCACGTGTGAGCGGTATCTCCACATCAATCAACGTACCGGCGGCGTCTTCGCCCACGTCACCGCACAGCGAAACAACCGCCTGAGTATCGGTTGAGAGATCTATCTTGGCTTCCTCCGCCTTGATCCGCAGACGCGTTAACAGGGCGCTTCGGACAGAACCGGGCTCTCCATCCCCGATGTCGTAAGTTGTGCATAGAGCCGGCAGCAGAACGTGCTCGACGATCAGACGATCAATGTCCTTGCCGCCGAGCAGGTTGTTCCCACGGTGTTCAAGAATGTTCAGCCGGCCGTCACGAGTGGAAACGACCGCAACGTCGAGCGTTCCGCCACCGAGATCGAACACGAGCCATCGCTGATTGGTGCTCTGAGGCCGCACGCCATACGCTATGGCAGCAGCTATCGGCTCCTGGAGAAGCAGGGCCTCTTCAAAGCCTGCCAATTGCGCTGCCCGGGCAGTTGCCTCACACTGGAGTGCCCCAAAAGCAGCCGGAACGGTGATCACCGCTGTAGTGACATCATTTTGGGTTTGTCTGCGAACGTCCTCCCGAAGAGATTTCAGGACCTCAGCGGACAGTTCTTCGGCCGAGAGCACTCGCTGGGTGGCAGCGAATTGCTTACGATCCTTCTGACCCATCCAGCGCTTGAACTCGACTGCCACGTTCTCAGGATCCGTCAACAGTGCGTTATATGCCCGGCGTCCCACGATAATACGACCCGATTTGAGAATGTGAACCACTGACGGTGTCACGTTCATCTGATCGTTATTCTGAAAGACCCTGACCGATCCCCCCTGCCATAGCGCGATGCAGGAGTTCGTCGTCCCCAGGTCGATTCCGTAGTCAACCGTGTTACTCATTCTGTCACCTCCGAGACCTGTGGATTTTCAATCGGGCGCCGCACGATGATCTGTCCTGGCCTGACGACGTGTTTGTGCCACATTACCGTCGGCGCGATAGTCTCATCGATGATTGCCTGCCCGGCCTGCAGCGCCGCATCTTCTCGTACCTCGACTACATCGGGAACCATGCCGGGATCATACGTCCAACCGGCGAAATCAAGCACCTCGATACCTAACTTCTCGAGCGTGCCGGTCATGCGTCGTACCGCGTAGCGCAGGCCCGGCCCAATATTGCTGTCTCGCGCCTGCTCAGCGAGGCGCCTCAGCCGCCAACACTCCAACGACAACTCACATGCTCCATCCATGGTGATCGACAGTTCGGAGGGTATATCTCCTGATTTCATGACCCGGCTATCTCCTCACAAGAGCTTTGTATTGGGCCACAAGCGACTTGTCTTCTTCTATCAGCTTATCGTAAAGCTGAAAGTCGCTCCTATTAGCGGCCACCAGTGCGCGATACTTCCTTGCCAGGCTGTTATGGGTATCCACCTTCCCGTTGTACTCGTAAATGTCGATTTGAATCCCTTCCTCGTGCTATCGCTCAAGTGACCTAAGTTCAGAATCGAGGGCGCGGATGTCGGTGTCTAGGCCCTTGAGTTCGTCGCTTACGGGTTGCAGGTGCGCTTCGAGTATCGAGATCTGCGAACGACCAGCTTCGATACGAGACTTGAGCCCATCCAGCTCAGTTGTGCGAGAGTGGTCATAGCTCCTCTGCTGCGCTGGCTGCGGCTCGGCCGTGTCGCCGGAGACGGTTGTTGACCCTTCAGTTGAGGTCGAGGGAGCGCCGGACACATCGTAGGTCTCCCTACCGTAGCTCGATCTTCTGGGAGATGTGCTGGAGAAACCGGCGTCCTGACTGGGGATGATGAGACTGCTGAGAACTATGGCTACTATAGCTACCACCACAATGCTGAGGTGCCACCGGTCCCCTTTGCGGAGCGGGAGCTTGCCTAAAAAGCGGTATCGATTACCGCTTACATCAACCACCCGATAGCGCCCAACTGGGAAGATGGGGATGAAAAGAGCCACGAAGTAGCGGGTTGTGGCGTATGATTGGGTCTCGGCGTCATAGTCTGAGTTGCCGTACAGCCTGAATCCAACGCCATTAATCGTGTTGAGCGACGGTGCGGAAGAGATGGGCTTGAGGGCACCGAACACACGTTGTTTGCGGACTGAATCACGGACCTGCGCAAGACCGAACGCACGTTGTTTGCGGACTGAATCACGGACCTGCGCAAGTCTGTCCTCGATCCTGATGGCGCCCAACGTATCCTTAGCCAGCTCGAGCGCCTCTTCATGCAGCTGTTCGGATGTGATGAAGTCGTCAGCCCACGTGTAGTCGGTTGCGATGGAGCTCAGACAGAGAGCTGCTTCTTCGTGTGCTTGCTGGGCCAATTCATGGTCCGGCGGCAGGATCTGTATCACTTCATTTAGTGCAGGCTCGATTTCGCCCCTGAAGCGCTCGAGTGCTGCGTCGCAGATGGTTCTATTCCGCTCTGCGGCGTCCTGTTCGCGACCAATGTTGGAGCTGCATTCCTCACAAACCGCCCGGCAAGATGCTTGGAACTGTTCTACAGCAGGAGACGCGATATCCTTCAGGGCAATTGCTGCCCACGGCCCGGTATCCGCAAGTTCTTCAAGCGCTGCCACAATCCGGCTGACGATAGAAGCGTCTCTGCGGACAAGAGCATCGCGACCAGCCATTATAAGGCCGTCTGCAGCCAAGCGAAGGGCATCGCCGCGCAGGGCATCGAGATCTGAAGGGAGGCCGATGGGCTCGAAACCACCCCTTTCATCGAGATCCAAGACAAGAGCCCAGTAGTCGTCATCAGAAACCATCTTATGCCATACTCGGAGCGCTCGGACCCAGGCTTCAGCACCAAAGTCGTCGAGACCGGCCGCGAAGGCAGCGAAGAGGCCGCGAAGTGCCTTGTCATGACTCCGGGCGGCTTTTTGGGACAAACCGAGGGGGCCGGCCATTCCGGTGAAGGCTGGTGCTCCATGGTTCTCTTGCTTCCGTGCCACGTGGAACCAGAAGACCCTATCGTTGAGGCGAAGCGCGGGATTCGATAGTCGCCCTACGGCCGTGCGAATGTCAGCCTCGGTGCGAGGAACCTTACCCAACACGGAGATGTCGACTTTGCTGGTCTTCGCAAGCCCGAGCGCGGCCTCACGTCTCATGCTGGCAGCGGCCTTGTGAATCTCGGACAAGGTGGCGTCGGCTGAGAGCCGCAGGACCCGATATGCATTGGCCCTCAACCCGTCAGGCACGAACATGGCTAATTCCCCTTCCACATTTGGGCGCCTAACATCTTTTTTGAGCTTATTACACGTTTGTTCCCATTTTATGACCCTTTATGAGGTGGCGTCAAGAAATAAGTGCCAAAACGTTTCTGGACGAGATTAAGAATTTGCGTACTACCATTCGAAATCGGGCATATAAAACGGTGCGGCTAAAAGCTCTATTTCTCCTGAAAATAGACCTACCCCCGTTGTCGTGGAGCTTCCTGCCTTTTGCCTTTTCTCTCACCATGTGAAGCAGCCGGTCCGGATTGTAAAATTTCTCCTGTGTGCTCTATGGCAACATTGTTTTGTTCTTATTGCCCATGCTGAGATCTTCATTGCCTTGTGAAATGTTGCATATCCGAAGAATACGGCAGAAACTCTGTTACAGGAAGAATTGCCCGACAGCTCACCGCCCGGGCGCGACCCAGCAAGGCAATATTGAGGCTAGGTGTCCGGCGAGAGCTTGACTTTTACATTTTCAGAAAAATGCTTTTTGTCACTCCTGGTTGTCATCTCTCCTTATCACCCGTGGTTGTCACCCCTCCTTGTCACTTTGACAGAAGAGCGGGAAAAAGAGAAAATCTTATGAGCACCCTTCTCTCCCTGCCGGTCGGGTGGGTACCCGGCGTCATCTTGAGAGGCTCTAAAGAGATGGCGTAGCCCGGCCCGTTTCAACCGGTTTTGCGTGATCCCGTAAACCGGCGTCGCTCTTTGACAATTGAGTCGCTGTTAGCTGCTCGGACGGCGGCGTGCGCTCGCTGCCGGCTGCGTCCCCGGTCGCCCGGCCCGCTCAGCGGGAGCGCGGCGATTTTTGGTGGATGGCGCGAAATCGTGCTTGGCCCGCACCGGAGTGTACATAGGCCACGGGGGGGGAACCCAGCTCCATAGGCGGGGCGCCCGGCTCCATATTGCTTTGCTGGGCCGCCACTTGCTGGGTCGCACCAGCCTCCATATTGCCTTGGCTGGGTGGCAAATGAGGATGCGGGTCGAGCACAATGACAAAGGAAGGCCCAAAAAGCGACCGCCATGACCCCTGATGTCAATAGTGGACACGAAATATCCTTCATGCCGCTGCCAGCCTGGCGTAGAACTGCTTTCCATATGCCACAGGGGATAGACGGCCAAG
>Ga0326727_10010275_pt1 | contig 22405 bp, 17 predicted proteins | sample MB2enrmetagenome_FD_207643 | JGI IMG/M metagenome (GOLD analysis project Ga0326727, IMG submission 207643) | Lab enriched peat soil microbial communities from McLean, Ithaca, NY, United States - MB29MY | ecosystem: Environmental > Terrestrial > Soil > Wetlands > Peat | place: USA: New York...
GAGATATTTGCAAGAGGATGGGAATGAACAAGCGTCAGATATATGGGGTCATCGTTTGCGAAGATGACGCGCAGGAACGCTTTATCCAGGGTTATCTTGACGCACGAGGCTATAATTACAAGAGGTTTCCTGTGCGTAGATCACCCAAAGGCCATGGCAGTGGCAAGGGATATGTAGAGGGACGGTATGTTACTGAAGTAGGGGAATTCCGAAGGCGTAAGAAGATGAATGCGTCCACCACATGCGCTCTTCTGGTGCTCATAGATTGGGACACGGACCGCGACCCCCGGCTGAACCTGGAAGAACAGCTTGCGAGTGCGCATGTAGAATCAAGACAGTCCGACGAAGCCGTCGTAGTGTTTGCCCCAAGACGAAGCGTTGAGACGTGGACGTACCACCTTCTGGATACCGAGCGGCCAGTTGATGAAACTGTGGATTACAGCCTCGAACGTTTTGCAATGGGTAGCAGGGAGTGCCGCCAAGCCGGTGAGAACTTTGCCGCCTATACTCAGTTCGAGAATACCCCTCCCTCACTCCGAGTGGGCTGTGAGGAAAGAAAAAGAATCCCTGCTAACCGCTAACGGCCAGGCGCCGTCTTTTACGATTTCCACTTCACGGAGAGCATGGAAATATCGTCTTCAAGCGGTCCATTCGACCACTCGCTGACCTTGCGAATCACGGCGTTCAGCAACTCGGCGGATGACCGATCCGTTAGGCTCCTGCATAAATCGACCAAACCATCCACTTCGAAGAAATCCCCGTCCGTGTCGCGAGCCTCCACGATGCCGTCAGTATACATGATCAAGCCGGAAGCTCCGCGCAGGTTTGTAGTGTGAGTGTCATATCCTCCCGCCTCCATAACCCCGAGCGGAAGGTCTGTACTGTGTGCAAGCGGCTTGCACTCATCCCGGCTAATGACAATCGGCATGTAGTGGCCGGCGTTGGCGTATCTCGCCTCTCGGGCGAGTAGATCGACTATCATCAGGAAAACCGTCACAAAAGCAGGCGCACCCTCCTTGCGGTTGGTCTTGCAAAGCGCAAGGTTCACGTTTTGAAGCGCAACCCCCGGCGAAACGCCGTGCATCACAAAGCCCCTGATCATGTACTCGGTCATCGCCATGGTCGCCGCCGCATCCAGCCCATGCCCGCAGACATCCCCTATCACCACGGCAAGATGATCGTCGTCCACAAGGAAGATGTCATACAAATCGCCCCCGACTTTCGCGATATTCCCCGCAGGCACGTATCTCACCGCTATATCGAGCCCAGGAACATCCGGTGGATTAGGCAGCAGACTCCTTTGCAGAGTCTCGGCGATTTCGCGTTCGCGTTCATACCTCATCGAGTTATGAATCGCGATCGCGGCCTGGCGAGCAAAGCTGGAGAGCAGATCCGCCTGGCGCTTGCTGAAAACATTCGGACGGTGGGAGTAGATTTCAACCACACCCAGCACTTTACCCTTATAGATGATCGGAGCCGAGACTATCGACCGCGCAGGCTCACCATCAATGTTCCGGCAGAGACAGCTTCCGCTGCACTGCGCCTCGGCGTCGGAAACCACTGAAGCATGTTGAGTGCTCTCCGCCACAGCGGTATAGTGCTCGCCAATCGTTCTGTCAAGCATTCCGGCCCCGATGCCTGTCTGCGCCTGAAGTACCAATTCGCCATCCTTCAGCAGATACACGGCGCCGTGGCTGCACCCAATGATGTCCGAAGCGAGATCAACAATTAACTGAAGGACATCTTCTATCTCCAGGCTACTCGCCAGAGCTGAGCCGATCAGAGTAAACGAACGCTCAATGTGATCCCTCGCCTTCACCAACTGTGAATACGGCTCCCGAAACGACCATTCGAAGATTGCGCGAAACATGAGATAGTTGGCGATTATTTTGTAAATATACCCTATCAGCTCGAACGAGTCATTGGGAATTCGATATGCGCAAAAGCCAATTTCCGCGAGGATGCTGAACAGCATGGCAAGCTGCAGGAGCACGATATTTTCACTGTGCCAACCCCTGAGCCAGAATACGAAAATTGTTGCAGCATAAAAGCTGATCGCCAGCCCTTCCAGGCCAAACATGAGCCGGCTCCGCCCTATCCCATTGACGACCAGCCATGTCACGACATCGGATCGCTCCGTGATAAGAAACAGCACAGCTCCTACCAACGCCAACCCGCCAGCAAGCAGGAGTCGATGATTAGGCCACCACCGCCTGCTTCGGGTGGTCACGAATGCCGACAGGAAGAGACCGAACGAATTTATCAGCCTTCCTACGATGTAATATGCGGCTGCGTGGTCCGCGGCATTGATTGATAGGAAGGTGGGAATACCCTGCACTGCCAGAAGATGAGCAAAATCCAGGATAGCAGTGAGAAGGAAAACGATCCCAATGAAAAGGTATCGGCGATTGTTGTTTTGCTTGTAGCCATACCAGCCGACGATGAATATAGCAAAACTCACAAGTATGCTGACGAACTCGGCTATTGTGTGAAAAAAGAGGAACTCGTCTCCCGGAATCACCCGGTAGAAGACGCGGGGCAGCAAACTGATGGCGGCAAAACTGGCTGCGCCGAATATTATGGCGATGACAAATAGCCTATTCCGTATCCATGGCGGCACGGATTCCGGAATCGCGCTGTATGAGAAGCCGTCCAAACTGGTTGTTTCGTTCTCAGCTCTGTCGTTCTTCAGCAAAGGCCTCTCCGGGTGAAAGAGATAGTAAAAGGATGAGCTTGTTGTCTATGATAGCTCATTATAGGTCAGAAGTCAAGTGGAAGCGTGAGAAAAAAAACTAGACGAAGCGGCATCCTCGTCGAAACCAAGCCCTCCGACTCCGATATTGAGGTCCACTTTCGTTGAAGCTTCGCGAATGAACTTCCAATCAATCACCGATTGCTGTTAGAGGATATGTTACATATTACTCCTTGACATACATTCCCGACCCTATTATAATGGATCAACTCCTGAGTTTGCTATCCGACCGAACAGAGCGGAAACGGCATCACGGACAGTCTGCACGGAGCTAACAGAACCCAACTTTGCTCATTTCCCAAGGAGAGACTTCTATGAAAAAGCCCATTCTTGTATTCGCGCTTGCTGTTCTGGTGTGCGCAATCGCATATGCCTCCACCAATACAACCAAACCGTCGCCTGCGCCGACGGATGCTTACGCTCAACTGACGAAAGAAGAAGCCAAGTTTGTAGATCTTGCCAATAAGGAACGTGTTAGCCGAGGTCTTTCAAAACTGACGGTGGACCCGTTGCTTATCAAGGTGGCTCGCGCTCACAGCCAGGAGATGGCGGATAAAAACTATTTCTCACACGATTCCCCTACTCCGGGTATGAAAACCGCCCTGGATCGCTATCTCGCCGCCATAAAAACCAAACCCACCTGGGCGCTTGTCGGCGAAAATCTTTACTACTGCTCCAAGGTGGATTGTGAGGGCGGCCACTGCGCCTTGATGAACAGCCCACACCACCGCGAGAATATCCTCGAGCCGAAATATCAGCGCATAGGACTCGGAGCGGTTATCACACCGAAGGGCGAATTCTACGTCACACAGATGTTCCTCGCGCAAACCGATTGACTACCGTTCGGCACGTGTGCTAACATTTGGCCATGCTTTTGGCCATTGACGTTGGAAATACAAATATCGCTCTTGGAGTTTACGATGGAGATCGCCTGGTCGCGGATTGGCGTATTCGCACTGAATGCAACCGTACGGCAGATGAGTACGGAATGCTTCTGCTGCAACTTTTCGCGCACTCTGGACTATCCGTCGGCGATATCCGCGGAATCGCTGTTTCCAATGTAGTCCCAACTATGCTCTCCGGCATCCGGGAGATGTCCCTAAGGTTCTTCAATCAGGAACCGTACATCGTCGAACCGGACGCGGAGACGGCGATCAACATTCGCTATGATCCCAAGTCGGCGGTAGGCGCGGACAGGATCGTCAACGCCGTCGCCACATTCGCACTCTACGGCGGACCGGCCATCGTGGTCGATTTCGGCACGGCCACGACCTTCGATGCGATCTCCGCTTCAGGGGATTACCTCGGCGGCGCGATATCGCCCGGCATCGGAATATCCATGGAGGCTCTTTTCAGGGCCGCCTCACGCCTCCCTCGCGTCAGCCTCACTGCACCGGCATCGGCAATCGGCACAACCACGGAAATGAGCATGCAGGCCGGCATGCTGTACGGATTCGCCGGTCAGGTTGACGCCATCGTTGCAAGATTCCGCAAGGAACTCGGCGTTGAAGCGAAAGTAATAGCCACGGGAGGCCTGGCCTCTCTTATAGCCCCTGAGACCCACACCGTTCAAATAGTGAACCCTTTGCTGACGCTGGAGGGCCTACGCCTAATGTGGGAGCAAAACAAAGGCGTAGGGGCATAGGGACTCCGGAATTCCCCTCCTTAATAAGGAGGGGTTAGGGAAGGTTCCGGGAGGTGAGCCGAATGGTATATACTGCTTAGGAACACGTGGCCACAAACTCTGCGAGGTCGCCGGATATGTATTCGGTGACTCGATTCCCCGGACTTATGTCCGTAACTCACCGGCTAAAACGACTTCCGGCTCCCTATCGAATATCTAACATCTAATATCCAATATCGAGCCCCCAAAAGAATGAAAATCCGCAATCTGACCATCGATCCTCCAATCATCCTCGCCCCGCTTGCGGGAAGCACAAATCATGCTTTCAGGCTAATCTGCAAACAATTCGGCGCGGGGTTGGAATACACCGAGATGATCAGCAGTTGCGGCATCTACTATAACAACTCCAAGACCAGAGATATGTTCGATTGGACTGACGAGGAGCGGACGGTAGCTGTTCAGCTATTCGGCGCCGTGCCGGAGATCATGGCATCCGCCGCCCGAACAGTGGAGGAAGCGGGCGCGGACATCATCGACATCAACATCGGCTGTCCGGTCCCGAAGGTGAGGAAGACCGGAGCCGGATCGGCGCTCGCGGAGGATTATGAGACCGTCCGTCTAATCATGGAGGCGGTCGTGAAGGCTGTCAGCGTTCCCGTTACCATAAAGATTCGAAAAGGGCCGAGTGAGCATCTTACGACCGCCGTTGATGTCTCGAGGATCGCGGAGGACGCCGGCGTATCCGCCGTGGCGATCCATGGCCGCACCGCCGCTCAACATTACTCCGGCAAGGCGGATTGGGACATCATCCGTCGCGTGAAAGAATCCGTAAGCATACCGATTATCGGCAATGGTGACATCAAGTCGCCTGAGGATGCTAAGCGCATGTTCGATGAAACCGGCTGCGACGCCGTGATGATTGGGCGCGCTGCCCTCGGCAACCCGTGGTTATTCCGAAGCGTTGCCCATTACCTCAAAACCGGCGAAATCCTCCCCGATCCGACTTCTTCCGAAAGGCTCTCGGTTGCCAGGGAGCATCTTCGCCTTGTGGTTCAACTTCACGGCGAGGATCGAGGCATCCGAGAGATGCGCGGCCAACTCCCCTGGTACATCAAAGGCATGCCTCATGCCGCCGTAATCCGAAATGAGCTCTCGTCCCTCTCAACCTTCAGCCAGGTGGATGAGATGCTTTCCAGTCTGTGCTCCGGAGATCCTACTCCCAAAGAACACGGAATCTCTTGACATCTATTCCAGAGAATGGTAACCTAATATGCAGTAACGTTTCCGCAGTTTTCACCGAGGGCACACGCGGGAGTTTTCAACCGTCATGAACATCAAGGAATTCGCAGCAAAGATAGGAGTTTCGCCCACCACGGCGTCCAGCGCCTTCACCGGCAACGGGCGGCTCAGTGCCGCAACCCGGGAAATGGTAGTGACACGGGCGAAGGAACTCGGGTTCACCCCTAACGTCAACGCGCGCAGGCTGGTGAGCGGCAGGAGCTATATGGTCGCGCTGAGTCACGTTGACCCTCGGGCCGCCTCCGACCTCTTTACCGTGCAGGTGGCAAGATCGATTGTCGAGCCTCTGAAATCGAGGGGGTATGACCTTTGGCTTAACCTGGCCCCTGACAATGAGAAACAATACGCACTTCTCAGGCAGCTTGCCAAGTCCTGTACCATCGACGGCTCGATCATCCTGGGCGAAGAGAAACCACCCCGAAAACTCCTCCAGGATCTGGCGAAGAGGGTTCATCCCTGCGTGCTGATCAGCCACGCACCGGTCTCGGATATTCCGTTCGTGGGGTCCGTGGTCATCAACATGCAAACCGGCGCCGAACAAGCGGCCAGGCATTTGGCAGAACTGGGTCACAAGCGCATCGGCATCATCGACTCCGATCTCCGGGATAGCGTCTCAGTTTTCTTCAGAGATACACTCAAGACCTTGGGGATCAGTATATCGGAGTACAACTACACTGTGGCGGGAAGAGGGCTGGAGGATGGGGGGCGAGCGTTCGTGCGGCTGATGTCCAGATCGGAAAAGCCAACCGCGATCTTCGCCCGCACCGACGTCCTTGCGATCAGCGCCATCAGGGCAGCGCGGGAGATGGGACTTTTTGTCCCTCACGATGTGAGCATCATCGGACACGACGATCTATCGCTCCTGGCATTCGCGGAACCGGGGCTCACCACCATCCGCATTGACTGCGTTCGCATTGCGGAGGAGGCATCGGATATGCTCTGCACCCTCCTGGGCACACCGGACGCCCGCATGGAGCCGAGAGTGATAGATACAAATCTGGTAATCAGAAAAACAACCGGAAAGACAGGAAGACAAGAAGACAAAAAGACCTGAAGAGAGAAGACATTATGGGAGGCGCTGATGCGATGAACGAGAGAGTGCCGAACTTTCGATTTCTCCGCTAATTTCACCCGTCTTCCCGTCCTCTGGTCTTCTTGTAATCCGGTCATCTTGTCTTCCAATCACAAGAAAGAAGGGAAATCAAGAATATGATACGAGTTGGACTGGTAGGATATGGCTTTATGGGCCATATGCACGCGCAATGTTACACAGCTACGGGAGAGGCGAAAGTTGTTGCTCTCGCAGATATCGATGCCGCAAAGCGCGAGGAGGCAGTGGAGAAGCTAGGTTGCAGCACCTATGCAAACATCAACGACATGCTTGCCGCAGAAGAACTGGACATCGTTGACATCTGCCTGCCAACATTCCTTCATGAGGAATGCGTGATTGCAGCATCCGGGAAGGTCAAGACCGTCATCTGTGAGAAGCCGATGTCTCTAAGCGTCGAATCCTGCACAAGGATGATCGAAGAGACAAAGAAGAACGGCACCAGATTTATGGTCGCACAGGTGCTTCGGTTCTGGCCGGAGTATATGGTGATCAAGGAGTTGGTCGCTTCCGGCAAGTTCGGCAAGATCGTATGGATGAGCGCCCAGCGCCGAAGCTCCTGGCCGACTTCATGGGAGAACTGGTACGCTGATCCCGCGAAAAGCGGCGGAGCGGTGCTGGATCTTCACATTCACGACGAGGACACGTTCGCATGGCTGATCGGTTCACCCAAGAAGATCGATGCACGAGGGCAAACTGGACCGGGTGCAGGAATCAACAGCGTGCAGGTTCTCGGCTGGGACTACGAGAACGGCGCAAAGACCTATGCCGAGGGCGCGCTTAACCTTGGAACGGGATTCCCGTTCAACATGGCGCTCATGGTAGCTTGCGAGAAGGCTACGATCAAGTTCGACATGTCATCGAATCCCGCGCTTATGGTCTATCCGTTCGAAGGTGAGGCGTTTGAGCCCGAAGTACCTAAGCCAAGCGTCGGCAAGTCCACGGAGACCTCCGGCAACGTCTCGGACCTCGGCGGCTATTTCAACGAGATTCAGTACCTGATCGAATGTGTCAAGGCAGACAAGCCGATAACCGTGGTCACGCCCGAGGATGCCCGTGAATCCGTCAGAATCTGCCTGGCGGTCGAGAAGTCAGCAAAGATCAACCAGGTGGTTGAGTTGTAGGCTCTGGGCGTTAGGGGCTACTCTGTTCGATGTGCCCTGCGGCCCCTGCATGACAGCGCCTCCGCGTGAGGCCCGAGAATCGAACATACAATATCGAGCACAAGGAGAAACACATGTTCAAAAAAGGCATAAGTTACTGGTCATTTCCAGGAGGGTTGGAAGGAACCAAACCTGTCGCGGAGGCATTCACCGAGGCAAAGAAGTACGGTTATGATTCCGTAGAGGTCGCGCTCTCCGGCGTGGGGGATGTCAGCATGACCACGACCGAACAGCAGGCGAAAGCAATCATCAAGGCTGCGAAGGATGCGGGCGTCGAGATATCTTCAGTCGCAACCGGGATGTTCTGGGGCAAATCGCTCAGCGCGAGCGATCCGGAAGTGCGCAAGGAAGCCATGGAAATCGCAAAGCAATTGATCGACGTCGCGGCATGGCTCGAAGCAGGCGCGGTCCTCGTAGTTCCCGGCTCGGTTGACGTCTTCTTCGACCCCAGCGCCGAAGTCGTTGAGTATGACACGGTCTGGGCCCGCGCGACTGATGCAATCGGCGCACTGGTACCTCAAGCGGCGGCGAATAAAGTCGCAATTGGCATTGAGCAGGTCTGGAACAAGTTCCTGGTCGGACCGGCGGAATTGCGGTCGTTTATCGATCAGTTCAACTCAGAGTGGGTTGGCTCATACTTCGACGTGGGGAACTGCATGATTCAGGGATATCCGGAGCAGTGGATTCGCTGCCTGGGGTCGCGCATCAAGCGAGTTCACATGAAGGACTTCCGCCGCGACGTTGGGACTGCAGCCGGATTCGTCGATCTCCTCGCCGGGGACGTAAACTGGCCGGAGGTCATCAAGGCGCTAAAGGAAGTCGGATACAGCGGCTATCTCACCGCGGAGATGATTCCCAACTACAAACTCTATCCCGAAGTTCTGGTCAAGAATACATCCAATGCCTTGGATGCCATTCTGGGGCGATAGAGATAATAAAAAAAGATTAGGAGGAGTATCAGGAGCTAGAGGAGTAAACATCCGAAATCTCCGGTACTCCTGCTATTCGTTCTGCTACTTCTACTTCCTCTCCCCTGAATCCTAAGGCCTAAATTCTAACACCTAAAAAAATCGGCCCGGTTGCGAGAGGCGTCAGCGAATGACGAGACTAGGGGGACACGGCACTCAACCAAACCTCCCGCAACAGGACCGACGATTTATCCGTTATGTTACCTTATTATATTACCGTATTTCCCTCGGCATACTTGCAACCAAACTTCTCCGTAACTACAATCTTTGAAATAAACAACCTCATCTTTCTTTTTCCGCCGCCGTTCATACGAAAAACCGCCTGCTATTGAGCATCCGCCGACTCCAGCGCGTTTCGCCGAAATCGGCTCAGGGTAGAATGCCAAACGGCAGGCACTTGGAAATTTGTGCTGTCGCCGCCCATAATTAGCGCCCGCATTACCGGAGGAATGACATGCCTAGTTTCGTGAACCCATTTTCGGGAATAGTCCCTCGAAAAATAGCCGATTCTGAGTTGATTCGAGCCATTATGCTCAATATCGCGGCTGAACTGGAAGCAGTCCACCAATACACCGCGCACGCGGAGGCCACCGATAATGCCGATGCGAGGAAAGTGCTGCTGGATATTGCGAATGAGGAGCTTGTTCACGCGGGAGAATTCACGAGCCTGCTCTACAGGCTCGATCCGAACGCGGCGACGAAGGCGATGGAGGGATTTGGCGAGGTGCGGGATCTGCTGGGCAGCCAGGCGCCGCTCGAACTCCAGGCGAACGCCTCCGAAACCGCCGCAGAAGAGCCGGGCATTCCGATTCCTCAAGGCCTGACGGTCGGGAACTTGATGGGAGCCTGATTATGGATTGATGTGATAGTTGAACGAGAATCACGCCGATTTAGGAGTGTCGGGCGTGTGACCCCCAGTTAACTGCCTGGGCGCCTCCCGCAGGCAGGTTACGCACCAGTGCTCTCTTGCGACTTCGCGCTAATCACCCACCATAGGTAGGCCGCTTCGACGACAAGCGGACCCTTCAACAGCCATGCCGTCCAATCACCTGTGCCATATATGGCGAGGGCCACGTTGATCATTAGGTAGCAGCCCACGTCAAACCCTATCGCCCATTTCATCGCCTGAAGGCTTCCTCGGAAAAGGCCACGGAGAATATAATATGAGGCCAGCCCCAAAGCCAGGCCCAGTGATACGATTAGGAACACACGGAAAATCACCTGGGCGTCCCGGGATTGGGACCAAATCGTGTAAGCCAACAAGCAGCCACCAACGACACCGATAGCCATCAATAGAAACCGAAAACTAATGCCTGGAATGAGATAACGAAAGCTGCTCGCCTGCATAACCCCAGATCGGCCCATTGCTCCTAAGCGATTACTCCAGAGCAGCCGGGTAAGATAGACGGCCTCAACCACGAACAAGGCTTCCAGCATGAGCGCTAAAAGCACAGTCTCTAGCTGAAATATACCAGGTCCAAAAACAAGGGACTCGGAAATCACCAGTACATTTAGCGCATCCAGCCCTATCGCTAGAGGCAAGGCCCAAAGCTTCTTCAGGCGAAACCCTTTCAAGACCCAGTGAGAGGCGAGCCCCATTGATAGGAAGAGGAACAGCAAAATGGGGCTGGCATAACAGTCAAAACCAAATCCTGCGAAACCAACAAGACCAAAGACCGAACCCATCACAATGCAAAAGAAACGGAAAGCTATCACCGGCCTTAGGTGGCGGAGATCATCCTCTGAAATTCCAAGGTGGCGGCCCTGTTGGTTAGGCGAAACGGGAGTGGCCATATCAAGCATTCCTCCACGCAAATCATGCCTCGCAACCGATTGTAGAACCAGTCAGAAACTTGATGGGATCCTAAGGTTTCTCACAGGTAATTGCAAGGATCTTCACCGCAAAGCTATCCGGGAGAATGATCTCTTTCAGCTCGGCCCCTGAATCGGCCTGAATTGTGTAGGAGTTGATGAAGCAGGGTTGACCGGGCTGGTCACCTGTGCGGGAATGCCTGTGGAATGCCTCGAACGCGACACTCTCACCATGGATCGGAGCCTGATTCCATGGACTGAACGCAATCTTCGCTGTTTCCTTCTTATCCCCGTATTCCAGTGTGAACTCGCCGGTCGTATCCATGGATGACAGCACTGCCAGATGCACGGCACAGTATCGTCCGGGTTTCACGGCAAGCGTCTGGCCCTTGCAAGTGACGGCATCCTTTTCACCCTCGACTTTCAGCGCAAATCTGAAAGGAACGCGCACGTCGGAGCCTGAGGTAGTCTGATCCGAAACACACATGCCACTCAGCCAGCTATCCGGAAGAATAACACCTTCAGAGTAAAACGGGGGAAGGAACTCCCACGGAAAACTTCTACCGTCACCATCCGCGTCAGCCAACTGCCTGTTGAGATCGTTGCTTGCCACGCAGGCGTCAAAATTCTTTGCAAGGTCGCAAGTCACCATCTTGCCTCTAACGACATTGACCGAGGCCGACAGAGAATCACCCGACCCGCACACCGATGTGTCACTCGACATCAAGTCCCACGTGATGTAATGCTTCCCATCCAAAGCAGGAACGTCGAATGGCGCCTTGATAAGAACGCGCTCGCCCGGCTTGACGTCATTCGGCAATGCCGTCTTTCGTTCCTCCGAAACGGCAGAACTCCCATCCATATTGAACCAACGGTAGCCGAGTGTCACCTGGTCTTTCTTCCACGCGTTGGGACTGTCATTCTCCACGATAATGTCGGATCCGTATAGCTTACCGGCCTCGACCTCCCTGGGGGTGTCATGGGTGATGAACTTGGCCCCCAGGGTAATCGGCTTCCATGCGACTAAACCTTCGCTTGATGGGATTACATTGGATCGCCAATCCGTCGAGATACCAAGGCTTGGATCAGCAAAACACCAGCCCATGTTGAGCGGACTAGCCCAAGTGGAAAGATCAGCCGCAGTGAGACCGACCCTCGCATCCTCTACCCTGCCGGGTTCCAGGTCACTTGTGAATGAGCACAAGGTCTTGCAATCAATGGGGAGTTCAGACCCTCCAGCGTTTGCCCATTCACACCACATAGACAAGTCGGCTGCCTTGATAGCCTCCGGGCCATCATTCCGAATCTTGATATCCAGCGCCCGCTGCACAGTTGCATCAGTTGATATGTCGTCCAAAGATTCCACGACGGTAAATCCCGGTTTTGGAGTCCCGATCTTGACTGGAACTACAAGCGGCAATGCTCCGTCACCCGAAAACCAGTCGTCTCGCCCTCGCATCATCTCCCATCTGATCTCATAGTCGCCCTCTGGGAGCGGTTTCTGGTCGGAATCCACTGATCGAATCCCTATGGTCTTTGTGCAAACCTGGCCTGCCATTGTATCTTGCTGAATGGGAATCCGAGCGCCACTGTCTGCATACAGCGTGCCGTCCTTGTACCACCTTCCCGCGAGGCAAACACCATCCTCCGTGTACCAGGGCTTGGTTCCGGCGTTCTTGATGGTTAGAGTGGTCTGACAAACAGTGCCGGGCAGTATGACTGCCGGGGTGTTGTGATGAAGGAACTTGGCGTCATACAGGCGCATTCCGTTGTATCGCAGCATGTTGACTCTGCTTGCCAAAATGAACGAGTCGCCATATTCCAGAGTCGGGCTAATCTCGGTTCCATGGGCATAGTCATTCCAGCTATCCACAATCACCCAATCCGGCGACTGTGAAAGAAGCGCGTCCCAATTCCTCTTGAACGTGTCTCCGCCCATCCTCGAAATGATCGCCGCATCACTCTTTCTTACCGCCGAGTCGTCGTAACCGGGGCTTACGCTGACCACCCTGATCCAGCCCTTATCGCTCAATCGACATGCCCCATCCTTAACCGAAACGGCACGACCATCCATGCACGAAGCAGCCCCGCTAAGCGATGTATCTATCCATATGAGCTTCCTACCATGAAAATCATCCAATAATCGCCCGTTGCAGTAATCGACAAGGCCCGGATCTCGCTGAGCTACATCCGAATGGACGGCCACGATGCATGCAAGTCCCCCACCCTTTTCAACCGGAAGCTGAATCCCCGCTCGAAATTCGTCCGGAACTTGCAGGAAAAAGTTCTTGATCGAAGTGTAAACGGATGATCGGATTGCATCAGTTGTCGCATCCGCAGGCAGGTTGCCGTCCAGCCACAACCCGATCATCGGGTAGCTCTTGTTCTCAGACTTCAACTCCTGCAATGCGCCCGCCAAGGCTCCGTCAAGATACCGGCCGTTATTGCACACAAGCGCCACGTCAATGCCGGCCTGGTCGATTCCCGCAAGCTGCTCCTTCTGCCACTTGACGCTGGTTCCTGAGAACCATGGACCGGTTCCGCCGATCGGATGATCCGTGAATGGATCGGGCGACTTCCCATTGCCTGGAATGTAATAGGGCGTCAGAGAAAGCTTCTCTATCGGAAACTGCCGGCTCTTAACGGGCTGTGAAGCCTGACCGGTTGAACCTTGTGCCTCCGGCGCGGAGATAACACAACCGGTCTCCCTGACCCATTCGCCGGGCCCCAGGTTGCCGTCGATCGTCGGCGGACGATTCATCACCTTTCGGCACACAAGCGCCCCGTCTTCCATGGCTAGGATCGTCGGAACTGCACGAAACTTGATTTTGCCCCACTTAGCCGGGACTTGAACGTCCTGCTCGGCCTTCACATCGGTTGAGTAGCTCATGAAACCGGTGGTGTCGCCCTTGTACCGGCAGACTACATTGAATCCCATCACCTGGTCGGTCTTTGGAACTCCTCCGACCTCTTTCCATGGAATCGCCAACTCCACAGTATAACCGAGGTCGCGGTCGTTCGGCTGATTGATCGTTCCCTCAACCCTGGACGCATATTTGAAAGTGTATATCGGTTTGGGAGTCGCTCTTCCGTTCTCACCCACAAGCCAGCACGAACCGTTCCCCGCGCTCACGGCCATTTCATAGGTGCTGGGAGATCGATCCGGCGCCCTTTGATTATCGGTCTCCAGGAAGACATCAACGCTCGAATCCTCCCACGGCTTAGACATAAACGCCGTGTTTGTGCTCTCCACATCGGGATCCTGGACATCGAAGGCCATGTAGAGGTAGTAATCATCCCAAGTGGTGTAGAAGGTTGCCTTGTTCGCACTATTTGCAGTCAGTGAACAGGCGACGAGGAGAGAAACAAGAAGAATTCTAAGCGCACTACGCATGGCATTGCACTTCCTTTCTGGCAAGCCGTTAGCAGTCAGCAGTTAGCGGCTAGCAGCTATCCGATTTACGAATGCCGCGGTACGAGACATCGCTTCCTGAATATTCTCGATGCTGGTGGCATAAGAACACCGCACGTACCCTTCACCACAAGCCCCGAAAGCGTTTCCCGGCACAACCGCAACATTTTCTTCAAAAAGCAGGCGCTCGGCAAACTCATCGGAAGTTAAACCCGTGCGCTTAATAGATGGAAAGACGTAGAACGCGCCCTTCGGTTCAAAGCAATCCAATCCAATTCTGTTGAGCGAATCCACAATCAGCCGTCTGCGATGGTCATACTCCCTGACCATCGACTCCATGTCATGCTTGCCGTTCCTCAAAGCCGCCATCGCCGCCATCTGAGCCATAATGGGTGCGCACATGATGATGTACTGATGGACCTTCATCATCGCTTCGAGAAGTTCAGGATTCGTGCAAACATATCCTATGCGCCAGCCGGTCATGGCATAGGCCTTGCTGAAACCGTTGATATATATCGTGCGCTCATACGCGCCATCCATCGCCGGGACACAAACATGCTTTACGCCGTAAACGAGTTTGTCATAAATCTCGTCACTGATAATATATAGATCATGCTTTCGAGCGATATCGACTACAGCCTGCATCTTCTCTTTCGGCATGACTGTCCCTGTAGGATTGCTTGGATAGCTTATGAAAATAGCGCGAGTCCTCGGCGTCACCGCAGCCTCTATGTCAGCCGGATCAGCGACAAACTCGTTCTCCGCACTTGTCGCTATCGGAACCGGAACTCCACCGGCAAATATCACACATGGCTTGTATGAGACAAAACACGGCTCCGGGATGATTACCTCATCGCCGACTTCCAAAATCGCATGCATGGCGACGTCGATCGCCTCGCTCGCTCCAACGGTGATCAGAACCTGGCTTGCCGGATCGTAGGTCACTCCGTTATCCTGATGGATATGGTCGGAAACCAGCCGCCGCAGTTCCGCCAGGCCGTAGTTCGATGTGTATGTAGTATATCCCTTTTCGAGCGCGTTGATGCAGGCATCCCTAATGATCCTCGGTGTGACGAAATCGGGCTCGCCCACACCCAGGGAGATTACGCCCTCCATCTGGGAGACGACATCGAAGAATTTGCGAATTCCCGAAGCGGGAACGGATTGGATTCTACTTGAAATATGCATTGTTGTTGAAATTCCAGAACAAACGGAATCTGTGTCGATTCCTTCTCACCCGTTACGGCGCAAAGGCCAGTCGATGATCGCCATCCCCGACCTCAAGCAACACGCCATCCTCTTTGTACTTCTTCAGAAGGAAATGCGTGCTCGTGGACTGAACGCGGTCAACCGTCGCTAGTTTCTCGGCGACAAAGAAGGCAACTTCCTTCATGGAGTTACCCACAACCTGCACGCGAAGGTCGTACAGTCCTGAGACCAGATAGACGGAAACCACTTCCGGATACCGATATATCCTCTCGGCGATATCGTCAAAACCGACGCCTCGCTCGGGGGTGACTTTGACATCGATGAAAGCAAGAACCCGCTCATCGCCCGCCTTCTCCCAGTTGATGACGGCCTTGTATCGGCGAATGATCCCGGCGGTCTCGTATTTCGAAATCTTCCCTTTCACCTCATCCGCCGAAAGACCGGTCATAGAGGCGATCTCCTCGGCAGTCAATCGGCAGTTTGCTTCAAGAATCTTTAATATCTCATCCATGACAATGGCCTTTCCATAGACTAAGTTTCCGATCTAAGTATAGCATTCCAAAAGAACGCCGGTCAACCCGTGCGGATGCTCGGAACTAAAGAAACAGGAGGATTGAGTAGTGAAGTAGAGGGAGTAGATGAATAAATAGACTATGAACCGCTACGCTTAGCCCCAGTCCACCTAGCCCTGGATGCCCATGACCTTGACCATGAACTGTCTGTTCCGAGGGCCGTCGAACTCGCAGAAGTAGATGCCCTGCCACGTACCGAGGACCAGGCGGCCCTCCTCGACCGGAATCTGGACCGAGAACCCCATCATGCCGGCCTTGACGTGTGAATCCGCATTGCCCTCCACATGCCGGTATGAACTCGACTGCGGCACGAGGCGGTTGAGCGTATCGAGGATGTCTATCACAACATCCGGATCGGCGTTCTCGTTGATGGTGATTCCTGCAGTCGTATGAGGAACAAAAACGAAACAGATTCCATCCTGCGCACCGCTCTCCTTGACAGCATCCTTGACCATGCGTGTGATGTCTATTAACTCACTGCGCTTGTAAGTGCGCACATTCATGCGGGACAAGGCAGCCCCGACATTCCCCGTGTCTCCTGGTCTTCCCGTCCCATGGTCTTCCACTCTCTCCGTCTCCTGGTCACCAAGTCGCTCAGTCGCTAGGTTGTCCAGCATCCAGGTCTTCCCGTCTTCTTGTCCTATTATCTTCTTGTCATCAACGCCTGGCTCTTCGAGAAGCAGCGGCTTTTGGGCCGATTCCGTGGCGGAGGATGCCGCCTTGCTGGCAAGGCTGTCGGCGCGTTTGTTGTTAGCGCGAAGGACGTGAGTAATAGTAGCGGTATGGAATTGTCCAAGGAGTTCCAGAACGGTGCGAAAAAGAGGTACTATGCCTTCGTTCTTGACGCGATACTGGCCGTTGATCTGCCTGGCCATGAGTTCGCTGTCGGTCTGAACGGAGGCATCTGTGAATCCGAGTTTCAATGCTTCATCGAGTGCGCGGATTAGCGCGGTATATTCAGCAACATTGTTGGTCTGCTCGCCGATGAACTCGCTGATCTCAGCAACCGTCTTACCCGATTCATCACCGATGACCACGCCAATCCCGGCAGGACCGGGATTGCCCTTCGATGCACCGTCCACAGCGATAATAGCTCGCCTCATCAATTACCTCAATACCTGGCATATAGGACGCCCACAAGGGGCTGGGCTACACAGAGGTTATTCCAGATACAGCATTCTGCTGCAGTTTTCACAGCACTGAATCGCAGCGTCACTCGTTAGTCTCTTGAGATTCCCGCTTATAACCTGGGTATGGCACGCAGAGCAGTCGCCATCAACCACCTTGCTCACAACAACACCGCCCTGTCTCACCTTTAGCGAGTCGTACTTCTTCAGCATGGCGGGGTCAACGGCTGCCAAGGCCTTCTCGCGCTGGTGAACCACTTCCCGTCCCTGAGTATTAATCGCGACCGTCTTTACCTTGATATCGGCAAGCTGCGCGGACAATTCTTCCTCAAGGGACTTGAGTTTACCTTGTGCAGCCGAATTCGCCGACTTCCGGGCCTCGATGGTATCCATGAGGGCGATGATCCCCTCCTCAAGCTTCCCTTTCTGCCTCTCCAGCATCTCGATCTCTTTCTCGATGCTGGTCAGCTCCTTGGGATTGCTTACCTTGCCGGCATATAGCTTGTCCTGATAGGTCTTGGTCTTGGATTCTACGGTCTTGAGGTTGAGTTCGTTATCTCGGAGTTCAGTGGTAGCCTCGTGCAGCGACTTCTCAGCCGCCTCGGCATCGCGCCGGGCTTCTTCGACCTGCTGCTTCAGTGCGGAGCCATCCCCCAGGGCTGCCTTAGCCTTCTGGAGCTTGGCAATTTGTAGATCGATACATTGAAGATCATAAAGGGCCTTAAGCTGTTCGCTCATTTTGTTCATCCCTTCCTTCCAGTCAATAATTCTAACAAAAGGACGGGATGAAGTCAAACGAAACAGGATTCAGGAGTCAGGATCTAGAATTAGGGCCGGAATTTCAGGGGTGTGGCAAGAATTACAAGAAGTGGAGAGGAGAGTCAGGAATTCCGGAATCCGTACTCCCGCCGCTCCTCTTACTCCTGTCACTCCTGAAATGGAATCTCACCTTACGCCCCTTTAAGCTTCTTAACTCTCTCCGACACCTCGTCCGCAAAGCGCTGGATAAATCCCTGCGCGTAATCCAGCATGTCGATGCTGTGATTCTGGATCAATGGCGTCAGGTCCATCGCGAAGTTGAGTTGCGTGGTTGTGTCAGTGCCATGAGAGGCAAAGTATGTCGCATGCGCCCTGCGCCTTCCGGCTGTCGCCAGGTCATATCGCTTTCCGCCGCTGATCTGAGAGTCGAAGACGCCCATAAGCGCCATCGAGAGATTCTCATGTCCCGCCACATCCAGGGCGACCTTGTCATCGTCGTTAAGCCAATCAAGATCGCGCCAGACCTCGCAGCCGAGGACCTTCGACGGTCTGGCATCATCAGGAAGTTCCCTGATCGCCTGAATGGTCCTGATCGCCGTTGCAACGTGCGTGTCATGCTTATCCGCCAGGTTGTGCGTATAGACGACGTCGGGTTTTGAAATCAGGAGCAGATTCTTGATCTCCTCGACCACATCTCGGCTGTTTGGATCCTTGACAGCCGAACTGGTGAAATCGAGCAGCGCCTGGAATGAATACTCACCGACATAGGCGGCTTTCTTCTGCTCGACCTTGCGGATCGCCCGCATCTCGTCATCAGTATAGTTGGCGTAGAGCCCGTCGCGAGGGCTGCCCGCGCCGTTTGTCACAACAACGCCGCCGAACCACTTATCGGAAACACCGAAGCACTCCAGAATCCCATGGTAAGCCATGAACTCGATGTCATCCTGATGAGCCGAAATAGCCATGTGAGTAGTTCGAGACATCGCCTGTTCAAGTTGTATCCCATCAGGCACGAATATCTCCGCGCCGGGATTGAACAATTTCATTTCCATTCTCCTTAATCAAGAAGGAGTAGGAGGAGTATCCGGAATCCGGACCCATTACTCCTGCTACTCCTCCCACTCCTGTAACTCCTCTTACTCTACCGCGGGCAGGCTTGCCGCTGCCACGGCTTGGCCGACTCGACGCATCTTCTCATCGGGCAGGTGAACCTGAATCCTTGCCGCCAGTTCCGGGAATTCGCATTTCAGAACCTCATCCGCCTTTTCGATCAGGATGTGGCCACCGCTGCCGGAAGTCACCCTGCCGAGGACCAGCATGTGTTTGATGTTGTAGAACACGGCATAATGGGCAATCGCGTACCCGGTATAAACGCCAATGGTCTCCCAAATCTTCCTCGCGCGCTCGTCACCGGCTTCCAAGAGCGCCTGCACCGATTTCAACTGCTCGGCCAGGGATGCGCTCTCATCCAGCGGGATGCCAACCTTTCGCGCAAGCCTGAACACGGCCTGCTGGGTCAGATACTGCACTCCGCATCCGAGATCGCAAGACCACTCATCTACCGCCGCGTTCGGGTTATAGTCAATCGGCGCGAAGGCGAGTTCGTTCAGCCAGCCGGTGATATTCCCCTCTTCGTTTACATATCCCGCCGCCTCGCTCGATCCCATCGCAACTCCGAGCACGGCGTTCTCGTCCAGCGACATGGCGCCTGCCAGCGCGGTTACATCGCCGTCGTTCACTACTTCCAGCGGAACGCCCCACTCCTTTCCGATCTCGATGAACATATTCTTGATCTTTGAGTCGAAGAGGTCTTTCGGGATGCTGCGAAAGAGCGATGCCGCCATGGGGCGATTGTTCATGAACACGCCTGCTGAGCTGCCGCCAATGGCATCGACCCTCGGCATGTGCGATGCCGCGGACTTCAGTCCTGTCATGATCTCGTCGTAGTGATACTGAGGATCTGTTTCATCCCTGGGATTCCAAATCACTTCCTCGCTATAGACCGTCTCGCCATCGATCACAGCCGCAGCCTTCCGGTCACTGGCGCCGAGATCGAACCCGATCCTGCAGCCCTCGAGATGCCGACCCATGGGCACGGAGGTCTCATGCGCGGGGAGAACATCCTCCGCTTTCGCGATCACGATCTCGAACGGCGTCTCGAAGTATGTCTCACCGTGGAGCCCATAATCGAATGACCGCTCACCGTTCGAGGAGTAAATCCCCTTGACGTACTCGCCGATTTCTGACGGCCCTCCAATTGTAACCCTGTATCCGCCCTTCTGCCATAGCAGAAACTTCACCAGCCGCTCCACATACGGCAGGTTCAAATCCGCCATTTCATGGCCGGAAGGGAAAACGACCGTTTCAAACCTGGATCTGGTCTCGCCGCGCTCCAGACCGATAACAAGCGGGACTCCTAATCCCGAATCTTCCACTTTCTTAACGAAAGCCGCGTTTACCAGCACCGCGGGCCGAAAATCTCGATCCAGCTCCGGAACCACCCTGGGGGCAGCCAAATTCGCAAGCTTGCCTAACAGATTGTCTGACATCTCATACCTTTCTATAATACCGATTTGATTACTTGTTGGGGAGTTGTGAATGCGCACGCGCCAAACCGTGCGGTAACGTTACTTCACATCAATATGATATGCGCTCAGGGGTTGTATGTCAAGTGGAATTAAGTGCATGGGAACGGCATCAGGCGTGTGCCAGCCAAAGTTGGCTTCCAAATGAGGCAAAAAGGGCTGAGATCGGTATCGATCTCAGCCCTTATTCGAATAATGGCGAGAAGAGCAGTTCCCTAGTTCGCCGGCGCCCTCTGCATCTGATTAGCCATCTCCTGCTGCATCTTGGCTTCCTGCGCCTTCTTCTTGTCCTTGTTATCAGCAAGCCACTTGTTTTCCGATGCCAGAAGACCAGACGCCTTGTCATTGCCCTTCATATCCTTGTACATCGAGGCAAGTTGAACGTGCATCTCATAATCGTCATATGCATTGTCAGAGACAATCCGCATCTGCTCGATCGCGTTGTCGTATGCCTTCTTCTCGATATAAATGTTCGCCAGCATCAAATGGAGGTCGCTCGACTCGCAACTGTTCAATGCGGCCTGGATCGCTTTTTGCTCCTCGTCACCGTATTGCGCATAATCGGCCTTGCTCAAATCGCCTTCTTTGCGTAGCGATTCCAACAAATACGCCTGCGCGGAGTATGCTCTGGCGGAAGCGGCAGTGTTATTATCCCCGGCGTTCTCAGCCGCCTTCTTGAACAGCGCGATCACTTGAAGTAGTTTCGGACGGGCCTCGGCGCCCATTCCTACGCTTTTCAATCCTTCGTAGCCCTGAAGCTCTGGATCCTTTATGTCAATCTTGGCGGTCCTCATCGTCTGAGTCTCATACGACTGCACGATTTTGCTCTGCACTTGCTGAGCGTATGCCTGCACATACCCTCTGTGCTTGTTGGGATCGTTATAATCAGCCGGTAGAGCGCTCTTCTTGTCTTCAAGCTTGATGATCATGAAACTCTGGCCCATCTTGATTGGAGGGCTGGTCTTGCCTATTTGAAGCGCAGCAATTGCCTGCTGCATGTCCGGCCCCAGCGTGGACGGATGTATGTAACCTGGAACTTCACCACCCTTGGCAGCCGATGACTTCTCGTCGGAGTACTGCTTTGCTACTGCAGCAAAGTCTGCCCCACCCTGAAGCTTCTGAGTCACTTCACTGACCCTCTGCTCAGCCTGAGCAGGCGGACGGTTAGAAGCGCTGATAAGGATCATCGCTATCTTTGCTTCATCAAAACTGGCGCGAACGGCACGGTCACTCGTATCGACATGTCCCGCAACCTTCTCGAACAGCTTTTGTATCACCATCTGCTGCCTGACCATATCGGGATCCAGGCTTGATCTGATCTCGTCCTTTAGCTTGCGAACTGACATGCCCTGCTTGGAGAGAATTTTCTCCATCACCTGATCAGGATGCGCGACCTTAGCCCCTAGCACTTTGCTGGAATAAGAGTTGTACTGCTGATCCACGATGCCATCCATCGCCTTGTTGACATCGCCGTTTGATACTCGAATACCCTCTTTTTTGGCAGCCTGTGTCATGACCATCCGGCTGACCATCTGCTCGAATACTTCTCCCCGCTTCCTCAGCTCTTGAATGGGGCTCAAACCCTTGGGAGACTGAGCAAGCGCTCTGGAAACCTCGGCCTCGAACGTCTTGCGGTCAATGCTATCGTTGTTGATGATGACGATCTTGGGGTTATCGTCCGCAGACTGCTTCATGGCGCCTAAGCGCCCCCCGGGGGCGGCTAGCCCCACAAAACCTATGATGAAGATCACGGCCAACAGCCCCATGATGTACTTTGACCAGTGATGCATATTTTCGCGAATGCGAATGATTGACATGAATTATCCTCCGGATCAAACAGATGGCAATACTCCATATATTATTGTTTTCAGCCCAGCTTTGTCAAGTTCAGGGTCTTTTCATGTTGACGATAGTTATCTATGAACCAGCGAGAAGTCTTTCTAGGAATGAAGTGTCCCATCCAGCCAGCTTGAGCGAACCCCTGACACTTCGTTTACCCTTGACTCGGTTGACCA
>Ga0326727_10010276_pt1 | contig 22404 bp, 10 predicted proteins | sample MB2enrmetagenome_FD_207643 | JGI IMG/M metagenome (GOLD analysis project Ga0326727, IMG submission 207643) | Lab enriched peat soil microbial communities from McLean, Ithaca, NY, United States - MB29MY | ecosystem: Environmental > Terrestrial > Soil > Wetlands > Peat | place: USA: New York...
GTATGTCGAGGCGATTTTTGAGGAAATCTTCTGAATGTACAAGAGCATACCGAACGCAGGTGGGAAAGTCAAAGTAACCACAAGACTCCTCTTTGACCTTTACCTCCGAAGAGGCAGGCAGAACTTGTGGAAACAAGAAGACACCCGCCGCGAGGAGCACTAATAGGCGAACGATAGAAATGAAAGGTGCCGCTCGCCGCTGGTCAAGCTCCTTTCCGGAACATGGCGAATTCTTGACAGCCCTTGGCGCAAAAATTGACACGTATTTCCCACACCTTGAGGTCCCTTCCGAGATTGAGCGGCAGGGACTCACTGCAACGTATAGCAAACAAACACCAAAAAATGACAACACTTCAGGCCCAAAATACTTGGCGCAAGTATATCTAATCATCCGGCAAAAGTCAACGATGTTCGGGCTCGCTGCCCAAAGTCACTAAAAATGATGCCTACAGTGAATGTACCCGAGGGTATACTAAGAGAGAAAGCATCGTGCATGCGAAATTTGCATTTTCTATTGAAAACGCGGTTATCTTTATTCGATCTCCGGGCTCACGCGCTTAAAGTGTAAGTGAACAAAAGTTAATTCTCGCGTTACCCGCTATAACGGGTCCTCCAGTGCTTTCAGGAGGTTCGAAGTTGTATCCGCGGGGCTGACCTTGTACCAGGCCCCCAAAATCGTCCCTTTTTCATCGATCAAAAAAGACGAACGGATGATACCTTCATAACTCTTACCATACATTTTTTTCGTTCCCCACACTCCGTATGCCTTGGCGACGGAGTGGTCCTGATCGGAAAGGAGAGGAAAACCAAGCCCGTATTTTTCGTAGAATTTTTTCTGTTTTTCGGGCTTATCGGGGCTTATGCCGAGGGCGGCCACACCGGCGATTGCCAGGTCGGGTCCGGCATCTCTGACATTGCAAGCTTGTTTAGTGCATCCCGGTGTGTCGGCTTTAGGATAAAAGTATACAAGTACCTTTTTTCCTTTGAAATCGGACAACTTGATGGTGTTTCCCTCCTGGTCTGATAACTCAAAAGACGGTGCTTTGTCTCCAGGTCTAAGATCACCCATTCCTTCCTCCTTTTGCTTGGTCCATTTCTCTGAGTTCCTTGCAGAGGATTTTGCCCACCGCACTCTTCGGGAGTTCGTCAATGAATTCCACGTACTTGGGCACTTTGTATCGGGTGAGGCTTTGTTTGCAGAATTCTATAATCTCTCCCGGGGTGGCGGTTTGCCCGTCTTTTAAAACTATAAATGCCTTGAGGCGTTCGCCGGAATGCTCGTCCGGCACCCCCACCGCGCAGGCTTCACGTATTTTCGGGTGTGTAAAGAGTACCTCATCTATTTCTCTGGGGTAAACATTGAATCCGGCGGAAATGATCATGTCCTTTTTTCGATCCACCACTGTGAAGTACCCTTCTTCGTCTACCATAGCTATGTCCCCGGTAAGGAGCCAGCCGTCCTTCAAAACGGCAGCAGTTTCCTCGGGCCGGTTAAAATAGCCTTTCGTAACCTGGGGCCCTTTTACACATAGCTCTCCGGGTTCCCCGAAGGACGTAATCTCTCGAGTGTAGTCGTCGATGTCCACGAGTTTTGCGTCGGTATTAGGAATCGGAAGCCCTATACATCCGGGCTTTTCTTTTCCGCCCAAAGGGATCCCGTGCGTGCCGGGGCTGGTTTCGGTGAGGCCGTAAGCTTCGGAGATCAGAATTCCGGTCAGATCCTTGAAGCCTCGAATAACCCCCAGAGGTAATGGAGCGGCTCCAGAGATACAACCCTTAATCGATTTGAGCTCATACTCTTTGATATCCGCATAATTTATGATTGCGTTGAACAGCGTTGGAACGCCGGGAATCAGGGAGACCTTGAACTTGTCAATCGCGTCCAGGATGGCTTTGGCTTCCGGCTTTGGAATTAAAACGTTGCACCAGCCAAAAAAGATCCCGATATTCATAACCACCGTTAAGCCGAAGGAATGAAAAAATGGGAGGCATCCGAGAACCACCTCGCCTCCCTCGAGGAAATCCGGACACCATGCTCGTACCTGTTGACAATTGCTGGAAAGATTCCCTTGGCTCAACAGTACGCCCTTCGCTAGACCTGTGGTACCGCCGGTGTAGATGATCCCCGCCGGGTCGTCCATATTGGCGGGGTAATTCCCTTCGCACGGTTCATGACCAGCCAACAGCTCCGTGAACTCGAAGAGGCCTTCGGCCCTGGGGGTCTTAAGATGAAGATCCCTTTTCAGAAACGGAAAGAGCTGCTTCAGAGGAAAAGGTAGATAATCTCGTATGTGACACGAAATGATACTGGTAATACCGGTCCTTTCTCTTAACTTGACCATCCTGGGCAGCAGGAGGTCCAGGCAAATGAGCGTTTGGGAACCTGAGTCATTGAGCTGATATTCCAGTTCGCGATCTGTATAAAGCGGGTTGTTCGGGACCACCACGGCGCCCAAACGCCACACTGCATAGAATCCGACGACAGCCTGCACCAGGTTAGGTAGCAGGAGAGCCACTCTGTCTCCTGGTTTAACACCAAGGCCCTTTAGCGCGGAAGCAAACCTCGAAACCATGTCATCCAATTCTTCAAATGAAATTCTCTTGCCCTGGGAAATCAGAGCCGTCTTATGTGGAAATCGGCCGGCTGTCCTTGTAAGGGCTTCCTGTAGGGTGAGGTCTTCCAGATCGATGGTCGGAGGAACTCCCCGCGCGTAGTTTTTGAGCCAGATTTTTTCCATTCCTTGCACCTCCAATGTACTGATCGGATTTCAGTGCAACAGGCTGAAAAGATCGCGGAAGTCTTGGGCACGAAACCGGAAGCAACCCAGGAGCGGGACGTACCACAAATGTTGCGGAAATTGTGCAGTGGGTCTCGCATCGGCGCCACAACCAAGGGTCTTGAAACGCTTCTTAGTCTTTTGCAATGCGGCCTTGGCTCAAGGTTGCCTCCGGTGCATTTCGCGGGATCATCGGCCTCCATCATTTACGGATAAGTCAGTGATTTGAGTCACTACACAGTGAAATCCCGGTCAGACGATTGGAAACTCTGTGGAACAAAACTTGCTTCAAGCTTATCCTAAAGCCAGATCATGCAAGGGAGTATAAGAGTATCCCAGAGCCTGGGCAACATTTGCATAGGTCACTACACCCTTGTAAAGATTGACACCCTTCGCGAGGGCATGGTCCCTAAGAATTGCCTTTTCTATCCCCTGATCCGCCAGCTTTAGCGCATAAGGCAAGGTAATTGTGGTCAGCGCAAAAGTAGCGGTACGAGACACCACGCCCGGCATGTTCGGGACGCAATAGTGCAGCACGTCATCCACGACAAACGTGGGGTGGTGGTGAGTCGTCGGCCTTGAGGTCTCGCAGCATCCACCTTGGTCTATTGACACGTCCACAATCACGCTTCCTGCTTTCATGGAGCCCACCATTTCTCGCGTAATGAGCCGCGGCGCCCTCGCTCCAGGAATCAGCACCGACCCGATCACAAGATGGGAATTGGTCACGGAATATCGGATGCTATCGGGGTTTGAAATCAGTAGAGTAACTTGATTTCCATAAATGTCATCGAGGTGCATCAATCGCCGCTGGTCGACATCCAAAACATAAACATCTGCGCCAAAACCGACCGCTATTTTTGTCGCAGCTCGGCCCACAGTGCCGCCGCCGATTATGGTCACACGACCGCGACTTACTCCGGGAACACCGCCCAAGAGCACGCCCCTGCCGCCTTGGGTTTTTTCCAAGAAATGAGCCCCAATCTGGACCGCCATGCGACCGGCAACCTCGCTCATGGGAACCAGAAGTGGCAGGGTCCCGTCATCCAGTTGGATAGTTTCATACGCAACAGCAACGACCTTTCGATCCAGAAGGGCCGCGGTAAGCTCAGGAGCAGGGGCGAGATGAAGATAAGCATAGAGAATCTGGCCTTCGCGCAGCAGATCATACTCGTCTTGCAGGGGTTCCTTGACTTTTATGATCATGTCGGCCCGTCTGTACACTTCGGCCCGATCAGACAAAATCTCTGCCCCCTCTGCAAGGTATTGTTGATCGGAGATCCGACAACCTTCCCCAGCTTCATGTTCAACCAGAACAGTGTGACCGTGCTCAGTAAGTGCGCGCACTCCTTGAGGGACTATGCCCACTCGATATTCATCCTCTTTGATTTCTTTGGGAACTCCGATGACCATCACAGACTCCGGGCACAGTTAAACTTTGTCCTTGTGCCGTTGATCAGTTTGCGGTTCGGCGCGACCGGGCCGCGCCAGAGAAATCCCATGAACAATTGTTGCCGTAAAATAACAGCATTCCGAAGATTAGTCAAAGCAGATAAGGAACATAGGCTGAAGGGGTTGGCAGGATTCGTGCCACCGCCGTAGGACTGTGCGTCTGAGTGATGTAGCTCGGAACCATTGCTTGACCCATCCCCACGAAACTCCTAGAGTGAGACTACCATGAGCACTGCAGAAAGATGTCTCTATTCGAAACTGACAATTCCGACTGACACTTCCTATGTCGGCGTCGTCGGAGCTTATGTTCGGCAGGTTGCTCAGAACTTCGGTTTTGACGATACAGCCTGCCATGCCGTAGTCGTCGGAGTGGAGGAAGCCGTCTCAAACATCATTAAAGAAGCCTTCGAGCCGGACGAGCGCTCCACGCTTGATATCAGTTGCGAAAGAGTAGCGATGGGGCTCGAAGTGGTGATCAAAGACAAGGGCCTTCCGTTCAAACCTGCCGAGATCCTATCTCAGAAAGGTGAATCGGATGCCGGGATTATGTCCGGACCTCGACGCGCGCTCATCCTCATGAAACAAACGATGGATGAAGTTTCCTTCCGCAACCTGGGCTCGGAAGGGAAAGAGACACATCTGGTCAAGTATTTACAGACGGGTTCCATTGATAACTACTACAAGGTTTGTGAACTCGAAGCTTACAATGAGCCTCTGCCAGGTCGTCGTGCTCTGTCCGAACGAGTGGACTTCGAGGTCAGGCCTATGCAACCCAGTGAGGCGATAGAGGTCTCGAAATGCTTCTACCAATCCTACGGGTACTCGTTTGTATACAAACAGATCTATTACCCGGACAGAATAGTCGAACTCAACGACACCGGACAAATTTCGTCAGTAGTGGCAGTTAGCGGTGACGGCGAGGTAATAGGTCACTGCGCTTTACTGAACTGGGACTCGCGTCCAGACGTCCAGGAAATTGGGCTGGCCGTGGTTAAGCCTGGATACCGGGGTCACGGATGTCTTACACGGCTTACTCAGTATCTGATTGACAAAGCAAAATCAGAAAGCGTGGAAGCGCTATTTGCGCTGGCTGCTACCAATCACACCTATTCCCAGCAAGTTATACATCGGTTCGGTTTCAATGACTGCGGCTTGCTGATAGGCTTCGCCCCGGCAACGCTGTCTTTCAAGAGCCTTACAGAAACTCTTCATCAAAGGGAATCCTACGTCATCAGTTTTCGACAGGTAAAGAAACCCCGGAATTTTCGGCTCTTTCCGCCAGCACATCACAGGGAATTCATACAAAAGTTGTACAGCAATATTGGCCTCGAACCTGAGCTTGAGCTGCCTGCTGAATCGACTCCCCATTTTTCGGAAGCTCATTCAAAATTGACGGCGGCACATTACAGCCCTTCCGGGTTTGGTTGGATTGAGATCGAGGTGTACGGTTCCGATGTTTTGGAGGAGACTAAAGCCCGTCTCAAAGAATTTTGCTTAAAGCATATTGACGTCATACAGCTCTACTGCAATCTAGGCGACCCGCTAACCTACTATATGACCGACAAGTTCGAACAGCTCGGATTCTTTTTCGCAGGGATCAAACCGGCCTCCACTCTAGGAGACGCCCTGGTCCTACATTACTTCAACAATGTGGCCATAGACTACGAAAGAATCAAACTGACCTCAACTGTAGGAGAGGAACTGCGTCGGTATATCAAAAAACACGATCCGAACCGGGAGTAGTTAAATGACACTGGAAATGGCGAGCATAACCCTGCTGCAAGGCGCGCTTGAGACAATGGAAGCAAGCTTCGACAACATGCCGGAGTTCAAGCCTGACGTTAATCTAAGTGCTCTCCAAGCTGTGCTTTCTGAGGCTGCACAAAGGATGCAGGACAATTTTCCTTATCCCCACCCTTTCTATGTCGGGCAAATGCTGAAGCCGCCGCATCCGGTTGCACGTTTGGCGTATATGCTGTCTCTATGGGTAAATCCCAATAATCATGCGCTTGACGGAGGCCGGGCCAGCTCAGCCATGGAAAAAGAAGCTGTCAGCGAAATTGCCAAAATGTTCGGATGGGATGCGCATTTGGGGCATCTTTGCAGTGGCGGTACTATGGCCAATCTGGAAGCCCTGTGGGTATCCGGCTGCCTTAGGCGGGGTAAGACCATAGTGGCTTCACAGCAAGCCCACTATACGCATAGTCGTATATGCGGGGTGCTGGGCATCCCCTTCCGGCAGATCCGTTGCGACGGTAAAGCTCGGATGGATACGAAAGCCCTGCTCGAAGTCCTTGAGAAAGAGGATGTAGGTACCGTGGTGGTGACAGTTGGCACTACCGCAGCAGGCTCGGTCGATCCGCTCTCGGAGGTGCTCGATCTGCAAGCTCGCCACGGGTTCAGAATTCACGTTGATTCGGCCTACGGCGGGTATTTCGTTCTTGCAGACAATCTGAAGAATGAAACCAGGGCAGCTTATGATCGTTTGCACGAAGCCGATTCCATCGTAGTTGATCCGCATAAGCATGGGCTTCAACCGTACGGATGCGGATGTGTCCTGTTCAAAGATCCTTCGGTGGGTCGCTTTTATAAGCATGATTCTCCTTATACGTACTTCACTTCATCCGAGCTTCACCTGGGTGAAATCAGTCTCGAATGCTCAAGGCCGGGAGCTTCCGCTGTTGCGTTGTGGGCCACCCAACGAATGCTCCCTCTGGTGCCGGGCGGAGCGTTCGCCAACGATCTCGCCAAGTGCCGGAATGCCGCGCTTCGACTCTTTCAATTACTTCAAAACGATGCTCGATTCATGACCGCACTGGCTCCGGAGCTGGATATAGTGGTCTGGGCCCCGAAGGCCGGCAGTGCGACGGAGGCATCCAGACTCTCGGAAGCTGTATTTGAAGAGGCTGCTTCGGAGAATCTGCACTTGGCCAAGGCTAATTTACCCCAAGCCCTGTTTGTCGAGCACTGGCCGGAACTGGAATGGGATCAGGATTTCATAACCTGTCTGAGAACCTGTCTCATGAAGCCCGAGCATTTCGACTGGATGGATCGTATATGGAAGGCTCTGGATGCAGCCGCAGAAAGGGCTTTGGCTTAGCGGTACCCAGCCGCATCCGGCTCCCAAGCAATCCCGAAGATGTTGCGTGACCGAGGGAACTGTTTTGGGATTCGTTGGGCAAAGTTGCACTTGATGTCCCAGCTTTGCGACCAATGAAGGCCCATTTAGGGGCACAGTCAGCCCTTTGCAAGACACAGCGCGGTCCCGCAAGAGGCTTCAAGGGGGCACCAAGCCCTCCGCATGTATGAGAAGCCTCTTCCTTTGCGATGTCTAACCATGCCGGTCCATAAGACCTTAGATCATTCTTGTATTTCTTGCAGTTGAGATTACAATGATTTAACTTCTTCTCGGGAATTCATACATTCGGATTGTACAGTGGAAATCAGGGATATCATACGACAGATCAGTGATTCCGAGCCGCTCAATCCTTACCAGATCGCCGGAATGACAGCCGTCATACGCCGATCCGGCGTCAGCTTCGGGGAGGGGACGAGGCTAACGGTCGACGGGCTTACTGCTGTCCTGATGATCCTCGACCGCGCGGGAGAGGAAGCTTCACCTTATCTGGTAGCTCTGAGGCAAACCGACTCTCAGCTCACACTTTTCAGTCGGTTTCCGCGAGAATGTTTGGAAGAGCTTGTCCATCTCACCTCGTTCGAAGGCAGGCGCATTGCCATCCGTGAAAATTTGATACCGACGTTGTACGAAATCCCCAACTGGCTTGAGGTGGTCAGGTTAATCTCCAGATACGCTATGGACAGAGACGACGGGTCGCTGGCTGGTCATTTGTCCTCCGTAATGGAGATACTGTTCAGCTATTTGTTTGCGGCAGTGCGCCAGCCGTTTGATCCTGAAGCCCGTTCCGAAGCGGAGTACGTCTTGTCACGTCTGGTGGCGAGCATTCTGAACACGGCGGACGACTTGGCGATCGTGCATTATAAGCCTTTTGTGGAATCCGCACTCGACTTCCTGGCCGCAGAGCCGTTTCGCACGTCCTTGAATTCTTTTGATCGCCGCGTTCTGGAAGTTTCGGAAATCAGATCATCCCTCAGCAAGCGACAGGATGAGATCCAAAGGCATCTGATGCCTCGCGTCGACAGGATGGCTTTTCAATCACTGGTCACTGCCCTGGGAGAAATACGCGCCTGTCCGGACATTCTTGTAAAAAGGCTGGAAAGCGCATTGAAGGATGAGAATTTTGCCGGGCGAAGACGCTTCGCCACAGAGATACTGGACAGGATAAACCGCCACTCCGCGGAAGAAATCGAAAGGCGCAGGCAGATCTATCAAGACGCACTGGATGGCCGGAGAAATATAGATAAGGGAGAAATCTCCAACGGCATATCATTTATCAGAAATCTGGCTAATGAATGGAGAGAAATTCTTTCGGCATTCCAGGATATGATTGACGTGCTTCCTATGAGCGTGCAGGAAGCCTTTGCCGGTATTTTGGCGACTCAGATCATTTCGGTAGACAAAACCGAAGTCAAGAAGCTGTTCATAGACGGACTGTGCCGAATCGTAGTCCGGCTGGAAAAGACCCGAAAACAAGCATCCAGAGACCTTGTCGATACTTTTGCAGATATTTTCTTGAAGCGGGCCTATTCCTCAGAGGCAAGAGGCGAGGTCGTGTCCTCCCTGAACGCGTTGGAATCCCTGGGGGTTACTTTGGGTAACGCGGGTTACTTGCTGATGGCCCAAGAGCTTATCGATCATCTCGTCAGACGGCCGCTGATCCAGCCATTGGTCAAGAAGTATACCATCGAGGATGACGACACAGGTGAGCCGCTAGTCCTGGCTGAGGAAACCGGAGCCAACCAAACCCACGTGCAACACTTGAAGACCCTGATGTCCATCATTGCTTCAAATCCGCGGATTATGCACCGCCTCATACCATACCTCATTATTCAGATCGAGATCGGCCAAACACGCATCTGTGATGAGGATCTCATCCAGTACTGGATTTCCAGATTGTTGAGAGCCAACTCATCAGTAACGCATTTTCTTATTCGAACTCTCATCAAAGCGATTCCGTATTCATTCAAGGACATAGGCCCGCTGGACACCCTTAGGCTGACAGCCGCGGGATTGGCCAAAGAATTGGCGAATCGGGGTGTAAAGCCTATCGGGAACTTTTTGGGCAAGCTCCGGGGAGACATCCATTGGCGTGGGAGCATAGAAAACTTCTACTTTTGTCAGGGAATAGTGAAATACTTCTCGGATGGCGACCCCGAGGCCATGGCGGAATGGATGCCCTCCGAGTCCATGCCGTATCTGAGGATGGACAAATGGTGCTCTCCAGCGGAAGCCGAGGGGATACAGAGCCTTTGCCGCCGCATATTCCATGACCTAAAAATAGACCCTTCCGAAAAAGGCAGCATGATGGCGCTTGCCTTTCTCGATACCATCCCGTACCGAACGGACGCGACATGGCCCGAATTTTCGCGGCGGATGGTCCTGGACGTCATAGAGCTGACAAAAGGCCTGTACACGAAGTATTTCATAGTTCGTCAGGCCAGTTCAAGTTCCACATCCGAAGAGGACCTCGAACGGCTCGATCGAGTTATTCTGAGCAGGCGAGAGGCCAAGGAGCAGCTCCTGACGCCTGACATTCGCGACCCGCTTCCCGCGCCGGTGACTCTGACGGAAGGGACGGAAGACTCCGTCAGGGAGATGGATCGGATAGGCAGGGAACAGCCGGACACTCCCATTATCTTGCGAGCGAAGAAGGCCGGCCACGCGTATGCTCAAAAAGCCACTTACATTGAGAAACGGTTCGAAGCTTTCAACAAAGACCTGGGGCTGGAAAGAGTCCAGGAGACCCTCGCCACGAGCTTAAACAATACTTATTTCGATAAAATTACGATGGAGAACCTCCCGGATGCCCTCGTTTTTCTCGATTGTCTGGTGCGAGGCGTGTCCGTGAATGGACATTCCAGCTTCTACTTGGAACGGACAGGTCGGGATCTTAGCCGCGCGGGTTACCTCGGTCTGACTCTGGACAAAGTCAGAGATCTTGTGACAATCATCAAGAAAGAGGTGGACGATATATATGTCCTTTATCGAAGCTGGTTCGAGGGACCCTTCGACAATTTCCTGTCTTTCTGCCCAATGGACCAACTGCCCCGAAAACTCAAAGACTTGACGACGCTCCGAGAGATCCCAGACACCGACTTCTTTAAAAACTATCTCAAAACACTTTATGTGTCCGATCTTCAGGCTCGTGACGGAAATTTGAGAGTTCTGGAAACGTTCATAGACAAGGTAGAGCTATTCCTGAACCAGCGCCTCGCTGAATCCGGCAGAAAGGTAATTCGAAAGGGTAAAACACCGTCTCGATCGATTCCATTTTACTTTCCGGATTCTCAAGAGATTTCACCCTGCAGAATAGGCCTGAAGGCATCGCTGCTTCGTTTTGCAGAGAATACTCCTCCTTACTTCGTGATCACGACGGACCAACCTCTGCAAGCGCCGGAAGAAATGTTGACCAATATCGGGTTCAGGCAAGGACTGGACCAGGCAGTGGCGAAGTTGGGAGAAGTATGGGGCCGCTCGTTGGGGGATCCATCCAACCCTGCGCTGTTTTCGGTGAGATCCGGGGCGCGGATAAGCATGCCAGGCATGATGACCACCATCACCAACGTCGGAATCAATGATGAAATAGCTGAGGCTCTTGCAAACAAGGTGGGACCCTGGTTTGCTTACGATTGTTATCGGCGTTTCTTACAAGAATTCAGCCAGTCTGCGTTCGGCGTAGAACGCGATGAGTTTCAGGAAATCATCGATGAGCGGAAAGAACGGCTCAAGGTGATACGCAAAGCCCACATGAGCGCGGAACAGATGCAGACCCTTGCATTCGATTACAAAAGGCGAGTGGCGGAGTTGGCTCCCAAAGTGGTGGATCTGCTGGACAGGGGGAAATTTCTTGACATTCTTATTCACTGCGCAATGGTTGTGATGCATTCCTATGATGGCCAGGCCGCCCAAAAGTACAGAGAAGCGGCTGGTATCCACGGCCACTGGCGCACTGCCGTTATCGTGCAAGGCATGGTCTACGGTAACATGGAACTCAACTCCTCCGGCACCGGGGTTGTGTCCTACAATCCTTTGACTATGGATCTGCGAGGAGATTTCGCGCAGGGAGATCAGGGGACTGATGTTGTTGACGGCAAAGTGACGACCGTTCCGGTCTATGATCTGTGGAAGGCCCAGGAATGTCTTGCTTCGCAAATGCCCGAAGCCTGGAAACAACTTTCCTCGGTTCTTTTCCGCACGGCCGAACGGCTACACTTCGATACCCGCCTCGAGTACACGATCGAAAAAGGGAAGGTTTTCATCCTTCAGATCCGCAAGGACAGAGAGCGCAAGGAGCGTGTCCCATCTCTTGTTTCGTCCGGATACGAGGTGATTGCGCAGGGGACAGGGGTCTCCGGCAAGATTTTCAGGGGCATAATGGTGACAGACCGCAACCAAATTGCTCCGTTCAAACACATCAATAAAGCTCAGTCCATTATCGACGCTATGAACGAATATCTCCCGGAACACGAAAAGTTGGATGGCTTTATCTTTATCGTGAATGATCCCATTCCTGAGGAGATAATGGAAGAGGTCTTTTCGCTCCCCGTCGCTACGGCATTAGTAAGTCGTTTGGGCGGTCGGGGAGCTCACGCTGCCGACATCTCCAAATCCCTGGAAAAGGTATATGTGGGACAGGTTCGGCAAATAGTTAAGTTCTCGGGCAAGCCGGAAGTAGTTCGGTTCAACGAGCGTGACGTGGTTGTAGGAAGCAAGATGATTATTCACGGCCAGACCGGCGAAATCGCTCTGTACGGGAAAACCGGAGAAAAGATCAGTGATTGATCCTCATTCCATCGGTCGCCTTCTCCTGGAAACGGGGAGGATAGGCAAAGAGGACTACTCGCGGGCGATTCGTGAGTCAAAAGAGACAGGAAGATCGCCTCACGAAATTCTCCTTCTGAACGGCAAGGTCTCGGTGGATGAACTGGTACAGGCAATCACCATTCACATGGACATAACGCTGCTTAAAGAAGCCCTTGGAATGGACGAGGGATCGATTCAGCGTAAGAAGGCGGTAAGACCACTGGGATCTTACCTGGAAAGGATATCTCTGCTGTTCAAAATGGGTATTCTGATCAGCAGCGAAACGAACATGAGTTCGCTCGTTGAGCTTCTCATCAGAGAAGCTCCTTCAGTCATGAATGCAGAACGCGCAACCATATTTCTGGCAGACCACCAAAGAGAGGAACTGTATTCTCATCTGGGTGTGGGGCTGAAACACGATCAAATCCGGATACCCTGGTATACGGGCATTGCAGGGTGGGTGTTCACGCACGGCCAATCGCTCAACATCGTAGAACCGTACAAGGACTCCCGCTTCAACAAGGCCATCGATCCGAAGACCGGTTTCACAACGAAGAACCTGCTTTGTGTACCGTTGCGTGTGCCCGGCGGACCTGTGATTGGGGTGTTTCAGGTGCTCAACAAGCGCGCCGGGGTTTTCACCTCGATTGATTTGGAGATACTTGAAATCCTCGCATCTCAGGCGGCCAGATCAATGGAGCATGCCCTGGAATGGGACAATCTTAGACAGAGCGCTTCGTTGTTGAAGCAGGAAAATGTAGGTCTGAAGCAGGCTCTTCAACATAAAGATCCTCTCGAAGAGATAATCGGAACCGCGAGAGCAATGCAAGAAGTCCGGTCCCTGATTCGCAAAGTTGCGCCCACTGAAACCACGGTACTTATACAAGGAGAGTCGGGAACGGGAAAAGAGCTTGTGGCCAGGGCAATTCACCGTTTTAGCCCCAGAGCCAACGAACCGCTCGTCAGTTTGAATTGCGCCGCTATTCCTTCCGAACTCATTGAGAGCGAATTGTTCGGGCACAAGAAAGGGGCATTCACCGGCGCGGTAGCCGACCACACCGGGGTTTTTAGAGCCGCTGACAAGGGGACGCTTTTTTTGGATGAGATTGAAGCCACCTCTCCCGCCATGCAGGTGAAGCTGCTTCGGGCCCTTCAGTCCGGAGAAATAAAACCTGTAGGAGACAATTCTTTACAGTTGGTTGATGTGCGGCTCATAGCTGCCACCAACCGTGATCTCCAGGAACGAATCAGGCAAGGTATGTTCCGCGAAGACCTTTACTACAGGATCAATGTGTTTCCTATCCTTATCCCGCCTTTGCGCGAACGCACTGATGACATTCCCATGCTTATTCTTCATTTCTTGGATAGATTCTCCACAATGACAGGCAAACTTGTCCGAGGCATTGATACCGCCGCTCTCGAGCTATTGGTCCGACATCCCTGGCCGGGAAACGTACGGGAATTGGAGAACGAAATAGAACGGTCCCATATACTTGCAGGGGAGGGAGGAAACATATCGGTTCGCTGCCTTTCGCCAAGCATAAGAGAATCTTTTGAAAGGGCGATTCACCCTAGAGCCGTATCCAGTCCCGTCACCTTGAAAAGCGCAACTGAGAGTGTCGAGAAGAGTATGATTCAAGAGGCGCTTGAAAGTTGCCGTGGAAACAGAAGTCTGGCGGCGAAGCAATTGGGGCTTTCCAGACAGGGACTGATCAACAAGATACACAAGTTCGGCTTGAACGGCAGGTAAATGTTTCCTGCAACTTGAGACCGAAGGGAACAATTTCCGCACTGCCATGCAAATTTTGCCAGCCACACCCTTTTGAGACAAGGCAATGGATCGCACGTCTGCTCAGACTACGATCCAGGGGCGCATAACTGATTCAGGTTGGGATCTTCTGGGGATATGAACCTTGAAGGGAACAAATCCCGGTCCCTGTTCCAATTCCACCAGAAGATTCTGCCCAACCTGTATCATCCCCCCCTGAACGGGCTTGCTCAGGCTACAGCCCGCTCTCCCTGCGTATCGGCGTCAACTTTGGAGAGGTCAAGATCTTTGGTCTCCGGACTAAATATAAGGCTGGTGAACGTCATCGCAGCGCCTATGGTCAGAATCACTGACGGAGAAAGCCACAGATCATTGCCCTCAATTCTGTTGATGAACGGTATCAAATGAGCCCACCAAACAAAGGCGCTGATGCCTGCACCGCCTATAAGAGCCCCCGCGGAATAGCCGAAGCCTACGCCTACAGCCCGCTGCTTAGTTGGGAATCTCTCTGAGAGATAGGCTGGAAGGACTCCCCAGGCGAGCTTGAGCATTGCCGCCAATGTTGTGCCAAATATTGCAGCTCCAATATTCCTGGCAACAGCGGCTTCGTGGAGGACGTAATACGTTGGAACACCTAGTACCACCAGGACTGCGCAATACCACATCGTCAGTTTCTTTCTGCCCACATAATCGGACAGCCAACCATACAGGTTATAGCCCAGAAAGGCCATGAACAACGCGAACCCATAGATCAAGGCATAGGTTGAAGTGTCAAACCTGTCCTTTCCCGACAAAATCTTCGGCAAAAACCCGTAGACAGCATAGTCGGTCAGGAAGAGTCCGGTCATAAAGACGAACACCTGAAGAAAAGACCATAATGTGGGCGGCTTAAAGAGACTGAAGAAAGGAGCTTTGTCTATAGTGCCCTCTTTCACTGCCTTTTCGAATTCCGGCGATTCGGGGAGAATTCTTCGAATGTACAGGGCCAAGAACACGGGCGCGACACCGGAGGCCAAGACGATCCTCCATCCGTAGTCCAGCATTGCCGAGTCCCCGACTAATTTGGCGATCGCGGCAAAAACGAGTGAAGCCGCAACATACCCCAGAGGGAATCCTGATTGGATGAATCCTCCGACTGCACCGCGTCTCTCCCGAGGTGCATGTTCGATGGCAAATGTATGGCCAACGGCGTATTCACCCCCAAAGAAGCACCCCATGAAAAACCTTATTACCGAAAACATAAGGTACGCCCAACCGCCGAGAGTTGCCTGTGTCGGGAGAAAAGCGGACGCAAGTGACATCAGGCCCACTCCTGCGATCGTGAAAATGAGAAGAAAGCGCCTGCCTGTCTTGTCCGCGAAATGCCCGAAAAATGCGGCACCTACAGGCCGCGCGGCCATAGTGATCGAATAAAGAAACACGATGGAAATGTACTCCCAAGCGGGGTCTCCACTTGGAGGTGAAAAAAGTTTGGTAAGAATAGGCGCCATCACCAGGACAAGGGCCATATCATAGGCGTCAAGCCCGAAGCCCAAGAACTGGGACACCATTGCCATCTTTGTGTCTCTTGACAAATCTTTGATCGCAATCCTTTTTTCTGCTGCCATGTCCTTTTCTCCTTGAGCTCTAGGCTCGAAATTAAGCGGCTGGTGCCGGGGCGGTGAGTTGTGTGGTGTGGCTGCTGGAGCGCGCGCTTCACCCGTTGCCTCAAAGCTCTTAGATCACCGTGAGGTATGAGCTTTGAGGCATATCGACAATACTGGGAGCACTCCCCCCCAGCATCCAGTTCTAACAATGTCAGAGGTTATTTCTTGGCCTTCTGAAGACGTTCCTCCAGACCGACGAGTTCTTGGCGCAGCGGGGCAGGAAGACGGTCACCGAACTGACCGAAATGCTCTCGGATGAGAGGTATCTCGCCCAGCCACGCGTCTATGTCCACTTTCAACAAGTCGTCAATAGCCGCCGGCAACACATCGAGATTAGATAGATCCAGAGCTCCTGGAGCCGGAAGCCGACCGATAGGCGTGTCCATGGCCGCGGCTGTGCCGTCAACACGTTCGAAAATCCATTTGAGCACCCGACTGTTCTCGCCGTAGCCCGGCCAAAGGAATTTACCGTTTGAATCCTGTCGAAACCAGTTCACGTAGAAGATCTTCGGAAGCTTGTCGGGTTCAGCGGACGCGCCCATTTTCAGCCAGTGAGCGAAGTAATCGCCCATGTGATAGCCACAGAACGGCAGCATCGCCATTGGGTCCCTGCGGAGCCGTCCGACCTTCCCGGCGGCGGCGGCGGTAGTCTCGCTGCTTGCAATGGAGCCCAGAAACGTCCCGTGCTGCCAATTGAACGCCTCAGTCACCAACGGCACGACTGTACCGCGGCGACCACCAAAGAGAATAGCGTGTATAGGCACGCCGTTTGGATCTTCCCACTCAGGCGCGATCACAGGACACTGGCGAGCGGGAGTGGTGAAACGAGCGTTAGGGTGAGCAGCTTTGCGGCCACACCCCGGAGCCCACGGGCGTCGCAGCCAGTCCATTAGTTGGGATGGCTGCTCGTCGCTCATGCCTTCCCACCAAACATCGCAATCAGGCGTAAGAGCGCAGTTGGTGAAGATAGAGTTTTCGGCCGCGGTGAGCATGGCGTTCAGGTTGGATTTGGCGCTGGTTCCTGGAGCTACGCCGAAAAAACCGGCCTCCGGATTAATCGCATACAGTCTACCGTCAGCACCGAACTTCATCCAGGCGATATCGTCGCCGATCGTCTCGGCTTTCCAACCAGGGATTGTGGGAATAAGCATAGCAAGGTTGGTTTTGCCACAAGCGGAAGGAAATGCGCCAGTGATGTACCGAGCTACACCTTCCGGATTGGTAAACTTGAGGATCAGCATGTGCTCCGCCATCCAGCCTTCATCGCGGGCTTGCACTGAAGCGATGCGTAGAGAATGGCATTTCTTGCCCAGCAGCGCATTGCCGCCATAGCCCGAGCCAAAGGACCAGATTTCGCGAGTTTCAGGAAAATGGCATATATACTTCTGCTCGCCATTGCACGGCCAGGGTGAGTCCGGGCTTGATTCATCCAGTGGAGCTCCGACCGAATGCAAGCCCCTGACAAATTCACCTTTGTCGCCGAGCACGTCGAGCACCTTGGTGCCCACTCGAGTCATTATGTGCATATTGGCAACGACGTATGGTGAATCAGTCAGCTCAACACCAATGTTGGCAATACGCGAGCCAATCGGTCCCATGCTATATGGAATGACATACATCGTCCGGCCTCGCATCGAGCCGGAGAATAAAGCCGACAGAGTGGCTTTCATCTGGGCCGGATCTGCCCAATTGTTGGTGGGGCCCGCGTCTTCCTTCCGCTGCGGGCATACGTATGTACGGTCCTCGACGCGAGCAACGTCGGCAGGGTGTGATCTTACGAAGATGCTGTTGGGGCGCTTGATGACATCCAACGGCATCGCTGTGCCGGCCTGCACCATGAGGCGCAGCATTAATTGATATTCGTCAGTGGATCCATCGCACCAGTGAACATGGTCCGGCTGGCATAAACCAGCCACTTGCTGAACCCACTGTTCAAGTTCCTTGTGCCTGATCATGGTAACTCCATGCACCAGATGAACTCCGATGCGTGCTATGTGAGGCTTGCTGTATTTTAGGAGCGCTGCATCTCGCTTCGTACTTAAAACCTTTATGAGGACAAGCAGGCCCTTCTTTGCAAGGTCCAGTCTGCCGAGGGCGCGCTCAATGAGCCTGTTCTTTTAGTTGAAAAATCCTCCGAGCATAGGGCGTTGTGCCGATGCGACCTCCGGTCATCATTCCGTTCGTTCCGGAGGTCGCAAAGGCCTAGGTGAAACCTCAGTCCATGCCGGATTTGGCGGCAGTTACTTATCGTAGCCGGCTTTCACCAGCTTGGCATGAGCCGCTGCCAAACGGGCTATGGGCACACGGGGACCTGAGCAAGAAACATAGTTGAGCCCCACATAGTCGCAGAAACGGATCGAAGCGGGGTCGCCTCCGTGCTCACCACAGATACCGATTTTCAGATCAGGCCGAGACTTTCGGCCATCTTGTACGGCAATATCCATAAGCCGTCCGACACCTTTCACATCAATCGATTCAAAAGGATTCTCGGGAACCAGAGCGTGTTCTTGGTAGAAGGGCAAAAACTTATTCTCAGCATCTTCTCGACTGAAGGAGAAAGTTGCCTGAGTCAGGTCATTGGTGCCGAAAGAGAAGAATTCGGCCACAGTGGCCATTTCCGCCGCGGTGAGGCAGGCACGCACCACTTCAATCATGGTGCCGAACTTGAAGTCCAGCTTCAACCCTTCCTTAGCTTCAATCTCCTGGCGGACCTCATCCACGTAATTCTTTACCCAGATCAATTCAGAGACCGAGGAAACCTGTGGCACCATGATCTCCGGATGCACTTCCACTCCCTGCTTCACACACTCAGCGGTTGCCTCAAGGATACCCCGGATCTGCATGATGTAGATTTCCGGGAGGGTGATACCCAGGCGAACTCCGCGATGGCCGAGCATCGGGTTGGTTTCTCGAAGCGCTCGAACTCTTTGCAGCATCAATTCACGCTTTGCCTGGGTTTCATTGATCAGATTCGCGTCCAGATGTACCAATCGAATTTGAAGCCCTTCAGGTTTTTCGAGGTAGCTGGCAAGGATCGAGGGATCGACCAATTTCAGGCTGTCAAGCGTACTATGCACATTGTTAACTGTTTGCCTCAGGCTGCGCACATCCTCCAGTTGCTTCAACAACTCATTTTCTGCAGGAAGAAACTCATGCATTGGAGGATCCAGCAACCGGATGGTTACCGGATAAGGGGACATTGCCTTGAGAATACCCACAAAATCAGAGCGCTGGATCGGTAACAACTGGTCAAGCGCCGCCTGTCGTTTCTCGGCGGTGTCGGCCAATATCATGTCTACGACGATGGGCAACCGGTCAGCCGCATTGAACATACGCTCGGTGCGACACAGACCGATGCCGACCGCTCCATAGGAACGGGCCCGCTCCGCATCATCCGGAGTATCAGCATTGGCGAACACGCCCAACTTGGCCAGGTCGTCGGCCCAACCCAGTAGCGTCTTGAGCTCCTTACTGAACTCCGGCTCGACTGTTGCGATCTCTCCCAAGTAAACGTTGCCGGTGGCCCCGTCGATGGTGATTATGTCACCCTCATGAATGATCTTGTCTCCTACCTGGGCTTCCCGATGAGCCACGTCCACAGAGATCCCTTCCGCGCCGGCTACGCAGGGTTTGCCCATGCCGCGAGCCACGACCGCTGCATGAGAGGTTTTTCCACCCCGGCTGGTCAAGATGCCCTGAGAAGCAAAGAATCCGTGTATATCCTCAGGCTTGGTTTCCTCTCTGACCAGGATAACTTTCTCCCCGGATCTTCCCATAGTCTCGGCCCGGTCTGCGTCGAAAACACATCGTCCCGAGGCCGCGCCCGGTGACGCGGGCAACCCTTGTGCCAGAGGCTCGGGAGCATCTTTGGGATCGAGACGAGGATAAAGGAGCTGCTCCAGATGCTGCGGGTTGATCCTGAGAAGCGCTTCTTCCTTGTTCAGCAGACCTTCCTCTACCATTTCTACAGAAGTACGAACCATGGACGCGGCGTTCATTTTTCCGTTGCGCGTCTGCAAGCAGTACAGAGTGCCTTTTTCAATGGTGAACTCGAAGTCCTGCACTTCGCGGTAGTGGCGTTCCAGCCTATCCCGGAGCTCCTCCAACTGGTGATAGATGTCCGGCATCTCTTTGGACATGGCCTGAATGGCCTTTGGTGTTCGGATACCCGCCACAACATCCTCTCCTTGGGCATTGAGCAGGTACTCCCCAAACATCTTGTTTTCACCCGTAGCAGGGTCGCGTGTGAAGCCCACACCCGTTCCGCTGTCATTTCCCATATTTCCAAAGACCATAGCCACGATGTTGCAGGCCGTTCCATTGGCTTGATCCGTCGTTATGTTAAACTCCCGGCGATAATCCACCGCGCGTTTCCCCATCCATGACCTGAATACAGCTTTCACAGCTGTGGTAAGCTGCTCCCAGACGTCTTCAGGGAATGGTTTGGAGGTACGCTCTTCCACCACTCGATGGAATAGCATGGATGCTTCCTTCAGGTCTTTCGTCGTCAGATCTACGTCGGATGTGACTCCGGCCCGAACCTTGATGGCCGAGAGCGCTTCGTCAAAGGGCTCATCCGGGATCCCCAAAGCTACTTTGCCAAAAAGCTGAATAAAACGACGATAGGCGTCGTACCCGAACCTCTCGTTTCCGGTTTGTGCGATGAGGCCGGATAAAGTGTTGTCATTCAAGCCCAAGTTGAGGATGGTGTCCATCATACCTGGCATTGAGAGCGCTGATCCGGATCGTACCGAAACCAGCAACGGATTCTTCGCGTCACCGAAACCTTTGCCTGTAGCCTTTTCGACGAGCTTGATCTGTTCTTTCACTTCATTCATCAGACTGGCAGGAAGCTCGCCATCCGGCGATTGCAGGTAATCCAAGCAGGCTTCAGTAGTAATGACGAATCCTGGTGGAACGTCGATGCCTATCTGACTCATCTCGCAAAGATTGGCTCCCTTACCTCCGAGCAGCTTCTTGTTTTTTCCATCCCCGTCTTGAAACGAGAAGACATATCTTTGTCCCATTTTGTATCTCCCCTTAACTTTTTTGCCCATTTCTTAGGCTGTACGCATGCATAAGCGCATGAACTGGAATCTCTCCCGAGAGACTTCCAAAACCGAAAGATTTCCCTTCACAGGTGAATCCGGAATGTCGTCCCAGATAAGAAAAAAACATGCCATGATGCTGTGACGCCAAGGGGCTGTGTCCACCGGGGCTTCGATAGCCGGTCATGAATCTGCGCTGCTTCAGGTTCGGGTCTTGTACCAATGTTCCGTGGCTTCATATCAAGGAGAAGTCCACACCACGTCGCCGTGCGGCTGCCCGACCTTCCCCCGCGCTATAGCCTCTACCCCTCCCTCACCGATTGGGTATGCAGGAGCGCCTGACCACGGTCAAAAGTGACTAGAGCAAAGAGTATGCCAAGTGGAATTTCACGGGCCCGCGGGTCTGCTCCCCTAGAATCACTCAACCGGTTTTTTGGAAATTCATAACAACGCCTTGCACAAACTGGCCTCCTAACAGGCGTCAGTGGAGCGGATCCCCCCTTCCGGCCCAAAGACAGCTTTCTCGAAGCGGTTTGCGCAAGCTTTTTGAAAATTCGTTGCTGCCATGGATAAACATCTGGGCATGAACTCCGGATTCTAGGGTTTTGTGGCGAAAATTCGCCTTCCCCAAGTCGCCGTGGTATTGGATCATACCACTTATTCTGCCAACAATCCAGCCTTTGAATCGTTGGCGAAAACTCGCCGAATCGCGGCGAGTTTTCGCCAACGGGGAATCAGCGGTAGTTCCACAAAGCCTAAATGGGGAAGGTTAGTGTCTTTGCCGCAATTGCGAGGCCGACGGCGGCTCACTCCCCTCAAACCGGCAAGAGACCGGTACACAGGTACCTATTTTGCGGCATGTTTCTTGCTCTGAACCATGTGACCAAATTTCCAACTGAAAGGGGCCAACGTCAGATCTGAAGTCGGCACGCGTCGGAGCTTGAACTGATGGAAAAAACTTGTCACAATATAATAAACCCTTCAGTAAAGAACGATCTCTTGCCAAAGGGAACCAAGAACGTGCCGCGGCTCCGTTTTTCCATAACCAAGAAATTCGTCTTTGCGTTTTTGATGCTGTCCATCCTGCCACTGTGCATTTTGGGAATCAGCACCCTGTCTAATTTGCGCGCAATCGGACAGGGGGCCATCGAGAGCAGTACCCTCCAATTGGAAAACAGAGCCAAGGAAGCTCTGGAGCTTCGAGCCATTGAGCTTGCCGATCGAGTGAACCAGTTTCTCCGCTCCTGCGAAGCCGATCTCCTTACACTCAGGATGCTACCTCAGAATGCCGAAGTATACAGACAATTTTCTCTGAATCACCGCAGAACAGTATGGACGCGGGAAGGTACGAAGAACGGGCAAGAGGAGGTCCATAAGCAGATCCCACTGTACAAAGAGGTGGCTTTCATTGGCCCCGACGGGAAAGAGCAGGTCCGCATCGTAGAAGACCGAATCATGGATTTTTCGGTGTTGCGCGATGTTAGCAAACCGGAAAATACCTCGTTCAAATCCGAACATTTTTTTCAGGAAACTGCAAAGCTCAAGACCGGTCAAGTTTATGTCTCGCATGTGACCGGCTGGTATGCTTCCCGGGAAGAGCGGCTCCGCGGTACTCCCAAGGACGCGGTGCAAAGCATGGGTTATGAAGGTGTTATTCGTTTCGCGACCCCTTGCTTTGGACAGAACGGCGAATTTGAAGGCATAATTGTGCTTTCCTTGGAACATCGCCATTTAATGGAGCTAACCCTTCACATCCTTCCAACCAGCGAAC